>ERZ773224.2425-NODE-2425-length-19579-cov-26.467886_pt1 | contig 19579 bp, 16 predicted proteins | sample MGYA00580526_ERZ773224 | MGnify/ENA primary metagenome ERZ773224 (study PRJEB29015, sample SAMEA2737743) | human gut metagenome | biome: human gut; feature: human-associated habitat; material: faeces | place: China | collected 2012 ... | reverse complement strand
TCAACGGTTTTTGCGTAAAACAAACCGTCTATGGTCTTAAGTTGATGACATTGCCTTTCTCCCCCTTCTTTTCCGGCAAGACGGAAAAGAAGGGGCCGCCGGAGGCTCGTCGGAAACGGCCTCGACGGAACGAGCCCCCGCGCTACGCGCGAAGTCTCTTATTCTCTGAGCCCGTTTCCTCCTCTTTCCCGCCGAACCGCTTCGCTGGGTTCGCTGGGAATAAAGTTCATTCAATTAACTTCAATGTTTCACGTGAAACATGAAAAACAACAAATTCACATCACTTCTTGCATTTTCAGAAGCAGGACATTATAATAGAATGCAAAATGGGGCCGAAGGGGCGTGAAATGGGTATGGCGAAGGTTTTGGCATTTGTCAATCAAAAGGGCGGCGTGGGGAAAACGACCTCTGCGGTCAATCTGGCCGCTGCGCTGCAAAAGGCGGGAAAGCGCGTCCTTCTGTGCGATTTTGACCCGCAGGCCAACGCAACCTCCGGCCTTGGCGTGGAAAAAAGCACGGCTGCCCATTCGACCTATGATATCGTGATTGAGGATTTCCCCGCCGCAGACGCGGTGATCCACACAAAATACTGCGATGTTCTGGCTTCCAACGTCGCGCTGTCCGGCGCCGGCGTGGAGCTGGTGGGCGTTGAGAAGCGGGAATATGCGCTGAAGACTGCGCTCCAGCCGCTGCGGGAACAATATGATTATATTTTCATTGATTGCCCGCCGTCTTTGGAGCTGCTGACGCTCAACGCGCTCTGCGCCGCAGATCAGGTGCTGATCCCTGTGCAGTGCGAATATTACGCGCTGGAGGGGCTTTCCGATCTGATGGTCACGCTCCGCGCGGTCAAAAGGCGCCTGAACCCGACGATCTCCATCTTCGGCGTTTTACTTACCATGTACGATGGCCGGACGAATTTCTCCGCGCAGGTTGCCGAGGAGGTGCGCCGCCATTTTCCCGGCAAGGTCTTCGCCTCCGCCATCCCGCGCAACGTACGCCTGTCCGAAGCGCCCAGCCACGGGATGCCTGTTTGTGCCTACGACAAATTCAGCCGGGGCGCGGCGGCCTATGACGCGGTCGCGCAGGAGATCCTTGCGAAAGAACAGTGAGAGGAGCAACGCATATGGCAATGCGAAAGGGTCTTGGCAAGGGCCTTGGCGCCCTGATTGGGGACTATAACGAGCAGCCGGACGCGCCCAGCGAGGGTGCAGTAACGCTGCCGCTGCAAAAAATCGAACCGAATCCGCTTCAGCCGCGCAAAACCTTCAACCAGGAAGAGCTGGATTCCCTGGCGGATTCCATCCGGATGCACGGCATTATCCAGCCGCTGACGGTACGCAGGCTGCCGTCCGGGTTCTATCAGATCATCGCGGGCGAACGCCGCTGGCGTGCGGCACGGCTGGCCGGGCTTACCGATGTGCCGGTCGTGGTCATTGAGGCCGACGACAAAAAGGCGATGGAGCTGGCGCTGATTGAAAATTTGCAGCGCTCAGATCTCAACCCGATTGAAGAAGCCCTCGGCTATCAGGAGCTGATGGGCACCTATGAAATGACGCAGGAGCAGGCTGCCGCCCGCGTGGGCAAATCCCGCCCGGCCGTTGCGAACGCGCTGCGGCTGCTGAGCCTCAGTCCGGCCGTTCTGGAGCTGGTCAAGGACGGTTCACTGTCCGCCGGTCACGCGCGGGCGCTGCTGCCCGTGAAGGACGAGGCGCAGCAGCTGTCCATTGCGCAGAAGGTCATGGCGCTGGGCCTGTCCGTCCGGCAGACGGAGGCGCTCTGCAAAAAGCTCACAAAGCAGGCGCAGCCCGTCAAGGAGCAGCCGCCGCAGGTCGATTATCTGGCCGAATGTGAAAAGGAGCTGACCGCCGGGCTTGGCCGCAAGGTGCGCATTGTCTCCGGCAAGCGCAAGGGCCGCATTGAACTGGAATACTACGGGCAGGACGATCTGCAGCAGCTGTACGACGCGCTGCACACCATCCGCAAAAAGGAGCAACACTGATGGACGAAAAGAAAACCCCGCAGCCGGAGCAGGCTGCCCCGGAAACCGGAAAGCCGCTGAGCGAGAAGCGCAAATCCGCGCTGCTGCGGTACATGGCCGTTCTGTTCTGCGCCGCGTTCATTCTGGTTCTGATCTCGCTGATTTTGCAGACGCACTCGTCTAAAGCAAAGATTTCCGAGCTGAATGCCGCCAGCACAAGCGCGCTTTCCAACGCCGAAGCGCTTCAGAATGAGAACCGCGCCCTGCAGGACGAGAAGATCGCGCTGGAAAAGGAAAATGAAGAATTGCAGGCAAAGCTCGACGAGCTGACGCAGAAGCTGGACGAGGCATCGCAGGCCGAGGAAAACACGCAGGCGGCGGAAAATGAAATGATCAAATCCCTGCGCACCGAGCTTGACCGGACGAAGGAAGCGTATGAAGCACTGCTGGAGGCAAAGGCCTGCGAAACGCGCGAAGGAAACGTCACGTTCTCCCGCGCCATGCAGACGCTTGAACGGTTGAAGGATTATCTGGGCCAGACCGCGCTGGAGGAATATAAGGCGCTTGGCGGAGAATAACAGGAGGAAAAGAACACCATGATCGATGTTAAATTTTTACGGGAAAATCCGGACGCAGTCCGCGAAAATATCCGGAAAAAGTTTCAGGATGCAAAGCTGCCGCTCGTAGACGAGGCCATCCGGCTCGACGCGGAGAAGCGTGCGGCGCAGCAGGAATGCGAGCAGCTGAAGGCCGCCCGCAATAAGCTGTCGAAGGCAAACGGTCCGCTTTATGGCCAGCTGAAAAAAGCGGATGAGGCGCAGAAAGCGGAACTGCAGAAGCAGATTGATGAAAACAACGCCAAGGTCAAGGCCGACGACGAGCGCCGCGCGGAGCTTGAAAAGAAGCAGACCGAGGCCGAGGACAAGCTGCGCGAGATCATGTACGTGATCCCGAACATCATCGACCCCTCCGTCCCCATCGGCCCGGACGACAGCTGCAATGTCGAGGTACAGCGCTTCGGCGATCCCGTTGTACCCGATTTTGAGATTCCCCATCACGTCGACATCATGCAGTCCTTTGACGGCATCGACAAGGATTCCGCGGGCCGCGTGGCCGGTATGGGCTTTTATTATCTGCTGGGCGACATTGCCCGCCTGCATGAGGCGGTTCTGGCCTACGCGCGCGACTTCATGATTGACCAGAAGGGCTTTACGTATGTCATCCCGCCGTTCATGATGCACGGCAACGTCGTCAAGGGCGTCATGTCCTTCCCGGAGATGGAAGCGATGATGTACAAAATCGAGGGCGAGGACCTCTATCTCATCGGCACGAGCGAGCACACCATGATTGGCCGCTTTATCGACCAGATCATCCCGGAGGCAAAACTCCCCCTGACCCTCACGAGCTATTCCCCCTGCTTCCGCAAGGAGGTCGGCAGCCACGGTCTGGAGGAGCGCGGCGTGTACCGCATCCACCAGTTTGAAAAGCAGGAAATGATCGTCGTCTGCCGTCCGGAGGAATCCATGGACTGGTATAACAAGCTCTGGAGCTATTCGGTTGAGCTGTTCCGCAATATGGAGATTCCCGTCCGTCAGCTGGAATGCTGCTCCGGCGATCTGGCCGATCTGAAGGTCAAATCCTGCGACATTGAGGCGTGGAGCCCGCGCCAGCAGAAATATTTCGAGGTCTGCTCCTGCTCGAACCTCGGCGACGCACAGGCCCGCCGTCTCGGCATCCGCGTCAAGGGCGCGGACGGCAAGATGTATCTGGCCCACACGCTCAACAACACCTGCGTTGCACCCCCGCGTATGCTCATCGCCTTCCTTGAAAACCACCTCCAGAAGGACGGCACCGTCACCATCCCGAAGTGCCTCCAGCCGTATATGGGCGGCAAGGAAGTGCTGGTTCCGAAGCATTAAATCAAGACAATAACACTTTCTGAAATCAGCGGCTGCGGTACAACTTTTTCTTTTGCTTCTCCAAAAGAAAAAGTTGCAAAAAGAAAACGAGCCCGGCGGGATTTCTATTTTCCCCCGGACCTCCTTAAAGCGACCAAGAAAACCGCTTCGGTTTTCTTGGATCTTTCCCGCGAAGATTGTAACAGCCCAAAATTTCTGACAATTCTCGAAAAAGCTTTGTAGGGGTCGATGCCCACATCGATCCGGCAGGATGCACCGGTTTTACTGAAATCCTCGGCGAATTCGTAACTTCTCATTGGGCCGACAGAGTCGTCGACCCCTACGGTGAGATTTCGATGCACTCATACCCCGTAGGGGCGGACGACTCTGTCCGCCCTCGGGACGCACCGCTTTTTACGGGAATCTGCGGCGAATCCGTACTGCCTTACAACTTATGAACGCAAGGCTGATTTACCGCATCAATTCAAACGCAACGACCTACAAATTTGGTGTACTGTAACAGGCGGCGCGTACCATAGCGCCCGTAAGGTGAGTATGTGTGTTCGTAACGACTGAAAATTATGTTCTTACCTAAATTGCACCCGCAGGATGCACCAACCGCGTCCAAGCACTCTTTTCTCCCCTATCTTTTCTCTTGCGAGAGAAAAGATAGGGCCGCCGGTGGCATGACCAACCAAATCAAGAAAAAGAGAGGCATACCAGATGAAGAAATTTCTGAATGAATTCAAGACCTTTATCTCGCGCGGCAACGTGATGGATATGGCCATCGGCGTTGTGATCGCGACGGCGTTCGGCAAGATCAGTGCAAGTCTTGTCGCGGATATCATTATGCCGCTCATCGGCTGTCTGATCGGCGGCGTAGATCTGGCAACACTCAATATCACGCTCAAGCCCGCCGTCATGGACGGTGAAACGGTCGTGTCCGAGGCTGTTGTGCTGGGTCTGGGGACGTTTCTGACCACGATCATCGATTTCCTGCTCATTGCGTTCGTCGTATTTCTGGTCGTCAAGGCCATGAATATGGCAAAGGCGAAGCTGGAAAAGCCCGCCGAGCCGGAGCCTGAGAAGGAACCGGAACCCACAAAGGAAGAGCAGCTCCTGACGGAGATCCGTGATCTGCTGAAAAACAAATAATATTCCAAACGGACGCGGTGACTGCGTCCGTTTTTTGTGTATTTTCAGGACTTTTCATTTGCCTATAAATCTGATAGACTAATTCCATCAAAATCGGGAGGGTTTCTTATGTCCGGTTCCTGTCAGAAAATCAAGCTGCGTACCTGGCCGCGCAGAGATATCTTTTCCTTCTTCTCCGCGCTCGATCAGCCGTTTTACAGCGTCTGCTTCCGCGTGGACGTGACGCAGCTGCATACGTATACCAAGACGCATGGTCTGTCCTTCTATTACGTCATGACGTATCTCGTCACGCAGGCGGTCAACGAGGTCGAGAACCTGCGCTATACCATCCGGGACGGCAGCGTTTTTCTGCTGGACAAGCGTACCCCAAGCTTTACATATCTGAAAAAGGGCAGCGAGCAGTTCCAGATCATCACCTGTCCGTGTGAAGGTACGCTGGCGGACTTCTGCCGCGCCGCGAAGGAGCGGAGCGAAGCGCAGACCTCGTTTTTGGAGCCGTCCTCTGAAACGGACGATCTGATCTATATCTCGTGTCTTCCGTGGTTCGATCTTACCTGCTGTACGAATGAGCGGCAGATTGACCAGGACGACGCCATTCCCCGCATCACCTGGGGCAAATACGTCCGGCAGGAAAACGGCCGCGAGACGCTGGGCCTTTCCATTGAGGTCAACCACCGGCTTGTCGACGGCGTGCACCTGGGCCGGTTCTATGAATCCCTGCAAAACAAAATCAACGAATTGGAGTAAGCATTCAACGTCATGAGAAACAGCAAGCTCGCCGCGCTGCGCGCGGCGTTTCCCTATACCGTTCCGATCTTCGCAGGCTTCTGGTTCCTCGCGATGGCCTACGGCATTCAGATGAGCACATCCGGCTTTGCCTTCTGGTATCCGATGGTCATGAGCGCCGTGATCTATGGCGGCAGTCTGGAATTCGTCGCCGTCAGTATGCTCTTGTTCATCGCAGGCGGTACGATCGTGTATATGATTCTGATCCGGGTGGTGTTCTGAACGCGCGCACCATTGTAGGGGCCGATGCCTACATCGGCCCTCTGGGAAATTGCGAATCCGCCGTAGATTCCCGAAAAACACTGCTTTCTGTGGGCGGACAGAGTCGTCCGCCCCTACAGAGGCTTAGGGTGTATCTGAAAACTCCCAACGCACCCGGACAGCGGGCCTTTTTGCGGTGCACCGCGTCATTACTGCCCGGCAAGTTTCGAACACAAAGCGTTTTCACCGCAGCCATTCAAAGGCAACTGCTATCAATCTTGGTGTACCGTAACAGGCGGCGCGTACCATAGCGCACGTAGGGTGAGTTTGCGTGTTCGCAACGACTAAAAATCAGGACTTGCCTGAATTGTACCCGCAGTACGCACCAACCGTAACCAAGCGCCCCTTTTCTCCCCCATCTTTTCCGGCAAGGCGGAAAAGATGGGGCCGCCGGAGGCATGACCAGCTTGCAAGTATTCACGTCATCTTCCTCTAACAGCGCAGTACCGCCCGGCTATGCAGATGCACAGCCGGGCGGCAGACCGTTTTTTCTTATTCCGCAAGCGCGGCGCGCAGAACGGGATTTCTCGCCGCCTGCACCTCGTCGAGACGGCGGACAGGGGTATTGTGCGGCGCGGTGTGGAGCGCTTCGGGGTCCTCATGCGCGAGGCGGGCAAGCGCACGGAAGACCTCGATCGCCTCGTCCATGGTGGCCTTGGATTCCGTTTCCGTCGGCTCGACCATGAGCGCCTCGTGGACGATCAGCGGGAAATACATTGTGGGCGGATGGATACCGTTGTCAAGCAGGCCCTTGGCAATATCAAGCGCGGAAACGCCGGTTTCCTTGTGCAGCCGGTCCAGCGTCATGACAAATTCATGCATGCACGGGCCGGGGTAGGCCATGTCATAGGTGTCCTTCAGCGCGGCCATCATGTAATTCGCGTTCAGAACCGCGTTGCGGCCAACCTCGTGTACGCCCTCCCGGCCAAGCATGGTCAGATAGGCGAACGCCTTGACGACGACGAGGAAATTCCCGTAGAAATCCCGCACCCGGCCGACGGACTGCGCGGGCTGCGCAAACCGGAAGCCGTTTTCGGTCTTTTCCGGGACAGGGCCGGGCAGGAACGGCGCGAGAAACGCCTTGCAGCCCACCGGGCCGGAGCCCGGCCCGCCGCCGCCGTGCGGCGTGGCGAAGGATTTGTGGAGATTCAGGTGGATGCAGTCAAAGCCCATGTCGCCCGGACGGACGACGCCCATGACAGCGTTCAGATTCGCGCCGTCGTAATAGCACAGGCCGCCAGCGTCGTGGATGATCTTCGTGATTTCGAGGATATTCTTGTCAAAAATACCGACCGTGTTGGGGTTCGTGAGCATCAATCCCGCCGTCTGCGGCCCGACGGCGGCGCGGAGCGCCGCGAGATCGACGCAGCCGTCTGCACCGGACGGGATATTGACCACGCGGAAGCCCGCCATGACGGACGAGGCCGGATTCGTGCCGTGGGCGGAGTCCGGGACGATGATCTCTGTCCGGGCCGCATCGCCGCGTGCAAGGTGATACGCCTTGATGAGCAGCAGGCCGGTAAACTCGCCGTGCGCGCCTGCGGCGGGCTGGAGCGTGAACGCGTCCATGCCGGTCACTTCTCCGAGCAGCTTTCCGGTTTCATACAGCAGCTCCAGCGCGCCCTGCGCCGTCTGCTCCGGCTGGAGCGGATGGAGCCACGCAAAGCCCGGCAGCGCCGCAAGGGCTTCGTTGACCTTGGGATTATACTTCATCGTGCACGAACCCAGCGGATAGAAGCCGTCGTTCATGCCGTGGACGCGGTGCGACAGCGCGGTATAGTGCCGGATAAGCTCATTTTCGCTCACCTGCGGCAGGCGCAGCGGCTTTTTGCGCGCCGGCGCCAGCGTCACGACGGGCACGTCGCACGCGGGAAGCAGCGACAGGCCATGGCCGGGCGCGCCCTGTTCAAAGATCGTCTTCATTGGCCGCTCACCTCCTGCAAAAGCCCGATCACATGGTCGAGCGTTTTCTTATCTGTCAGCTCCGTCACGCACCAGAGAATTCCGCCCTCCACCGGCAGGCCGCCCAGAATCCCGTGCGCCTCCAGCACTTCCAGCGTCCGCTCGGGGCATGGGCAGGCAGTGACAAACTCGTGGAAGAATTCGCCGGGATAAACGCGCTTCCAGCCGAGTACTTCTTCGAGCTGCTGCGCAAAATAATGCGCGCGGGACGTGCAGAGCGCCGCGGCCTGCCGCAGTCCGGCTTCGCCCATGGCGGCAAGATAGACGGCGGCAGTCAGCGCGCAGAGCTGTTCGTTCGAGCAGATGTTGGACGAGGCCTTTTCCCGGCGGATGTGCTGCTCCCGCGCGGAAAGCGTGAGGACATAGCCGGTCTTCCCCTCCGTGTCGTGCGTCTGACCGACGATGCGGCCGGGGAGCTTACGCATCATGGCGCTCGTCGCGGTCATAAAGCCGAGGTACGGGCCGCCGAAGGCCGTGTCGAGGCCAAGGGGCTGACCTTCGCCGACGGCGATGTCCGCGCCGCACTCGCCGGGCGTTTTCAAAACTGCCAGCGAAATGGGGTTCACACCCATGATGTATTTGGCCCCGGCTGCGTGCGTGATCTCGCCGAGCAGCTCCGCGTCCTCCAGCTGGCCGAAGAAATTCGGCTGCTGGACATAGAAGCAGGCAGCGTCCGCGCCGAGCATGGTGCGCAGCGCGTCCGGGTCTGTTCTGCCGTTCTTCATTGGGACAACAATCAACTCTGTCCCGGAACCGAAGCAGTAGGTCTTCATAACGCCGAGGACGTTCGGGTCGACCGCTGCGGAGACGTAGGCCTTTGTGCGTTTGCGGTCGCGGCACATGGGGATGGCCTCTGCGGCGGCAGTTCCGCCGTCATAAACGCCCGCATTGGACACGTCCATGCCGGTCAGCTCACAGAGCATGGTCTGGTACTCGAAAATTCCCTGTAAAATGCCCTGGCTGATCTCGGCCTGATAGGGCGTATAGGCTGTCACAAATTCCTCGCGGGTCACGACGGCCTTGACCGCCGCGGGGATATAATGCCGGTAGCTGCCCGCGCCGCGCAGACAGGTTTTGAACACGCGGTTCCGCTCTGCCAGCGCCGAGACGGCCTCAAGCGTTTCCAGCTCGCTCCTTCCGGGCGGCAGATCCAAGTATCCGTCCAGATACATCTGCTGCGGCACGTCCCGGAACAGATCTTCTACGGACGATACGCCGATCGTCCGCAGCATCTGCTCCCGCTCCGCAGCTGTCGTCGGGACAAAGGTGCCCATCAGTGCTCCTCCTTCGTGAACGCCTCATATTCCTCCGCGCTCAGAAGCTCGGAGAAGTCCGTGATGCGCTCGATCTTCATGATCCACGCCTCATAGGGGTCGGAGTTCAGAAGCTCGGGAGAATCGTCCAGTTCCTCGTTGACCTCGGCGATCACGCCGGTCACAGGGCTCATAACGTCGGACACGGCCTTGACGGATTCGACGTCGCAGGCCGTTTCGCCCGCAAGCACCTCGTCGCCGGGCTCAGGCAGATTGACGTAGACCAGATCGCCCAGCTCGCTCTGGGCAAAGTCCGTGATGCCGACAAGAGCGGTCGTGTCGTCGAGCATCTTGACCCATTCGTGGTCGCGGGAATACTTCAGTTCAGCGGGAAAATTCATAATTCGTTCCTCCAGTTCTGTTTTGTGGGGTTGATTGGTTGAGTTGGTGGGGGGAGAAAAGGGGCGCTGGATATGCTTCGCCATATTTGCAGGCAGTGCGGATTCGCACAGTATAGTAGGGGCCGATGCCCACATCGGCCCGTTGGTAAGCTGCGAATTCGCCGAAGATTTTCGTAAAACGCGGTGCAATCTGCCGGGCCGATGTGTACCGGCAAGCGGCAGACCCACATCCGTAACGCTCCTTCGTCGCGAACGGCTGTGACCGGCATCGGCCCCTACACTGAGCGGGCAAATTTCTGATAAAGTGTACTCTATCCGCTCAGATGCCCGTAGCCTCGGCCAGGGCGGAAATGAGCTTTTCCGTTTCTGCGTCGGAGAAGCAGTAGCGCATATCGGTAAAGCCCTCGCGCAGGCGGGCGGCTTCCTCCCGGACGTCCGCATTGCGCAGGATGCAGTCGGCGATCAGGTGCGCAAGGTGCGCAAACTGCTCCCTGCCGAAGCCGAAGCGGGTCATTTCGTTTACGCCCATGCGCAGCGCGCCGGAGGCAGTGAAGCCCTCCTCGTCGGGCGTGGCCTGATAGTTGCAGATGATGTTGTTCTCCTCGAGCCGCTTCGCGATCTCCGGGCCTCTGGCGTAGCCGACGCGGACAATGACCTGATGCGTCTCGGTGTAGCCCACGGCCGGGTTGCCCGCCACGTCAAGCCCCTCGGCCTTCAGGCTGGCGGCGAAGCTCTTTGCGTTTTCAATCACGGCCCTCTGGTATTCGTCCTTGAAGGCGTTCATCTCATACGCCGCCATCAGCTGGCCGAGCAGCGTTCCGAGGTGATGGTTGGAGACGCTGCCGGGGAAGGCGCGCGTTTCGATCGTCTCCCAGAGGCCCCATTTGAGGTCCTCCGGCTTGTAATTCACGCCGATCACGCCGCGCTGCGGGCCGAAGAAGGTCTTGTGCGTCGAGCCGGTGACGATCTCTGCGCCCTCTTCAAACGGCTTCTGGAAGTGGTCGCCGATCAGGCCCAGCACATGGGCCATGTCGTACATGACGGTCGTGCGGATGCCCTGCTCGCGGATGAAGCTTACAAGCTCTGCGACCGGCTCCTTGTACAGCACCATGGACTTGCCGAAGATCACGAATTCCGGCCGGTACTGCGCAAGCAGCAGCTTTGCCGCCTCCGTGTCGATGCGGTACGGGTCGTCGGCGCAGACGGGGAAATTGACGACCATCTGCTTTTCGGTGACGGGATCGACGGCGATATAGTCGTGCAGCGCACCCATGGGCTGTGCGGACAGATGGCCGCCGCGGACGATATGGTTGTTCATGACCCAGCCGAGCCGCTGCGGCGTGCGCTTGCGGTCGACGCGGTTCTTGAAGTCCATGAGCGCGGAGAAGACGGCGGTATTGGACATCTGGCCGGAGGTCACGCGCGTTTCGACCTGCGACGCGCCGAGGAACTTCTTCATCTCCTCAACGAGCAGTGCCTCGACCTCGCCGATGAAGTTTGTGCCCTGATAATAGAAGATCTCCGCGTCATAGAACGCCTTCTGCTTTTTATGCTCGGCATAGCGGTTCGACGGATCGGAAGCCGAAAGCAGGCGCACGGCGCGCGACTGCGTGTTTTCGGACGGGATGAGATTGATGCACCGGTGCTGCCGCCAGAGATGGTTCTCCTGCGCTTTTTTCAGGAGCGCGGCAGCCTTTTCGGCATACGTCGCGTCGCAGTGCGGCGCAGCCGGGGCGGGATGATCGGGCAGGATGGGACGGACATAGGGCGCGGCATCCTGCCGGATGTGCCACGCGACGACCTTGGCCGGCTGCCGCTTGCCGCGAATGTCGATCTCAAGATCAAAGTCCTGGCAGATGCGCGAATCGAGATACGCAAGGCCGATGGAGCGCTTGCCCGTCTCGGAGGTGATGACCGTTTCCAGTCCCTCGCCCTCCGTCTTGAAATAGGGGATCATCGTGCCGGAGGTCACATAGCCGACGGGCTTTCCCTCTGCCCATGCGTCTCTGCTGTAGACCGGGAAGCCCTTGCGCAGAACGCCCTTGCCTGCAAGATAGACCGGCTGAATGCGGTACGGAAGATCCGCAATTGCGGAATAATCGCGGTTCATGATCCTCTGGAACGCCTCGAACTGCCGCTTCAGCGCGGCGCGGCCAATGAAATCGCCCTTTTCCTCTGCGAACGAGACGGCAAATTTGGCCAGCGGCACAGCATAGACCGGGATCTCGCCGCCAAGCTCGCACTCCCCCATTTCATGGCCGTAGAGCGGCAGAGAAGCTTCCATGCGCAGCGTATCGCGCGCGCCGAGCGCGGTGGGTCTTGCCCCGAGTTCGATCAGACGGTCCCAAAAATACCGGGCGTCCCTTGATTCGCAATAGAGTTCATAGCCGATGGGTTCTCCGGTATAGCCGGTCTTGGCGATGCGGACGGGACGGCCCTCCATGGTGAGCGTCCCCAGCGCGTTTTTGACGTTTTCCCGCGTGAGCGCCTTGCCGCCCGACAGGGTCATGAGCAGCTTTTTGGCCTCCGGGCCCTGCACGGCGATGGCGGCATAGCGGTCGGAGACGTTGGTAAGCGTGACGTTATAACGCTCGGCCTCGCGCATCAGGTGGGCGAGGTCCTTGTCGATGTTGCCCGCGTTGATGACGAGGAAATACTTTTCCGCCTCAAAGCGGTAGAGATATGCGTCGTCGATGGCACAGCCGTTCTGGTCGGGGATGATGCAGTACTGCGCCTGATTGAGATCCAGCGCCTGCACGTTGCTGGACAGGACGTGCTGCAAAAACCGGACCATGTCCGGCCCTTCGACGTCGATACGGCCCATATGGGACACGTCGAAAATGGCGCAGTGGCTGCGGCAGTAGAGATGTTCGGCGACGATGCCGTCCGGGTACTGGATGGGCATATCCCAGCCGCCGAAATCGACCATCGTGGCTCCGGCGTCCAGATGGGCCTGATAGAGTACGGTTCGTTTCAGTTCGCTCATGGTGTTCCTCCCTTTTTCCTGATCTCGCGCAGGCTGTGCGCCTGCGGGTATGCAGTGCTTCGATAATCCTTATCCGCCCGGTCCGCCTCCAGCAGATCCAGCCGGTCCAGTTCCTTGAGTTTGCGGTAAATGCGCAGCCATGCGCATTCGTTTTCGGGGTTGACCTCGCAGCGGCCGTTCCGCTGTCCGCCGCACGGCCCGTGGACGAGCGATTTTGCGCACTGCGTCACGGGACAGATGCCGCCGGTCTGGCCGAGCATACAGTCGCCGCACATCCGGCAGGCCTCGCGGAAGACGCCTGCACGCTCGATCTGTCCGAGAAACAGCGTGTCATTCGCGGGGAAGACCGGGACCGCGGTATTGGCCGCGACAGTCTGTGTGCCGTCGCCGCAGGCCAGACAGACGATGGCCTCCGCGCCGCTGTCGCGCAGGGGCTTGAGATCGCGCTTGACGAGCAGCATATGGCAGCACTCGTCCGGCAAGACCGTACCGACTGTCTCGATCCCCTGCTCCTGCAGCAGCTGGCGCATCTGCTCCAGCTCCTTTTCCCCGCCGGTCTGGCAGGCTGTGGCGCAGTTCCCGCAGCCGACCAGCGCGACGCGGCGAACACCGCGCAGCATCGCAAGCACCTGCTCCACGGGCTTTTTTCTTGTTACGATCATATGCTTCTCCTTAAAAAACAGAAAACAGAGCGCGCCAAAAGAAGGCGCGCTCTGTTCGTAAACCTGAAAGATTCTCCCGGCTGACCGGGATTGCTTCTTCGGTGCTGCGGATGCAGCTTTCCAGAGTTCCGTCCGGAATCAGTTTTTTTGCCTGAGAGTTCGTTGCGCGTTCCCCTTCGGCGGCATACGGGTATGCCCTCTCCTGATTCGTTCATCCGGCTGAATTCAGTTGTCGAAATTTGTGCGTTTTGACGAAAATAATGCGTGTACAACTTTGAATCTTATCTACTTTTTCAGTCTACCGTATTTCCCGGAAAAAAGCAAGCACTTTTTGGGAAATGCGCAAAAAACAGCCCCCAACAAAGGGGGCTACACACAGCCGCCGGTGGATGGACACACCATCCGCCGGCGGCTGTGATACTTGCTGTGAGAGAAGACCAACTCCACACCTACGATGGGTATCGCTTGCTGAATCGCAGGTATATTCCCGCAGCTTGTATCGTCCTGCCTATATCTTCTATACGGAAGGACCGAGACTCTTCCAGCCACGATCGTTTTCTTTGTGATCCACAGGGTTTTGCAGCCCACATCCATAGCTTGAGCAGTTTCCTGATTTCGGGAAACTGCTCTTTTTCAACGAGATAAAATTCAAGCGTCCGTTGGCTCAGAGCCTGCGGACGCTTTTTATCAGTGTACAGGAGCAGATCGCGCTGCTTTTGCCGCAGCCGGAACAGGAGCAGGGGTTCACAATGGAACAGACAATGTAATATTCGCAGGAGGCCGGGATTTTAGAAGTCCCGGCTTTTTTGCGTTCAGGAGGTCAGCTTGGTATAAAAACAGGGAAAATGCGGAAATCATATCCACAAGGAGCGTGAGGCTATGGAAATGACCGTCAAGGACGAGCGGAAGCTGGTTGAGATTTGGCTGACGAATGCAGAAAAGTCAGACCCGGTCCTGCGTGCCGGCTTACAAGGCATCTATGACACATACAAAAAGAAAAAGTATCTGGTGGCCGTATTTGAATCGGGCAACGGCAACCTTTATGAACAGACGCGGGATCTGCTGCTTTATAACCGCCAGAGATTGGCGGAGCAGGAAGTCCAGCGTGAAAAGGCGCAGCAGATGACCATGTAGTGCCGGATACATTGGGGGCGAAGAGAAAATTTCTCTTCGCCCCCGTTTTCTTTTTATGCACCTCCCGATATACAGCGCATTTTTGTCTTGCAATCTCTATTTTGATGATGTACAATATTATCTACGATGTCAAAACGAAACCGTAGATATTCGTGATAAGAGTGCGGCTGATTGGAGAGGACGAGAATGGACGAACCGGTGAAAAACGAGATCCAGCTATTTGAAGACCAGAAGATTCGCGTGGCGTGGGACGCAGAACGGGAGGAATGGTATTTTTCCATTGTGGACGTGGTTGCAGTCCTGACTGACCAGCCAGACTATGACCATGCCCGAAACTACTGGAAAGTGCTGAAAAACCGGCTTGTAAAAGAGGGCAGTCAGTTGGTTACGTCTTGTAACCAACTGAAAATGCGTTCGCCGAAAGACGGGAAAAACTATGCAACGGACGTTGCCGACACCGAACAGCTTCTGCGCATCATTCAGTCCATTCCCTCCAAGAAAGCCGAGCCGTTCAAGGCGTGGCTGGCGATGGTCGGCCGGGAGCGCATTGAGGAGACCATCGACCCCGAGCAGGCGATTGACCGTGCGCTGGAAACCTATCTGAAAAAGGGCTATTCCGAGGAATGGGTACATCAGCGGCTGCTTGCCATCCGCATCCGAAACGAGCTGATGGACGAGTGGAAAAAGCGCGGCGTGCAGAAGGGCAAAGAATACGCGATTCTGACGGACGAGATCACCCGCGCGTGGGCTGGCATGAACACACGGCAGTATAAGAATCTCGAGGGGCTGAAAAAGGAAAATCTCCGCGATAATATGAGCGATCTGGAGTTGGTGCTGACCATGCTGGCAGAAGCGTCTCCCACCGATATTGCGAAAGCCGAGCAGCCGCAGGGCTTTGACGAAAACCAGAAGGTCGCCCGGCGCGGCGGCAATGTCGCGGGTGTGGCGAGAAAAGCGCTGGAAGCCGAAACCGGCAAGCCTGTCGTTACCGCGCAGAACGCCGAGAGCTTCCGCCAACTCGTCACGGACATAGTAATGGACGCGGCACAGCAGACGGAGGAGAACGCAAATGGGAAATGAGCCGAAAATCAACTACCGAGGAATCCTCGGCAGCTGGCGGCAGACGGAACAGTATCTCAAGGGTGAATGCGAATGATAGAACGCTTTGACATTGCGGGGTATGCCCGCATTTCGGTCGATGAGGAGCTCGACCGCGACAATGTGTCGATCGAAAACCAGAAGTCCATCATCGAAGACTTTGTAACAACGCACTTTCCGAACAGCACGCTGACGTTTTTTGAAGACCGCGACCGCTCGGGGTACACGTTCGGGCAGCGCGAGGGGTATCAGGAGATGCGCCGGGGGCTGATGAGCCACAAGTACGACATTCTCATCGTCAAGGATTTCTCCCGCTTTTCCCGCCGCAACTCGCGCGGACTGGTAGAGCTGGAGGATCTGCGTGATGCGGGTGTGCGTATTATCTCGATCGGTGATAACATCGACTTTCCGAATGACGACGACTGGCTCAAAATTCAGTTCCAGTTCTTAATCAACGAAATGCCGGTCACGGACACATCGAAAAAGGTGCGCAGTGTCGTGAAGCGGCGGCAGGAGGAGGGGCGGTGGCTCTGCGCTGCGCCGTATGGGTATATCCTCAATAAGCAGCAGGTGTTTGAGGTCGTGCCGACGGAGGCCGAGGTCATCCGGACGATTTTCAAATTATATCTGGACGGCTGGGGCTACAAGAAAATCGCCAATTATCTGACGGACAACAACGTGCCCACGCCGCGGATGTCCGAATGTGAGCGCCGCGCCGCCGCGGGAGAGCCTGTCCGCCGCAAGACGAAAGCAGCATGGGCGATCGTCACGGTGCAGGGAATTTTAGATAACGATTTTTATATCGGCACGCTGCGGCAGGGAAAATTCACACGCGTGAAAATCAACGGCAGCGACCGAAAGCTGGACGAGAGCGAACACCGCGTCTTTGAGCACCACCATCAGGAGATCATCGACTACCGCACATTTGCGACCGTGCGCTCTCTGCGCGAAAGCCGCTCGACAAACAACTATCGCGGGGTCAAGGTCAACGACAACGTGTACTCGGGGCTTCTCGTCTGCGGCGACTGCGGCAGCCCGATGTTCGCGATGAGCCGGAGCGATCTGGCGCCCGCCTACACCTGCGGAACGTATCACAGGCGTGGTCTCAAGGGCTGCACGAGCCACCATATCCGCGTGGAAACGCTCGACGCGCTGGTCAAGGACTATGTGCGCAAGGTGCGCGACAACTCCAGCACCATGCTCGAACGGCTGAACGCCGATCTGGAGAAAGAGCAGACGGACATTGCGGAGACAAAGCGCGCGGAGGAAAACTTAGAGGCTTTGCTGCTTGACAAGCAGGAGGAGCTGAAAGCCACGAAGCGCCAACGCATTCGCGACATCATGAAGCACCCGGAGCAGGAGGCGCTTTTAGACGAAACCTACGACGAGTTGGAAGCGGAGCTGACGCAGCGCATTGCGGGCATTCAGCACCAGATCGAATTTGCCAGCGACAAACGCAATACCATCATCCGCATCAACCGCGTGGCGAAAACGGCAATGGATGTATTTCACGACATTCTGGAAAAGCCGTCGCTCGACCGCAACGACCTGAATCTGATGATCGAAAAAATTCGGGTGTTTGAAGATCACATCGAGGTGCAGCTCAAGGCGGACATCGACAGCCTGCTCAAGACCGGCGCGCTCCCGGAGGACGCCGTAAATTTTAATTGGGACACGGAAAATAGCGAATCCAAGCTTGTAGGGGCGGACGACTCTGTCCGCCTGCGGGTCGATGTGGGCATCGACCCCTACGAAACTGAAATTGTCCAAGGTGCGGCGCACCGAAAGGACAAGGTTTTCCGTGTCAGTGTTATCAGCAGCGGCGACCCGCTGGAGATTTATACGGAGAAGGACGGCGAGGTGATCTTTAAGAAATACTCGCCGATGGGCGATCTGGGGGAATTTGCGGGACAGATCTGTGAAGCGATTGGGAAGAACACCGGATATATCGCGGCGGTCTGCGACCGGGACGCGATCATTGCGGTGCATGGCGTGCAGAAGCGGGAGCTTCTGGACAAGCGCTGCTCGCAGGAGCTGGAGCAGCTCATGGAGCTGCGGCGCAGCTACCGCTATCAGGACGGCGATCTGTCCGTCCGGCCGACGGACGCATCCGACCGCTACCGCGTCGGCGCTGCGGCCCCCATTGTGACAGAGGGCGACTTAATGGGCTGCGTCCTGCTTCTGAGCGAGGACGGCGCGCCTGCGCTCGGCGAGGCGGAGCAGCGGCTCGTGCAGACCGTCGCGGGCTTTCTCGGACGGCAGATGGAGAGCTGAACAAGCAGGCAGGGATTCGGTTCCCTGCCTGTTTTTGCGGGTGGAGAAAAAACAGTAGCAAAGCGGCGGAAAATCTGTTATACTACTATGATATAAGGCGAAGTATAGGCCGAGAAAGGAACACCGAACATGGACTTTACCGGCTTTCTGGGAAATGACGCCGTCAAGGCGCGTCTGAGCGGCGCATTCGCCAGCGGGCGCGTGGCGCACAGCTATCTGCTCTGCGGGCCTGCCGGTTCGGGCAAGCATACGCTCACGCGGATCTTATCGGCGGCAATGCAGTGCGAGGGGCGCAGCGGAAAGATCCCCTGCGGCGTCTGCTCCGGCTGCCGCAAGGCGCTTGAGGGTGTCCACCCGGATATCATCACCGTCGACGATCCCGACCACAAGGCCATGACCGTCGACCCCATCCGCGCAGCCAGAAGCGATATGTTCATCCGCCCGAACGAGGGAAAGCGCAAGATCTACATCATCCCGCGCGGGCAGGATATGAACGAATCCGCGCAGAACGCGCTGCTGAAGATTCTGGAGGAGCCGCCGGATTACGGCGTGTTCCTGATCCTGTCGACCAACGCGGAGCGGCTGCTGCCGACCATCCGCAGCCGCTGCGCGGAGCTGCAGCTCGGCCCGGTGGCGCAGGATGAGGCGCTGCCGTTTCTGCGGCAGAATGCGCCGGACAAGCCTGACGGCGTTCTGCGCGCGGCCTATCTGCGCGCGGGCGGCTTTCTGGGTCAGGCGCTGACGCTTTTGCAGGATGCGGAGGACGAGCCGTTCGTCCGGCAGTTTGCCGCGGCCTATGCCGCGCATGACCGGATGGCGCTGCTGCGCGTGCTGCTGCCCATGGAAAAGGCGAAGCGGGAGCAGCTGCTTCCCGCGCTGCAGCAGCTGCGCGCGTGCATCTGCGGTGCGCTGACGCAAAGAGGCGGACTGGACACCGCGTCGGAAAGCGCCGCGCAGATCGTCGCCAGCCGCTCCGGCTCAGAGCTTTTGCAGGCGTCCGACAGCATTCAGGCTGCCATTGACGCGCTGGCCGCCAATGCGTCGGCAGGCGCGGTCACCGGCTATCTTGCGATGAAGCTGCGCTGAGCGCCGAACCTGAAATTTTACCTTGCCGCAGGCCCTGCGGCAGATTGGAGAGAACCATGCAAGAACAGACCCCCGATACCGTTCTGGAGCAGCAGCCTGCCGCCGCAGAACCGGAAGCCGCAGCGCAGCAGCCTGCGGCGGATACACAGCAGCCCGCGGAAGCCGCCGCGCCTGCAAAGGAGGAAGCGCCCGCCCAACCGGCGGAGCCTGCCGCCGTTACCGTGGTGGACATCCGCTTCCGCAATAATGCGAAATCCTATTATTTCGACCCTGCCGGACTGACGCTGCAGGCCGGTGCGCACGTCATCATTGACACGGCGCGCGGAGACGAATTCGGCCTCTGCGCTGCCGGCAACCACCCGGTCAAGCCGCGTGAGCTGGTGCTGCCGCTGCGCAGGGTGCTGCGCGTAGCGACGCAGCAGGACGAGCGCGCGAACGCAGAGAACCAGGAAAAGGAAAAGAAGGCCTTTGAGATCTGCCAGCAGAAGATCGCCGCGCACGGGCTGGAAATGCAGCTTGTCTCGGCGGAATGCGCCTTTGACGGCAGCAAGCTTCTGTTTTTCTTCACGGCGGACGGCCGCGTCGATTTCCGCGAGCTGGTCAAGGATCTGGCCTCCGTCTTCCGCACGCGCATTGAGCTGC
>ERZ773224.2418-NODE-2418-length-19603-cov-8.339472_pt1 | contig 19603 bp, 18 predicted proteins | sample MGYA00580526_ERZ773224 | MGnify/ENA primary metagenome ERZ773224 (study PRJEB29015, sample SAMEA2737743) | human gut metagenome | biome: human gut; feature: human-associated habitat; material: faeces | place: China | collected 2012 ... | reverse complement strand
TGCCGAGTACATTGAAATCAACACTACGGAAGATACCGCAGTAGCGGGCTAACCCCCGCTACAAACCCCTTTGACAGTGTGTTTTCCTAATAGGCGCTAATCATATGGTTTACAGTATACAGCAAAAGCGGCAGAGCCAAAAGGCTCTGCCGCTTTGTCGCATCTTAAAAGGGAAAATCCGCTCTGCCGTCAGCGCACCGGAGGGCCAGTCTTCGTGGCTTCATTCGGAAAGGAGCATACGGTCGTTGTCGAGCGTCCTGCCCGTGCCCGCGCGGAAGCGCTCGATGAGGTCCTCCACCGTCATGCCGGCGCGCTCCGCGCCCGCGACGTCGAGCACGATGCCGCCGTCCGCCATCATCAGCGTGCGGTTGCCGAGCGAGAGCGCCTGCGTCATGTTGTGCGTCACCATCAGGCAGGTGATGTGATGCTCCGCCACGATGCTCTGCGTGAGCGCGAGCACCTTTTCCGCCGTGCCCGGGTCGAGTGCCGCCGTGTGCTCGTCGAGCAGCAGCAGCTCCGGCGGCACCATCGTCGCCATCAAAAGCGTCAGCGCCTGCCGCTGACCGCCCGAGAGCAGACCGACGGGCTGGCCCAGCCGGTCCTCCAGTCCCATGTCGAGCTGCGCGAGCTGGGCGCGGAAAAGCTCGCGGTCCTTCGCCGTGATGCGGCTGAACGGATTGCCGTGCGCCGCGCGCAGATACGCGAGGGCGAGGTTTTCCTCAATGGTCATGTGCGGCGCGGTGCCGCGCAGCGGGTCCTGAAACAGCCGCCCGATGACACGGCTGCGGTCATGTTCTCGTGTAAAGGTAATGTCCTTGCCATTCAGCAGAATGCGGCCCTTGTCCACATAAAAGCTGCCCGCGATGGCGTTGAAAAGCGTGGACTTGCCCGCGCCGTTCGAGCCGATAACGGTGACGAAATCACCCTTGTCCAAATGGAGCGACAGGTCGGTGACGGCGCGCTTTTCGTTCACCGTTCCGACGTTGAAGGTCTTGGAAATGTGTTGAATGTCCAGCATATCAGTTGCCCTCCTTCCCTTTTGCCGCGGCCTTGCGGCGCTGGAACGCCGCCCACCTTTGGATGCTCGGCGCGGCGATGGCCAGCGCCACGATGATCGCCGTGAGCAGCTTCAGGCACTCCACCGGCACGATCTTCGTGTAGAATACGACCGCGTAGATGAAGCGGTAGATCAGCGAGCCGACGAGCGCGGCGAGCACGCCACGCGTCATGCTGCGGCGGCCGAGCACCGTTTCACCGATGATGAGGCAGGCAAGGCCGATGATGACGATGCCGGTGCCGGAGTTGATGTCCACGGTCTTCTGATACTGGCCCACCATCGCGCCGGCAAGGCCGGTCATGGCATTGGCAAGGCAGAGGCCGACGGAGATGGTGAACGCAGGATTCAGCGACGACGCGCGCACCATGTCGGGATTATCGCCCGTCGCGCGGAGTGACAGACCGAGATGCGTGCCGAGAAACAGGCGCAGCAGCACCGCTGCAAGTCCGGTAACGATGACTGCAAGCAGCAGCTCATACCACGCCCCGCCGATGCCGGCATCGCGCAGAAAGGTAAACACGGTATCCGAGCCGAGCAGGCTCTGGTTGGCCTTCCATCCCATCGCCATGAGGTTCACGGTGTAAAGTCCCGTATTCGTCACGATGCCCGCGAGGATGCTCGGCACGCCGAGGTTGGTCTGCAAAAAGGCGGTGACGAGTCCCGCGCACGCACCGGCGAGCATCGCCGCGGGGATGGCGAGGAACGGATGTCCCGCCGCCGTCAGGCTGACGGACACCGCCGCGCCGAGAACGAAGCAGCCGTCCGTCGTGAGGTCGGCAATGTCGAGGATGCGGTAGCTCAGAAACAGCGCCAGCGCGACCGGCGCGTACAAAAAGCCCAGCTCCAGGGCGGTCTGTGTGATGATGAGCATGGGGTCGCTCTCCTTTCAGGCTTCGGCCCTCCGACCTTCGTCGGAGGGCTTCCGCGTTGTTGTTTCGGTTCAGTCCTTGGTGGTGGTCACTTCCACGACGGTGCCCATGCTGTCGAAGCAGGAATACTCGGCCTGCTTGCCGATCATAGCCGCGGTATCGGTGTTGACGGTGATGATGCCGCCGTCCATGAGGTAGTAGTCCTCCATGCCGTCCATACCCTCGGTGATGGCCTTGTAGGCGAGGTCGGCGGTCTTGGCGCCGAGATCGGTGTAGTTCACGCCGCAGGTGGCGTAGGCGCCGTTGCGGACGAAGGAGTCCGCGCCGGTGTAGTGGGGAATGCCATTGGCGGCAAGGTCCTCGGCGATCGCCATTTCCGCTGCCATGATGACGTTGTCGGTCGGGGTGAACACGGCATCCACACCGGCGGCGATGAGCGCGGAGGCGGCGGCGACGACCTCGTCGTTGGTGTTGGCGGTCTGCTCGATGTAGGTGATGCCCTTGGCGTCAAGGTAAGCCTTGGCGTCCGCGATGGGCTTGGCGGAGTTCGGCTCATTGAGGGAGTAGAGCAGGCCGACCTTGGCGACGTTCGGGTTCTGGGCGAACATCATATCCATGATGAACTCGGTGTTGAGCGCGTCGCTCGTGCCGGTGACGTAGTCGATGCCGGTGAGCTTGGCGGTCTCGGGGTCGGAGATGGCGGCGTAGACGACCGGCGTCTTGGTCTCCTCGGCGGAGAGGGCGGCGATCTGCGCGGCGGTGGTAGCGATGGGAATGATGGCGTTCACGCCGTCGGCGATGGCCTGATCGCTCAGCTGCTTGAGGATGGTCTGATCGCCCTGGCCGGAGGTGACCTCATACTCGATGGTCACACCGTTATCGGCGGCAATCTTATCCAGCTCGGCGGTGACGGCGTTCGCGATCTCATCGAGGGAGGCGTGGTCGAGCTGCTTGATCACAGCCACCTTGTAGGTCTTGGCCTCCTCCGTGCTGTTGTCAGGTTGTTCGATCGGCTGAGTGTCTTTTGCGCCGCAGGCGGCGAGGGACAGCGTCATCGCGCCGGCAAGAACGAGGGTCAGAAGCTTTTTCATCATGTTGTTTTTCATTTTGGTTTTCCTCCAATATATTTGATTTTGAGCGGCAGATGAAGCTCTGTCTTGCCGGAACAGAGCGGGGAAAAAGAAAAAGACCTTCATCCCACCTACATGGGACAAAAGTCGTTGAACTTCTGCGATACCACCCAAATTGACGTTATCAAACGCCCGCTCGCTTACGCGCACCATCATACGCGCCCCGATGGATAACGGGTGGGATACCCGTCGGTCTCTACTCGGCTTTCGCCTTTTGATCCGCCCTCCGAAGTCCATTCACCGACCGTCCGCCGCCCCGATCACACCATCCGGGACTCTCTGAAGGCTTGCCTGCATCGGCTACTTCTCTCCGTCATTGGTTTTTACTGCTTTAACTTGTTGTAGCGTATTATAGCACGCGCGCTTCCATTGTCAAGCCCCTTTCCGCAAATTTTTTTCTTCTCTCCGTTTTGCGCAAAAGGTCTCCCGCCTCCCCCGCACAAAGTCGGCAGAATGGGCAAAAGCCCACGGCCCTTTGACCGTCGGCTTTTTGCCCCGCGCCGCGGAGGCTGCGCGCCGTCTCCGTCAGAAGCGCAGATTTGTATCCTTCACAAAGTTCTGCACGCCGTAGAGCACCAGCGCGTCGGTGATGCCGTTTTCTCTGGCGTACTCCGCCACATCCCCCTTGAAAAAGCGCAGGTCGAGGACATGAACTTCCGCATAGTCCTCCACGGGGAATTGGGAAAAGGTGTTGCCGTAGGAGTCTTTAATAAGCAGGAGCTTGCCGTTCTTGCCGCTGCCCTCAATGACGGTCTGTGCCTGGTTGGAGTTCAGAAACACAGCGTACTGGTCGCTGCCGGACAGGTATTTCCGCTCGTAGATGCTGTCCGTCTCATACTGACCGTTGTTGTAGGACACACTTCTATTTATGTGCTTATACCATGCGGTGATCTCCTCGGCGGGGACAGAGGGCAGCGAGACTTTATTCCAAGTTGTACCGTAGAAATCATCGCAGAGTACTTCCTGCGTCCACTCGTACGCCGCAGGTTCAATGTCCCGCCACGCACAGTAAGCGTAGTAGGCCCCAAGGCTGGTCGAGTGGTGGTCAGTGCGGTAGTAGATGTTCTCACCGCTGTGGGCCGCGAGGGTGGACCACACATTCACCGTGTCCACCCCCGCGTCGGTCAGCACTTGAAAGATGGCGGCGTAGTCCGCCGCGGGAGCGTAGGCGGGGAGTTTGTCCGCCAGCACTTGCGCTGCCACAGGGACAAGGATCGTATTCATAGAAACGCCCTCTGCTGCCAGTTTTTCCTGTAAATCAGCAAGGGCGGCTGCGTTGGCGGCAAGCTGCTTTTTACTATAAGATGTAAACTTGTCCATCAGGTACTGATCTTTGCAGAGATAGATGCCGCCGCTCTCCCGCTTGCCCACGGCCAGCTCCAGGTAGGTTTTCAGCGTGACCCTATCATCGCGCAGCGGGACCTGATCGGTGAGATAGCTTTCTAAATTGTCACTAAACTTGCCGGAGATAAAGTCGGCAACAGTAAATTTGGGCTTTTGCGTCAAAGTGCGCTTTTCTCTTTCGGAGTAATAGCGATCCGGCATCAGCAGCCCGATAAGCGCAGACACCGCCAGCAGCAGGCAGAAAAAAGAGGTAATGATTTTATTTCGCATTTTTCTCACCTCAGAATCGGAAGTACAGGAACGGATTATAGCTGCCGCTGACAAGATAGGCCGCAGCCATCACCAGCACACAGGTAAGGCCGCCGCAGTCAACCACGGTCAGCGCCCGCTGCCCCAGCCGTGTGCCGAGCTTTTTATAAAAGCGTTTTCCCAGCGGTGTGGCTGCCAAAGCACAGATTGCTAGCATCGGCCCATAAGTCAGCAACAAATACAGACTACTGCTGTCGAACAGCACGCCGGAGAGCATGGCCTTGCACCACGCGGCTCCTTTGCTGATCTCTGTGAACGCAAAGAGTGTCCAGCTGATCGTTACCAGCACCAGCGCGTAGATATGCCGCAATACGGCGGGCAGCCTTTTGAGCCAGCGCAATAGGATCAGCTTTTCCAGCACCAGCAGCACGCCAAAATACACGCCCCATAGGACAAAGTTCCAGCTTGCCCCGTGCCAGAAGCCCGTCAGCAGCCAGACGATAGCAATATTGCTGAGCTGCTTTGCAAGGCCGCCCTTGTTGCCTCCCAGCGGGATATAGACATAATCCCGGAACCATGTCCCCATGGAGATATGCCAGCGCCGCCAGAAATCGGTAATACTGTCGGCAAGAAACGGATAGTTGAAGTTTTCCAAAAATCGGAACCCCAGCATCCGTCCAAGGCCAATAGCCATGTCGGAGTAACCGGAAAAGTCGAAATAGATCTGGAAACCGTAGGCGATGACACCCAGCCATGCCGTCAGCACCGTGGGAGCAGCCTGCGCGGATGCTGCCTCCCACAAAAGGCCGATGTTATTTGCCAGCAGTACCTTTTTCCCGATACCACAGGCGAAGCGTTTCACCCCATCGGCAAAGAGGTCAGCGGTGCAATCCCGGTGCTCCAGCTCGTCCGCTACCGTCTGGTAGCGGACGATGGGACCCGCAATCAGCTGGGGAAACAATGTCACATACGCGCCGAAATTGATGATGTTTTTCTGGGCCCTTGCCTCGCCCCGGTAGACGTCGATGGTATAGCTCATGGTCTGAAAGGTGTAGAAGCTGATGCCGATCGGCAGCGGCAGATTCGGCTGGGGGAGCGCCGTGCCGAACAAGGAATTGACCGTGCCGATCAGGAAGTCACTGTATTTGAATACGCCCAGCAAGCCAAGGTTTACACAAACCGACACCAGCAGGGCCATTTTCGCGCCCCGCTGTCCCCGGTGCCGCTCTACCATTTGCCCGCAGGTGTAGTCCAATGCGGTGGAAAACAGCATCAATACCACTTAGACCGGCTCACCCCAGGCGTAAAACAGCAGGCTGAACAGGAACAGCACGCCGTTGCGCCATGCCTTCGGCACAAGGAAGTAAGCCAGCAGACACAGGGGCAGAAAGCATTGTAAAAACGTCAGGCTGGAGAAAACCATATCAGCCGCCGATCATAATTTCGACGTCGGGCAGTTCGTCATCGCCCATATCGAAGAAGCCGCCGTTGCTGCTGCGCCTGTTTCTCGGCACGCATCTCGGCCTGTCACTCCGCGCGACGGGCGATAATCCCGACATGGTGCGCGCGTCGTCGCTGAATCCTGCGTTCACCATCTCCGTCGGCCTCTGCCTTGCCAATGCCATGACCGGCCTTGCCGGCGCGATGGTGGGCCAGTATCAGAAGACCGTGGACATCAACTCCGGTACCGGCATCGTCGTCATCGGCCTTTCCGCCGCAGGCGGCGAGGGACAGCGCCATGCTCAACGCCAGTACAAAAGTCAAAATGCGTTTCATTTCTATTTGCTCCTTTTGAAGTTCAGAATTTGTTTTATGAGTGGCGGAACAGCGTCTCCGGAAACGCCGCTCCCCTGCCCGTCTATCCATCCATACGAGGGAGCGGAGCAAAATGTCGGGAAGCGCACAAAAAAATTTCGGGGCGTTTTCACGCCCCGAAATTTTTCATCTTCAATTGCTTTTCATCAGCGTATCGGCAATCTCGGTGATGGCCGATTCCTCCGCGCCGTCGAAATTCGTCAGGTAATAGCTGACGTCATCTCTATTCCAATGCGCCCGCCAGGTGTCAGGCGATACGCGGTCGAGCACAGCACCGTATTCCGCGTTCAGCGCGGTGCTGCCCACGGCTTCTCCCTCCGCCCGGGAGAAATTGCCGTCCAGCTTGGCGGCTTCATAAGTGTATTCGTGGCCGTCCAGCGTGAAGTCCACGCAGGCGATCTCGCCGTCGTAAATGCAGTAGGTGACATTTTCCGCGCCCTCCGGCGCGTCGATCACGAAGCCGAGCTTTTCTTCTAAGTCCGCCGCGCTCTGCACATCCTCGAACGGTGAGCCGCCCAGAACCGGCGGCTCGTTTCCCTCGCTGTCTCCGGCAAAAAACGGATGCAGAAAGCCGATCGTGAGGGTCGTCACCAGCGCGAGGCACGCGGCCATCGCGCTGTACCGCTTCCACCGTGGCGTCGGGCGGCGGGCGGGGAGCGGCACGGTCTTTGGGGACGCATTGCTTTCCGCTGCGGGCGCATCGGCATTCTCCTCCGGAGCAGCCGCGCGCTGTGCCGCCGCTTTTTTCAGGATGTTCGCGTACATTCGCTCCCGCGTGCCGTCCTCCGGCTCGATCGCGTTAAAGGCTTTTTTCACTTCGTTTTCGCTCATGCGCCCTCACCTCCCAAGGTCAGCTTCAGCTTTGCGCGGGCGTCGCGCAGTTGATTCCGCACGGTCGACGGCGGTCGGTCCAGCATCGCCGCGATCTCGTCGGTCTGGTAGCCCTCGTAGTAGTGCAGCCAGACGACCTCCTTATACTTCACCGACAGAGCCATGACCGCATCCACCACTTCCCTTTTTTCGTCCGGCTCCGCAGCGGTCTGCTCGGTCTCCTCGTCAAGGTCTGTCACCTTCTGCCGCCACCAGTGCTTGAGCCTGTCCTTGCAGAGATTCATCGCCGTGGTCGTCAGCCACGAGCGCTCGTGCCGCTCGTTTTCAAAGGTGACGTCACTCGTCATAGCTTTGACGAAGGCATCCTCCGTGCAGTCCTCGGCGTCCTGCGCGTTTTTCATAAAGGCATAGCAGACGCGGTAGATGGCTTTGAAGTGCCGCAGATAGAACGCCTCAAGATCTCCCTGCATGGCTTCGTCTCCCTTTTCCCATAAAGTGATACGATCCAAGCGTACAGATTGTCGGGCGAAATGTCAAGAAAAAGAACACGTTTCATGCTCCGGCCGGTCCCCTGCTGTCCAATTCTTAGGGTTGGTATCGTCCGGTTCAAGCCCCGCCAGAATGGCTTCGTAGTGCGCCGCCTTATCCTCCATATATTTCACGGTGGCTTTGGCTTCCTCCAGCCGTCTGTAGGCTTCCTCCCGCTGCTTGCGGATGATGGCGTACCGCGAGCGCAGATTCTCCTCGGATTCCTCCAGCAGGCACAGGCGACAGTATCCCTGTGGCCATGGACGAAGCAGTGAGCGATATTCGCAAGCGGATCATGTCCGTGGAATCGGATATTACCCGCTGGCAGCAGCGGCAGAATCAGAACAACAATTTTACCGCCAATATCCCCTATGACTTGGAGCAGATGCGGAGCGAAACGAAGGAGTTTATGGACGACCTCATGAGCCGCGACCAGCGCATGATGCTGGCTTTGGTAACGCTGACGCACCTGGCAGATAACCATGAACAGCTCGATCAGGACACCGAGGCTCTGCAAGCCATTGGGCGGGCGCGGGGCTGTCAGTTTAACATTCTGCGCTACCAGCAGGAGGACGCGCTGAATACGGTGCTGCCCCTCGGTCTCAAGCGCATTGAGGCTACCCGCACCCTGACTACGGAATGTACCGCCGTCCTTATGCCATTCAAATCGCAGGAGATTCAGGACGCAGGCGGTATCTACTATGGCGTCAACGCCGTATCGCATAACCTCATCATCTGCAATCGAGGAAACCTTTTGAACGGCAACGGCTTTATTACCGGTGTGTCTGGCTCTGGTAAGTCAATGGCGGCCAAGCAGGAGGTCTCGGCGCTGGCGCTCTCTACCGACCATGACATTATCATCGTGGACCCTGAGCGCGAATACGGCGAGCTGGTACGGGCATTGGGCGGTGAGGTCATCACCATCTCCGCCTCTGACCCAAATGGCTGCCACATCAATGCGCTGGATTTGTCCGAGGGGTACGGGGATGGCAAAGAGCCGCTGGTGATGAAGTCCGAGTTTATCATGTCGCTGTATGAGCAGCTCATGGGCGCGGACAAGATCGAGCCGCAGGAGAAGTCCATCATCGACCGTAGTGTGGGCAACATCTACCGGGAATATCTGAAAAACTATCAGGGCAAGCCGCCTACGCTGAAAAATCTCTATGATGACCTGATGAAGCAGGTCAACCCAGAGGCGCACCGGATCGCGCTGGCGCTGGAACTGTTCACGGTGGGTAGTTTGAATGTATTTTCCCACCAGACCAATATCAACACAAAAAGCCGTATCCTCTGCTTTGACATTCAGGATTTGGGCGAAAATCTGAAATCGGTGGGCCTGCTGGTGATGCTGGACGCCATTTACAACCGCGTTATCCAGAACCGCAGAGAGAGAAAATACACCCATGTCTACATCGACGAGATCTATCTGTTTTTCGCCAACGGGAGCGGCAGCGGGCGCGGCATTACCAATTACAGCAGCGAATTCCTCTACAAGTGCTGGAAGCGATTCCGCAAATACGGCGCGACCCTTACCGGTATCACACAGAATGTGGAGGAATGTCTGCTATCCAATACGGCGCGGATGATGTTCGCAAACTCCGAGTTCCTGCTGATGCTCAATCAGGCCACCACCGACCGGGAGCAGCTTGCCCGCCTGCTGGGGGCATCGGATACGCAAATGAGCTATGTGGACAATGCCCCTGCCGGTCATGGACTCATCAAAGTAGGCGGGGCCATCGTGCCCTTCGCCAATGAGCTGCCCAAAAATACGGAGCTGTACCGCTTAATGTCAACCAAGCCCGGTGAGGAGTGACGCCATGCGGGACTTGAAAATCAAACCCGGCATGGACACGCCAAAGGCAAAGTTGAAGAACTCCGCGCCTAAAGACGCCGATTCCCTTCTGAAAAAGCACATGGACAAGCGGCAGCGGGAAAAGGAGCCGGAAAGCCGCGATCCCGTGCGTTACGCCACCGACCGCGTGGAGAAAAATATGCGCCGTGGCGCATCTGAGGCGGCGGATGCCTCACGACGCATGATAAAGCACTACCGAGGAAAGCTGCGACAGAGTAAAGAAAATGTGGTGGGAGGTCACAGCGCGGCAGATATGGAGATCGGTTCGGAAAATGTTTTCATCGACACGCCGATGGAATATGCCTTTTCTCCGGTACAAACCGCTGCACGAAATGAAGTCGGAAACCGGACCATTTCTCCGCAAAATTGCGGAGGTCCAAAAAGCGCAAATGCCGCCCCGCAGGAGCGTGGGCGGCAGAAAGCTGCGCAGGACGCGAAAGCCGCCTATCGGCGGAACCTTGCCGAGAAAAGAACAGCGGAGCGGCACATTGTACCTCCACCGTCCGACCGTGGAGGCACAACGGCCCCTCTGCACAAAAGCAATCAGGGCGCATCGGTCAAGGGCGGTCCTGCCCCCAAGAGCAGACAGGCCATGACCAAGGCCGCGCGCACCATGCGCGTTCGACCAACTGACCACGCAGCGCCGAACAATGCAATCATCACGCACCGCGCAAGGGCGGCGGCGCAGCGAAAGACGCAGCGGAAGATGCTTCAGGAATCCGCGCAGAGCGGCGGAAAGGCTTCCAAAAAGCTGGGCAGCGTGGCAGTCCAGGCAGTGAAAGAAATCGGGAAAGGAGTGGCGTCTGCGGTCAGCTCGATCCTGTCGGCAGGCGGCGGTGCGGTGGTGCTGATGCTGATACTGACGGTGATCCTTGTGGCGGCAATCGTGGCGTCCCCCTTCGGTATCCTCTTTTCCAACGAGAGCCGGGAGGCGGGCGTTGTGCCGATCTCTGCTGCGGTGGCGCAGGTCAACTATGAGTTCAATGAGCGGTTGGAAACCCTGCAAACGGCAGATGATTATGATTCCATCTCCGTTGACGGACAAACCGCCGATTGGATCGAGGTGCTGGCGGTGTTCGCGGTGAAGGTGGCAGGCAGTAACGATGCGGACGCCGCGGACGTGGCCACCATGGATGCCGACCGCATTACCCGCCTGAAAGCAGTCTTTTGGGACATGACCACCATTGCACACCGCATCGAGGTCATTCACCATCCCGGCAGTGGCGATGATGACGGATGGACGGAGCGAAATCTCTATATCACCATCACCGCAAAAACGGCAGAGGAAATGAAAACCGCGTATCACTTCAACCGCAATCAAATTGCGGCGCTGGAGGAGCTGCTGGAGCAGCGGGATCTCCTGCGGGAACTGATCGAGGATGTGTACTCCGTCAGCGGGGATACGGCGGCGCTGCTCCGCGATCTGCCGGAGGGTCTGTCGCCGGAGCGCGAGGCGGTGGTACGCACCGCCTGTTCTCTTGTCGGCAAGGTGAATTATTTTTGGGGAGGAAAATCACTGGTACTTGGCTGGGACAGTCGCTGGGGCGAGCTGCGGCGGGTCACGGCGGCGGGCAGCTCCACCACGGGGACCTACCGCCCCTACGGACTGGATTGCAGCGGTTTTGTGGATTGGGTTTTCTACAATCAGTCCGGCGGCAGCTATGTCATCGGCCACGGCGGAGGAGCCACCATGCAGCACAGCTATTGTACCAATATTTCATGGGCGGACGCACAGCCCGGTGACTTAGTGTTCTATCCGGATAATTCCCATGTGGGCATCGTTGGCGGCAAAGATGCCAACGGAGAGCTGCTGATCATCCACTGCGCCAGCGGAGCGAACAATGTGGTCATTACCGGGCTGGAGGGCTTTACCTCTATCGGACAACCGCAATACTACGCCGAAGCAGGCCGCAGTTGACAGTTTCCGACTCCCTCCGTTATAATGCGGTCATGCTACAAATGAGAAGGAGAGCAACATCTATGAACAAAACGGAACTGATCGCCGCCATGTCGGAAGTCAGCGGCCTGACGAAGAAGGACTGCGAAGTGGCCCTTGCCGCTTTCACTGGCACGGTGGAAACTGCCATGAAGGGCGGAGATAAGGTACAGCTGGTGGGTTTTGGCAGCTTCGAGGCCAAAGAGCGTCCCGCCCGTGTTGGCCGCAATCCCCGTACCGGCGAGCCCATGACCTATCCCGCCTGCAAGGTGCCGGTGTTCAAGCCCGGCAAGGCGCTCAAAGACGCCATACGATAAAACAGCATAGCATACAGTAAGCCCCTGCGCCCTCTTTTTTTTGAATAGATGGCGCAGGGGCTTTTTGTACTGCGATAAGGTGCGTCTGCCTGTGCGTTTGCGCGGGTGGACGCGCTTTCTTTTTTTACTCAAAAGAAACAGCGGCAGCCGGAAGCTCCCGGCTGTCGCTATAGAAGTAGTTTTACATGGAATCCATGAGGATCAGTAGCGAGTTGTGCTGTGCTTCTGTGAGGCAGTTCCATTTATCCAACATTTTACGCTGCGAAGGTGTCAGGACAACGCTTTCTTCTCCGTCTGCAAAGAATTGCGAAAGTGTGATGCCAAAGGCGTCGCATATCTTCTCCAACGATGCAAATGACGGTGTCATGTCTTTCTTATACCATGAAGAAATCGTGGATTGCGGCAAGCCGGAACGTTCAGCAAGCTGGTACTCAGACCAGCCCCGCGCTTCGCGCTGCGTTTTGATAATTCCAAGAATATCTGTCATTTTCTCACCGCCAACGATTTTTCGTATATTATACTGTGAAAAATCGTTGCATTTTAATAGTTATTATCGTAGTATTTAATTCGACAATAGCAATCAACGGTGAGAAAAAATGCGCCTCCTGCGAGACGCATTCCTGTTAATCTTTCGATGCTTCTAAGGCGCTGCGGATCATGGAGGACATCATGGCGATTTGCTTGGGTGTGGCTGTCTGCCACAGCTCCAAAAGTACATCCATATCCGAAAATTCCATGCTGGGTAAGACCTCCGCCAAAAGATAGGTCGGAGATACCCTGAGCGCTTCGCACAGCAAAACGAACACTTGCAGACTGGGAACCTTCGTTCCCGCTTCAATTTGCCGAAGATAGGTCGCGTTGATATTGCACGCCTCGGACAGACGCTCACTCGTCCACCCCCGTTCCTTGCGTGCCGTATTGATTCGCTTTCCGAGCAGCTTCTTATCCATGGTTTCGCCTCCGATTGTGTGCTATCAGCATTTATTTTGTATGCTTATAGCTTACATTCTCATTGACGCGAAAGATAGCGGCTGTTAGAATACTAATTGTAAGCCAATAGACTACAATAAGAGGCGGTGGAATGATGAAAAAGAATGTTCGCTGTGCGGTGATCGGTCAGCATCCCCTGCGGTTCCCGTGGGGCTTTGACGAGGAGGACGACGGCTGTCGCCGTATGAAGCTGGAGATGGCGCAGCGGATCATGGAACTGCGCCAGCGCAGTGTCACGGAGTTTCGGGTGGCCTGCGACCCCGGCGTGGGGCTGTACGCTGCAGAGATCATCAATATTCTGCGGGAGAAGGATAAATCCCTTCGGCTGGTCTGCGTCATACCCCATGAGGAGCAGGCTACCAAATGGACACCGCAGCTTCGGGAGCGCTACTTCAATATGCTCGCGGGATGCACGGAACTGGAGTGCATCGACTTCCATGAGCAGCCTGACGCCCAACTTTTGGCCTATCAGCGGATCATCAAACAGTCGGGCGTGGTGCTGGCCGTCTATGCCCCCGACCTTGCGGATGGGAGCGCCGAGGATAAGGCTGTGTCCTATGCGTTTGCACTGGGCAGACCGGTCATGCTGATTCATCCCGAAACTCTGAAAACAAAATGGCTGAATGTGCCCACTGAAAAGGCCCCCGGATAGACTGTCCCGCAACCAAAATCACCGGTCTCATACTTTGGAACGATTTACATTTCCGTCAGGGGTTGTATAATAAACTGGAATGATAATGAATTGTGTCGAAAGAGGTATTGACAGGGGGGGCGCGCCCCCTGGGGCTGTTAGAAAAGTCCCATCTTAACACAGTGGCCAGTGCTCCTGGCACTGGCCACAAAAATATTAAGAAACGGCTGCAGCCATTGAGGTTGCAGCCGTTTTGTAGTATCATTAAAGCACGTCCCAAAATGAAAACTACATGGATGAATTATACACCAATCCAACTGAAATTACCAGTGGATATGGAAAGAATTATTGAAATAAATGATTCGGTATATGCTTTCAATGAAGTGCTGTCCCATATTGACCTGAAAAAATACTTTGTAGAGAAGGACTGCACGGCCACAGGTCGTCCAAGATATGGCGCGAAAAACTTTTGAAAGTGTTGCTGTTTGCGTTTATGGAGCAAGGTTATCCGTCTTTACGAGAGATTGAGAAGCTGTGCAAAATGGATATTCGGTTTATCTGGCTACGGGATGAGATGAAGGCCCCCAGCTATGCCACACTGTGTGACTTCATAAATCAGGAGCTAAGATGTTCCTTGGAAGAGATTGTACAGGAAATTAACAGCTATATTTTCAACAAAGAACATGTGGACCTGGAGCATGTTTATATTGACGGAACCAAGATAGAGGCAAACGCCAATACCTGAAGGATCTGGTGGTGCTTGCCTCAAGTGAGGCGAAGTTCACCAAGGAGAACAGCCAAATCGTCTACAACGCAGACAGCAACAACTTCTTCGTCCTCGGAGCCGGGACAGATCCAGCAATGCCTGCCAACGATTTATAGTCAGGATTATACCGCAGCACTCTAATTACCATGTGGTTTGGCTGAAGGTTTGGATTTTATCTAATAGAAGTTTGCTATACAAATTGTGTAGAATGAATTATAATAACCAAGGATGATTCGGCGAGAAGTACGGGAAAACAGATAGGATGGAAACCATGGAAGAAAATGTGATATATCCGCGCTCTCAAAAAGAATTGATCTGTGTAATGGAAAAGGCGTGTAAAGAGGGACGCCTGCTGGAAACCATCTTGGATGAGTTTGCAAGGCAGCCTTTTCATATGTCCGCGCTGTGGGCCTGTAGAAGCTACTTTTATCAGCTTGACGCAGAGGCGTGCAGAAGCCATCCGGCGCTGCCGCCGCTTCTCGCGCTGCTTTCGGCGATGGAAGGAGACTTGAATAAGGCAAAGAAATATGTGAGTATTCTGGGGGAAACGCCAAGGCACTGGAAACCGCAGGACTTTTGTGAAAGAGACTATTATCGGATCTATGCGGAGCTGGTCATGCCATACACAAGCGATGGTATGTTCCTGCGAATCATGTTCTTTTTGGTAAAGACAGGCATGGTACCGGTCAGGTCGCTCACGCTGTCTGCCAGCCGCCCCAGCATATTGAACGGATTCCGGGATTTTACAAGATTCGGACCGTATCTGGTGCGGTATAAAGATACAATATCCGAAACAGTGCATCAGCTGTATGGCAGCGTCGGGAAAAATGTATATGATATCCTGCTTGCGGAATGGTGCTATCAAAATAATGATTGCTTCAAATCGCTGATACTTGTGACCGGAACGATCCCGCTGATCGAGCAGGAGAGCGATATGCGCTGCCTGTTTGTGGCTCTGGCATTGCAGATGAGGCTCCTGCTCATGAACGGACAGGCGGCTACGGCAAAGCCGCTGGTTGAAAAAATCCGGAATCGTATCCACGAGACAGGCTGGGAAGAACTGACCTCCAGCTTGAATGCCCTTGAATGCCTTGCGGCCTGCTATGACGGGCAGCAGGAGAGCGTTGTCGAGTGGCTTGAAAAAACCGCTCCCGATGAGAACGGGGACATCTATATGATGGATATGTTTGCATGGCTGGTGAAGGTACGATGCTATTTGCAGGTGGGAAAAAATATGGCGGCCTATGTTCTGGTCAGGCAGCTTATTACTCTTTTGGAGCCGGGAAAGCGTTATATGGATCTATGTGAGTGTCACATGCTCCTGGCCATCATTTGCCATAAAGCAGGCGATAGGGAACGTATGTGCGAAGAGCTTGAAACAGCCTTGGCACTGGCAAAAAAATACCGGTATATACGTTTGCTCTCAGACGAGGGTATCTGCATGGTGCAGATGATGTCTGTTTACCAGAGGGAAAAGGGCGCGGACGCCTTTACCAACCAGATCATGGAGCTTGCGGGGAGCGTGAGCAGGTACTTCCCCAATTATCTGCGAGCACCGGCGGAATATTACGAAGCGCTGACCGCAACGGAAAAAAAGGTGCTGCGGCTGATGGCGCTTGGAATGAGCAACAACGAGATTGCAGAGAAAATAGGGCGGAAGGCGGGCACGGTGAAGTTTCACAGCAACAGCATTTATCGAAAGCTCCGGGTGCCAAATCGGCAGCAGGCAGTCGACCGCGGGAAAACGATCGGCCTGTTGTAGCACGCGGCGGCTGCGAAAAAGAGAATATATAATAAATAGACCGAAGACTTATGATGAGGGGGCGCGCCCCCTCATCCCGTGGGTACCCACGGGATGATACCATTCTGAAAAACGGACCAATCAGGAGAAGGAGGAACCATACCCATGAGAAAACGCATCACAAGTCTGCTTCTTGTGCTGGCCCTGTGCCTGACGCTGCTGCCCACAGCGGCGCTGGCAGAGGCGTCAAGCCTCGCGGCGCAGGAAGCACGGGGCGGCACCGAGAACGGCGAGGACTACACCGTCGGCGAGGATACCGCCGTGCGGGCCAGAACCCGCGCGGCGGCGACCGGGGAGGTCTATCGGATCTCCAATGCAGACGATCTGGAAGCCTTCTGCAAGCGGGTGAACGGCGGTGAAAGCAGCCTGAACGCCGTGCTGGTGAAGGATGTTTCACGCAATAAGAACTATTCGTGGGAATCGATCAAGGGCTACACCGGCGTCTTTGACGGAAACGGCCATACGATCACCCTTCGGGTAGGCGGCAGAGGAGAGAACAACGCGCTCTTCGGCAGCATCGCCAGCGGCGGCACCGTGCAGGATCTGACCATCCAGATCTATAACTGGAGCGTGAACATATCCAGTGCGACCGGTTCCATCGCGTACTCCAACAACGGCACCATCCAGCGCTGCCAGGCGCTGGACTGGACTGGCGAGAAGAACATCGGCGGCATCGTCTATCACAACGAGAGTGAGGGCGTCGTTAAAGACTGCCGCGTCGGCACGCTGACGCTGAGCAAAAGCCGCGAAAATCTGGTGGGCGGCATCGCCTTTATCAACGACGGTCTGCTCCAGGACTGCTATGTCTCCGGCCGGCTCCAGAGTACATCCAGCGGGCCAAGAGGCGACCTCTCCTCCGCCACGGCCATCGTCCGCACCAACAGCGGCATGGTGGAAAACTGCTACTATCTGCAGTATGACGGCGAGACAGCCGTTGCCGGTACGCCCGTCACAGACGAGGCGGCCTTCGCCTCCGGCGAGGTGGCCTACAAGCTCAACGGGAAAAAGACGGAGACGGACAGCGTCTGGCGGCAGAACCTCCCCGGAAACAAGGATGGCGCCGATGCCGACGGGCTCCCCGTGGCGGACGCCTCCCACGGCCGGGTCTATTACGACAGCGAGAGCGGCAGCTATTATAGCCTGATCTCCCATCTACACGAAGGGGAGGAGCTGACCGCGTGGCAGCAGACCGATTCTCTGCCGGATGCCTCCGGCATGTACTATCTGACCGGGAACGTGACGCTCACCTCCGGGCAGGCGCTGGGCAATGATGTGACCCTCTGCGTGAACGGACACAGCGTCACCGGAAATGTGACCGTGACAGGCGGCAGCTTCACGCTGACCGACTGCGGCAGCGGCTCCCTTACCGGCGATGTGACCGTAAATGAGGGCGGCAGCTTTACGCTGGAGGACTGCGCACTTTCCGGTAAAATTGAAAACAGCGGTACGCTGACCGTCACCGGCGGCGCCGTTACCGCCGCTGATGGTATCGGTGTTGAAAATAAGGGTACATTCACCATGAACAGCGGCACCATCACCGCCGCCGGCACCGGCGTGGTCAACAACGGGACGCTGACCATGAACGGCGGCGCCGTCACCGGATGCGGTAAGGGCGTTGAAAACAGCGGTACGATGGACGTTTCCGGCGACGTGAGGATCGCCGGAAACACCAACGGAAACCTGCTCCTGCCGGAGGGGATCACCGTCACCGTCGGGACGCTGGACAGCACGGCCAACATCGGCGTCACGGCGGAAAAGCAGAGTGAGCTGACGGCGGGCGGCTCTATCCGTCTGACCAGCGGCGGCGCGGCCTACACGACCCGCTTCTTTGCGGACGATGCGGCGGCCTACGCCATTTTCGTGGACGGCGAAGACCTTGTCATGCGGACGCTCGGCGAGCACACCCACTGCATCTGCGGCCATCCGGCGGACGGCGCCGGGGATATCGGGGATCACACGACCCACGCGGACGTGACGTTCCAGCCCTGGACAAGCGGCAATTCGCTGCCCACTACGGGCAATTACTACCTGACGCAGAACGTGGTGCTCAGCGGCACGGCCGTGCTGACGGGGACGCTGTGCCTGAACGGGTACACGATCTCCGCAAAGGACGGCGGCTGCCCCGTTGAGGTATCCTCCGGCGTGCTGAACCTGACGGACTGCGCGGCGCAGCCGGGGTCTGTTACCGCAGCGAAGGATCAGGCCATTGATGTTTACAGCGCGGCTAACATCTTTAACGGTGTGATCCGGGGCGGCAGCGGCAGCGGTATTTATATCGGGCCCTATGCCGCAAACGGCAATGTGACCATTTACGGCGGCAAGATCACCGGCAGCGGCACCGGCGCGGCGGCCAACAACGGCACGATGCACATGTACGGCGGTGAGATCTCCGGAAACAGCCGCGGCGTGCAGGCCGGCGGCACCAAGGGAAACGGAAGCTTTAACGGTTCGTTTTATCTGCATGGCGGCAAGATCACCGACAACCACGGCAGCGAGGGCGGCGGCGTGTACGTCATGAATTACTTCTCCATGGACGGCGGCGAGGTCTCCTACAACAGCGCCACCGGAAGCGGCGGCGGCATCTATGTATTTACCGGAACGGCCTCCCTGTCCGGCGGAAAGGTCACCGGAAACCGGGCCGGTGAGAATGGCGGCGGCGTATGCACCAAGGCGTTCCGCGATGCCCGGAGCTATGTCAATCTGTCCGGAAGCGCCGAGATCTCCAACAACTACGCCGGCGGCCGCGGCGGCGGTGTCTATCTGGATGTATATAACTACCTGGGCAACGGCAATTACTGCCAGCTTACCATGGATGGCGGCAAGATCACCGGCAATACCTCTGTGGGGGACGGCGGCGGTGTCTATGCGGATGCCGCTGACGGCAACTACCAGTTCAGGAGCACGGTGAATGTCAAGGGCGGCGCCCAGATCACCGGCAACAAAAAGGGTGAGGCGGACAACAACCTCTATCTGCCCCGCTACAGCGAGGGCGTCACCATCCGCGGTGATCTGGACCAGACTGCCGATATCCGCGTGACCACGGAGAACAAGCCCAGCAAGAACTCCACCGTGACCATTGCGAAAAAAAGCGGCTGGGTCTCCGGAACCGTGACCGTCCCGGACGGCGTTTTCAAGGTCGATGGGGCAGACGGCAAAATCATCGTGGACGATAAAGGCACCGTGACGCTGGCGCCCTGCTCCCACAGTTGGACGACGTATACCGCCAGCGGCGCGGTCATTACCGCTAAATGCAGTATCTGCGGCGCCAGCGGCGGCAGCGTGACCATCAACAAGCCAGCACACACAACCTACGGAGACGGTCAGAGCGAAAAAGCGACGCTGACAGAAAACAGCTGGCAGGGTTTGGCGGTGAATGAGAACACCATCACCTACATAAAGGGCGGCACTCCCCTTGGGGCCGCCCCCACCGACGCGGGCACCTATACCGCCAGCATCACGCTGGGCGAGGGCAATAAGGCTGCCACCG
>ERZ773224.2408-NODE-2408-length-19684-cov-11.812573_pt1 | contig 19684 bp, 19 predicted proteins | sample MGYA00580526_ERZ773224 | MGnify/ENA primary metagenome ERZ773224 (study PRJEB29015, sample SAMEA2737743) | human gut metagenome | biome: human gut; feature: human-associated habitat; material: faeces | place: China | collected 2012 ... | reverse complement strand
CAAAGGCATGAAACGAATTGCCAGCTTTGAAGTAAACCATGATAAACTGAAGCCGGGTATGTATACCTCGCGTATCGACGGCGACATCACCACCTATGATATCAGAATGGTGTACCCGAATGCGGGTACTTACATCCAGCCTGCGGCGGGTCACACGTTTGAACACCTGTTTGCAACGTATGCGCGCAACTCGAAGTTTGCCGATCAGATCATCTACTGCGGTCCGATGGGCTGTCAGACCGGCTTCTACTTCCTTGTGCGCGATATGAAGCCGTCGGATGCGATTGCGCTCGTGCAGGAGAGCATGGCGTTTATCGCCGCTTACGAAGGCGAGATTCCGGGCGCGAGCCGCATTGAGTGCGGCAATTATCTGCTGCACGATCTGGCAGGCGCAAAGCAGCTTGCTGCGTCCATGATTCCCGTGCTCGAGGGCTGGAAAGAAGAAAATCTGATTTATGAAAAATAATGCTTGCATTTTATCGAAACCTGTGGTAAGATAATTTTACGACTGTTGGAGATATGTAAACATATCCGTGGAAAGAGGTGAAACAACATGAAACAGGGCATCCATCCCGACTACAAGCAGACCACGATCCGCTGTGCCTGCGGCAATGTCATTGAGACCGGCTCCACCAAGGAGAACATCGTCGTTGACGTTTGCTCCAAGTGCCACCCCTTCTACACTGGTAAGCAGAAGCTGGTTGACACCGGCGGACGTGTTGAGCGCTTCAACAAGCGTTTCGGCCGTAAGTAATTACTGGTCTTTTCAGCGCCGTCTCCTTTGGGAGGCGGCGTTTTTTGTTGTTATGCCGCACAAAAGCTCTCTTTCTGTAATTTACACGCCGTTCCCTTATTTTGAACACATTTCCGGACTAAAATAAACCAGTATCTTCAAAAAGCGCTTTGCGCTGCCTTAGAAAGGAGCGTTGTGAACGTGATCGAAGTTTCTCATCTCACCAAACAGTATGGCAATCATCTTGCCGTGGACGATGTCTCGTTTACCGTGGCAGATGGCCAGATCTGTGGTCTGCTGGGGCCCAACGGCGCGGGCAAATCCACCATTATGAACATCCTCACCGGGTATCTCTCTGCCACCAGTGGGCAGGTGACGGTGGCAGGGCACCCTCTGCCCGAGGAGGCCGATGCCGCCAAGGTCTGTGTGGGCTATCTGCCCGAACAGCCGCCCCTTTACCCGGAGATGACGGTGCAGGAGTACCTGACCTTTGCCGCCGAGCTGAAGGGTGTGAAAAAGGCGGAACGGAAGGAGCAGGTGTGCAGGGCTGCCCGCCGTACCGGGCTGGAAACCGTTCTGCCCCGGCTCATCCGCAGCCTTTCCAAGGGCTACAAGCAGCGGGTGGGCATTGCACAGGCATTGCTGGGCAGTCCCAGGCTCATCATTCTGGACGAGCCGACGGTCGGCCTGGACCCGGCACAGGTCATCGAGATCCGCAAGCTCATCCGGGAGCTGGGCCGGGCGCATACGGTCATCCTGTCCAGCCATATCCTCAGTGAAGTGCAGGCAGTCTGCCAGCAGATCCTGATCCTTTCCAAAGGACACTTGGCGGCAGCAGGCAGTCTGGAGGAGCTGACCGCCGATGGCAAGAGCCTGGAAGAGGTGTTTCTGGAACTGACCGACGGTGAACCGGAAGAAGCAACCGGAGAGGAGGACGCAGAATGACAGCTATTTTCAAGCGGGAATTCCGCAGCTTCTTTCACGGGATGCTGGGGTACGTCCTTACGGCGTTTCTGGTGGCGAGCTCCGGCCTGTATTTCCTGGCCCGGTGCCTGATCTACGGCTTGACCGATTTCAGTTATTACACCCTCTACCAGACCATTTTTATGCTGCTGCTCTATATCCCGGTGCTGGCGATGCGCTCACTGGCCGAGGAGCGCCACAGCCGCACAGATCAGCTGCTGCTCACCAGCCCGGTTTCAGTGTGGGGCATCGTGCTGGGCAAGTTCTTTGCCATGGCGGCCGTGTTCGCTCTGCCCTGCGCTGTGGATGCGGTGATGATCTTCATCCTCTGGGCGCTGGGCGGAACCGTGTCTGCTCTGCTCGCAAACCTTGCGGGGCTGCTCTGCTACTTTTTGCTGGGCTGTGCGGCCATTGCATTGTGTGAGTTTCTCTCCGGCCTGACCGAGAACCAGATCATTGCCGCCGTGGCGGGCTTTTCAGCCTTGCTGCTGGCCTACCTGATGCCCAGCCTGCGCAGTATGTTCAATGCGGGCAGCGCCGTGGCGCTGGCAGTGTTCACCGGGATCGCAGGCGCGGCTTCTCTGGCGGCCGGTCTGCGCACCCGCAGCTTTGTGCTGGGGTGCCTGACCTTTGCGGCGCTCTGCCTGGGCCTGACGGGGCTGTTTCTGCTCCGCAGTGCATGGCTTACCGAGGCTTTCAGCGCTGTGCTGAGTGCCCTGTGCCTGTTTACACCCTTTGAGGATTTTGTCAACAACAGCTTCTCCATCCCTGCCGTGGTCTATTATCTGACCGTGACGGCGGTGTTCCTGTTCTTTACGGCGCAGGACATTGAGAAGCGCCGCTGGAACTGAGAGGAGGGAACACAGATGAAGCTTTTTGCAAAGCAGAGCTCCTCGGGTGACGGGCGGGTGTTCCGCAGCGGGGTGTGGTCGGCAGCCATTGCCGCGGCTGTGATCGTGCTGGCCGTGCTGGTCAATCTCATTGTCCGGGCCATTCCTTCCAGATATACCGAGTTCGATCTCTCCGAGGCTGGGCTCTACACCCTGAGCGAGAGCTCCAGACAGGTGGCCGACGACTTGACGCAGGATGTGACCATTTACTATCTGGCCCAGACCGGCAATGAGGACCAGATCATCTCCAAGCTGCTGGACAAGTACGCCGCCCAGAGCAGCCATATCACCTGGGAGCTGAAAGATCCGGCAGTCTACCCGACCTTTGCGGCCCAGTACGGCGCACAGGACCTGACCTCCGGTGGGCTGATCCTGGTCTGCGGGGAACAGAGCAAGGTGCTGGATGCCGCAGAGCTTTACGACTACGATTACAGCGATTATGCCACCACCGGTGCGGCCAACGTGACCTTTGACGGTGAAAGCAGGATCACCTCTGCCATCTACCAGCTGACCAGCGGAGAGAGCCGCCATGTGTACTACACCACCAACCACGGCGAGCAGGCGCTGACTTCCACCCTGACCGATGCGCTGGAAAGCCAGAACCTGACCGTTTCGGCGCTTGACCTGCTCTCCCAGACCATCCCCGAGGACTGTGACCTGCTTGTCATCAACGATCCGGCGCAGGACTTTTCCGGCGCAGGCAGTCTGGTGGATGAGCTGGGCCAGCTGCGCAGCTACCTGAGCAACGGAGGCCGCGTGCTGCTGCTGACGGATTCCTATTATAGTACCCCCAATCTGGACGCTGTGATGGCCGAGTTCGGCCTGACCCGCACCGAGGGCCTTGTGGTGGAGGGCGACACCAACCATTACCTCAATGGCTACCCGGCCCTTTACCTGCTGCCGGATTACGCCAGTACAGAGGAATCCACCGCGCTGGACGGTGTGAACACCAGCCGCAGAGTTCTGCTGCAGATGGCACAGGGCATCACCTTGACCGAGACAGAGCATGTGGTCTCGGATGCCCTTCTGGTCAGCTCGGACAGTGCTTACAGCAAACCGGAAGGCTACGAGATGACCACCACCGAGAAGGCGGACGGCGACATTGCCGGTCCCTTCACGCTGGCAGCATACGCCCGCAATGAGGACACGGGTGCCCAGGTCATCTGGGTCAACTGCGGCAACATGGACAACGAGGGCATCTATCAGGTCATCCCGGGCAATGTGACCTTCCTGCAGGGGTGTGCGGCTTCGCTGGCCGGGCAGGAGAGCGCTGTCCTCATCGACAGCAAGGCACTGGAAGCAGCTCCGTTGGAAGTGCCAGGCATTGCCGCCTCTACGCTGGGCCTGCTCTTTGTCATCGTTCTGCCTGCGGTCCTGCTGGCTGTGGGTGCCGTGGTGGTCGTGCTGCGGCGCAGAAAGTGAGGACCTGTCCATGAAAGCAAAACAGCGTACCCTCGGGGTGCTGCTTTTCCTCATCCTGCTGGCAGGCGGCGTGTTTGCCCTGCTGACGCTGCGGAATGCCCGGGAAGAACAGGCTGCCAGTGCGGCCGCAGATGGAACCATTCCGCTGGCGGCAGTTTCGGGCAATGACCTGACGCAGATCGTGCTCCACTATCAGGGCGAGACGAACACCCTGCTCTATACCGCCGACGGCTGGACGCTGGCTGAAGATCCCGCTTACCATCTGGACACCTCTGCCTGCAACACAATGCTCACCGCGCTTTCCTCTTTGAACGCAAAGCGGGAGCTGAGCCTGCAGGCAGGGGAGGACTACGGCTTTGCGGAGCCTGCGCTGACCATAGAGGTGACGGCAGCGGGCGAAACGGACACCTATACCTTCGGGGCCAGCAATACCATGACAGGGGATCTCTATGTCCGCAAGAATAACAGCGATGTCATTTATACGGTATCGGGGACCAAAGCCGCCTGCTTTGAGTTGACCAGGGCGGAGCTATTCGGTGCCTTCAACCCGGCGGGGCTGACGGCCTCGGAGATCGAAGCCGTCTCTTATACACTGGCCGATGGCGAGACCGTGACCCTGAAAGCAAACTCGGAGCCTGCAGCAGAGAGCGGCAGCAACGCCTACCAGACTGTCTGGCGGCTGGCAGGGGATACCGCCGCAGACCTCGACGAAACAAAGGTGGATGCCATCCTCTCGGCTCTCTGCACCTATGTCTCGGCACAGGCAACAGATGCCGACCCGGCGGCGTATGGTTTTGAGGCCCCGCTGGTCACAGCAGAGGTCACCACAGCCGATGGCACAATAAATCTGACCTATGCCATGGGGACAGACGGCTGTTACCTGATGGTGGAAGGCGACAGCTCCGTTTATACGGTGGATGCCAGTGTGATGAGTGCGCTTTTGTACCCCGCGGATCAGCTGAAAGCAGAATAAAACGTTCCTCTCCCGCGCTGTGCGAATTCTTGGTACAGCGCGGGATTTTTTTGCGCCGGATGTAAAGTTTCGGCAAACCTCGACAGAGTGATTGACATTTCAGTTCGGATTGTTTATGATAGGCGATGACAGGGCAGAATAACTGCACAATATTACGGATGTCATGGATGTTGTGCGGGGCTGGTCGCCCTGGTACGAAGGATAGGGTGGATGCCCTGTCTTTTTTCGTATCTGAGTTTAAGGAGGAAAAGTAAAAAATGGACAACTCGGTGATCGTTTCACTGCGCGATATCGTGGTGGAATTTGACGGTCAGCGCATTCTGGATGGGCTGAACCTGGACATCCATGACAAAGAATTCGTAACGCTGCTGGGTCCTTCCGGCTGCGGCAAGACCACCACCCTGCGCCTGATCGCAGGCTTCCTGGAACCCAACGCGGGTCAGGTCCTGCTGAAGGGCCAGGATATTACCGGTGTGCCCCCCTATAAGCGTCCGGTGAATACCGTGTTCCAGAAGTACGCGCTGTTCCCGCACCTGAACGTGTTTGAGAATGTGGCCTTTGGCCTGCGCCTGAAGAAGATGGACGAAGAGACCATCCGCCGCAAGGTGCGCGATATGCTGGAGGTGGTCGGCCTGAAGGGCTTTGAGCGCCGCAGCATCGGCCAGATGTCCGGCGGCCAGCAGCAGCGTGTTGCCATTGCCCGCAGTCTGGTCAACGAGCCTGAGATCCTGCTGCTGGACGAGCCTCTGGGTGCACTGGACCTTAAGCTCCGCAAGGAGATGCAGCTGGAGCTCAAGCGCCTGCAGCGTGAGATGAACATCACCTTTATTTATGTTACCCACGATCAGGAAGAGGCCCTGACCATGTCCGATACCGTCGTTGTGATGAACGGCGGCAAGGTGCAGCAGATCGGTACCCCCGAGGATATCTACAACGAGCCTAAAAATGCCTTTGTGGCGGACTTTATCGGCGATTCCAACATTGTGGACGGCGTGATGCACCGCGACTTCCTGGTCTCCTTCTCGGGTGTGCAGTTCCCCTGCGTGGACCGCGGCTTTGCCCGGGAACAGAGCGTACAGGTGGTGGTCCGCCCCGAGGACATTGAAGTGGTCAGCCCAGTGGAGGGTCAGCTGGTGGGCGTGGTCAATGATGTCATCTTCAAGGGCGTTCACTTTGAGATGCACGTTGAGTGCGAGGGCCGTGAGTGGCTGATCCACTCCACCCGCGCCTGCACCCCCGGTGAAACCATTGGTATGCGCATCGGCCCCAACGAGATCCATATCATGGCACGTTCGGAGGGCTGAATGGGAAATGATGAAAATTTACGATAAGAAGCTGGCCTATCCTTATTTTATCTGGATGGTGCTGTTCACAGTGGTTCCGCTGATCATCGTGGTCTATTATGCCCTGACCGATGGCAGCGGCAATTTCACCATTGCCAATCTGACCAGCGTCAGCGGCTACGGCTCCGTGTTTGCCCGCAGCCTGCTGCTGGCCCTTGTGGCTACCGTGATCTGCCTGATCATTGCATTTCCGGTGGGCTATTTCCTGTCCCGCCTGCGGGTGAACAAGCAGCATATCATGCTGATGCTGGTCATGCTGCCCATGTGGATGAACTTCCTGCTCCGCACCTATGCCTGGATGGGCCTGCTGAGCATCAACGGCCCTGTGAACGCGGTGCTGGGCTTTTTGGGCCTGGGCCCCTATACCATGCTGAATACCTCCGGCGCGGTGGTGCTGGGCATGGTGTATAACTATGTGCCCTACATGATCCTGCCCCTCTACACCAGTATGACCAAGATCGATCAGAGCCTGGTGGAAGCGGCACAGGATCTGGGAGCCTCCACCACCCAGACCCTTTTCCGGGTGCTCATCCCCATGAGCGTGCCCGGCATCAGCACCGGCATCACCATGGTGTTCGTTCCGGCGGTGTCTACCTTTGTCATCAGCCGTATGCTGGGCGGCGGCTCCAACCTGATGATCGGCGACCTGATCGAGATGCAGTTCCTGGGCAACAGCTACAACCTGAATGTCGGTTCGGCCATGAGCCTTGTGTTGATGATCATCGTCCTGCTCTGCATGAGCTTCACATCCAGCTTTGATGAAGATGAAATGGAGGGCGTGTCCTGATGAAAACGAAACATCTGCGCCTGATGCAGCGGGCCTACGTCATCCTCTTCTTCTGCTTCATGTACCTGCCCATTGCCTATATGATCGTGTTCAGCTTCAACCAGAGCAAGGGCTACGCACTGTTTACAGGCTTTACCTTCAAGTGGTACACCAGCCTGCTCCATAACTCTGCCATCCTGAGCGCTTTGCGCGTCTCACTGGAGGTAGCTCTCATCTCTGCGGTCATTGCAACGGTTCTGGGCACGGCGGCCTCGCTGGGCATTGCGTCCATGAGCCGCAAGAGCCGCCTGGTGATCACCAATATCACCTATATCCCGGTGGTCAACCCGGAGATCATCACCGGCATCTCCCTGATGCTGCTGTTTGTGGCTTACCAGCGTTTTGCGGATGGGATCTCCTGGCTGCCCGATACCATCATGGGAATGCCCACGCTGCTGATCGCGCATATCGCCTTCAATGTGCCCTATGTCATCTTCAACGTGACCCCCAAGCTCAAGCAGCTGGACATCAAGCTGTATGAGGCGGCTCTGGATCTGGGCTGCGACCCCAGGCAGGCGTTCTTCAAAGTCATCCTGCCTGAGATCAGCCCGGCCATCCTGTCTGCCTTCCTCATCTGCCTGACCTACTCCATCGATGATTTTATGATCTCCTATTTCAACTGCGGCACGGTGGAGACCCTGCCCATTGCCATCTATTCCATGACCCGAAAAAAGGTCAGCCCGGAGATCTATGCCCTGTCCACCATCATGTTTGTGGTGATCCTGACCATCATCCTCATCTCCAATGCCATGGAGAGCCGGGAGTACCGCCGGGATCAGAAGGCGCTGAGAGGGGAGGACGTAAAATGAAACGCGTTGCTGTTCTGCTGCTGACGCTGGCCATGGTGTTCTGCTGTGCTGCGCCCGCCTTTGCTGCCGGAACCATTGAGGTGACCGAGGACGTTTCGGTCTCGGACGATTACGACTGGACCCGCTTTCAGGGCCAGAATCTCACCCTCAACGTTTACAACTGGGGCGAATACATCTCCAACGGCTCCGATGACAGCGTGGATGTGGTGGCCGCCTTCGAGAAGCTTACCGGCATCAAGGTCAACTACACCACCTTTGATTCCAACGAGTCCATGTACGCCAAACTGAAATCCGGTGCGGCCAACTACGATGTGGTCATCCCTTCGGATTACATGGTGGCAAAGATGATCGCCGAGGGAATGCTTGCACCGCTGGATTACAGCAATATCCCCAACTCCCAGAACATCGATGCGGTCTACCGTGACCCGGATTATGACCCCACCAATGCCTATACCGTGCCCTATATGCTCTGTACCACCGGCATCATCTACAACACCACCATGGTGGTGAATGCCCCCACCAAATGGGCTGACCTGTGGGATGAGCAGTACGCGGGCAATATCCTGATGTTCAACAACAGCCGTGATGCTTACGCCATTGCGGCGTTCAAGAACGGTACCAGCATCAACCCCGAGACCCCGGAAGAGGTGGACGAGGTGGTGGAGACCCTGAAAGCGCAAAAACCGCTGGTGCAGGCCTACGTTATGGATGAGATCTTTGATAAGATGATCGGCGGCGAGGCGGCCATCGGCGTGTACTACTCCGGCGATGCCATCACCATGATCGATGATAACCCGGATCTGGCCTGGGTGTTCCCGGAGGAGGGCAGTGTGCTGTCAGTGGACTGCATGGCGGTGCCTGCCACCAGTGAGCACAAGGAAGCTGCGGAGATGTTCATCAACTTCATGTGCGAGCCGGACATCGGAAAGGCCAATGCGGAGTATATCGGCTACACCACCCCGATGCAGAAGGTGTGGGATATCCTGGACGAGGACCTGAAGTACAGCGAGATCGCATACCCCTCTGAGGAAGTGGAAGCCAAGGAAAAGGTGTTCACCGCCCTGAGCGATGAGGTCAACAACGAGCTCGATGTAAAGTGGAGCGAGATGAAGAGCTACAATGAGGGCGGCAGCGGCGTTGTGTTCCTGCTGCTGCTGCTTGCCATGGTAACGCTGGCCTGCTTCAACATCTGGCGCAAGCTGCGCAAAAAGACCCGGAATCAGTATTGAGAAGAAAGGGCCCTCTCCGTCAAAGCCTCTGGCAATGCAAAGCAATGACGGAGAGGGTCCTCTTTTGGAAAGGAAACGTATGAATCAATATACCTATCATACAACTGTCCTGAACGCAGACGGCGATTTTCGCCGGATGATCAAGCCCAGCGCCCTGTTCCGCTATGTGGAGCAGGCGGCGGCAGACCATGCCCGCGCCTACGGCATGGACGATGCTTTTTTCAAAGCGCATCACACGGCGTTTCTGGTGGGCAAGCAGGCGGCGCAGATCACCCGGATGCCCCTGCGCGCCGAAAAGCTGACCTTTCTTACCGCCTGTGAGCCGTGCAAGAAAGGTTCGATGAAGCGGCTGACCCGCATTCTGGACGAAGCAGGGAAGGAGTGTGCTCTGATCGACAGCCGGTGGATCATGGTGGATACCGATCGCGAGTGCATCCTGCGCCAGCCCTCCTGGTATACGCCCGGTTACTGGAACGAGAATCTGGACGGGGAGCTGCCCCAGCTGGTGCACAAAGCAAAGGAACTGACCTGTGCAGGCAGCCGGACAGCCAGTTACTCCCTATGCGACCTGAACGGCCATGTGAACAACGCCTGCTATCTGGACATTGCCTGCGATGCCCTGCCGCTGGAGGTGGTCAAGGCCGGGCCGTTGAAATTCGTCTCCGTCAAGTACCACCGGGAGATCCCGCTGGGCAGTCAGGTCGAGGTGTTTTATGCGCCCTCGGCCGATGGCTGGTATGTGGTGGGCCGCCGCGAAGAGCACGCCGCGTTTGAATGCTACCTGGAATTTACAAAATAAATCCAGGAAAATTACAAAAATGTTACAAAATCTGCAAAAAAGGTCTTGCAAAACGGGAACAAAAGAGTTACAATATGGTTACAGAAAGCGATGAGCGCTTTTTGAGACTGAAATCTTTTTCTTCTTGTTGAATAAGAGATATCGGGTGCAGGGCCTTCTCCTCCTCCGGCTGTTCTCCTTCACAGCTGTCGGCACTGTACCGCACAGGCGGTATCTCGCTTCGTGTGCAAAAAAGTCCGTCCGGTTTTCCGGTACGGACTTTTTTGCATTCCACTTTGTGCCAGAAAACCTGCCTGTCAGGCCGAAAAGTATGACCTTGCACGTTTTTGGTGGTCAATTTTACTGTTTTTCCGCAAAGGACAGTTCTAAAGTTTGTTGCCGCTGGGGTTTGTATTCTGACGGGGTTTGTGGTAAAGTATAGTCAATCAATTTATAAGCAGCAAACATGAATTATTTTGATGCTGGTCCGTTGTTGATGCGTTAAGAAAAAAGGAGTTTAGAGTATGGCTTATTTCTATGAAGAACCTTCCCGCACCTTTGGCGAGTACCTGCTGGTTCCGGGTTATTCCTCTGCAGAGAATGTCCCCACGGCAGTCAGCCTGAAGACCCCGCTGGTCAAGTACCGCAAGGGGGAAGAGCCCTGCCCGCTGGAAATGAACATCCCCATGGTCAGTGCGATCATGCAGTCGGTCTCCGGCGATAAGCTGGCCATTGCACTGGCACGGGAGGGCGGCGTGTCCTTCATCTACGGCTCCCAGAGCATTGAGAACGAGGCTGCCATGGTGCGCCGCGTCAAGAGCTATAAGGCCGGTTATGTAGTCTCCGATTCCAACCTGGCTCCTACCGCCACCCTGCACGATGTGCTGGAGCTCAAGGCCCGCACCGGCCACTCCACCATTGCTGTCACTGCCGATGGCACTCCTCACGGCAAGCTGATGGGCATTGTGGCCTCCCGTGATTACCGTGTCAACCACACCCCCGATGATGCTTCCGTTACCACCTTTATGACTCCCATCGAGAAGCTGGTCACCGCACCGGAGAATACCTCCCTGCACGACTGCAACAATATCATCTGGGACAACAAGATCAACACGCTGCCGCTGGTGGATGCTGAGGGCAACCTGAAATACTTCGTGTTCCGCAAGGACTACGATTCCCACAAGAAGAACGTCAACGAGCTGCTGGATGCCAACAAGAGCTATGTGGTCGGTGCCGGCATCAACACCCGCGATTATGCCCAGCGTGTGCCCGCACTGGTCGAGGCTGGCGTGGATGTGCTCTGCATCGATTCCTCCGAGGGCTACTCCGAGTGGCAGAGCCGTACCATCGCCTGGATCCGTGAGCACTACGGCGATACCGTGAAGGTGGGCGCGGGCAACGTTGTGGATGCCGAGGGCTTCCGTTTCTTGGCAAAGGCCGGTGCAGACTTCGTCAAGATCGGCATTGGCGGCGGTTCCATCTGCATTACCCGTGAGACCAAGGGCATCGGTCGTGGTCAGGCCACCGCAGTCATCGAGGTCGCAAAGGCCCGTGACGAGTACTACAAGGAGACCGGCATCTATGTACCCATCTGCTCCGATGGCGGCATCGTCCACGATTATCACATCACTCTGGCTCTGGCCATGGGCGCTGATTTTGTCATGCTGGGCCGCTACTTCGCCCGCTTTGACGAGAGCCCCACGAACAAGGTGCGCATCAATGGCCAGTATATGAAGGAGTACTGGGGTGAGGGCTCCAACCGTGCCCGCAACTGGCAGCGTTACGACCTGGGCGGTTCCACCAAGCTGAGCTTTGAGGAAGGCGTGGACAGCTATGTTCCTTACGCAGGTCCTCTGGCCGATGGTGTCCAGACCACCCTGTACAAGGTCAAGAGCACCATGTGCAACTGCGGCGCACTCTCCATCCCCGAGCTGCAGCAGAAGGCCAAGCTGACGGTGGTTTCCTCCACCTCCATCGTGGAGGGCGGCAGCCATGACGTTGTGCTGAAAAATGCGACCCCCAATATTATAAACGGCTGAGCCTGAACAGGCTTGCAGGGCCGCTCCCGGAGCTTTCGGGGGCGGCCCTTTTGACAGTACCGGAAAAAAGATTTTTCTTTCTGCACGCAGGAAATTTACAAAAGCCCTTGCACCCGGGCGGCAAAGATGCTATCATGGTACAAACGTCCTGTCAAGACAGGGTGCAGGCCCACGCACTGCCGGAACAAAGGCAGGGGGAGAAGGGGCTGTTTTTTCAGCAGCGGAAAGGCTTTTTCGCTGCTGCGAAGTACAAGGAGAGGAAACTTTTCATGGACGAGATCAAAGTTGTTCCGTACATTCCGGACGAAGATTATGATAACCCTGCCATGGTGGTGGATTTCTACGAATTCACGATGGCAAACTGCCTGTTCCTGCACGGCTTTAAGAATACCACCCTTGTGTTCGATATGTTCTTCCGCAAGAACCCGGACAACATGGGCTACTCCATCAGCGCAGGCCAACGCAAGCTGACCCGGTTCCTGTTGAATTATCACTTCAACGAGCAGGATATCCGCTGGCTGCGCACCAAGGGTATGAGCGAGGAATTCTGCGAGTATCTGCGCACCTACAAGTGGAAGGGCGATATGTACGCTCTGCCCGAGGGCACGGTTTGCTACCCCCATGTGCAGATGGTCCGCATTGAGTGCGACCTGGTGGGTGCGATCCTGATCGAGACCTACCTGCTGCAGACGATGAACTTCCACAGCCTGATCACCACCAAGGCGACCCGTGTGACCGGCCTGAACACCCATACGCCCCGCAGCGTTATGGAGTTTGGCACCCGCCGCGCACAGGGCGAGAGCGCAGGCAATGATGGCGCGTATGCCGCTGTTCTGGGCGGCTGCATCGGCACTGCCAACTGCCTGGCTGAGATGAAGTATGGCTCTGAGGTCAAGGCGGTTGGCACCGTGGCACACAGCTTCATCGAGTTCTTCCCGACGGAGTTTGATGCCTTCAAGGCCTTTGCGGATACCTACCCGGATTCCGTCAGCCTGCTGCTGGATACCTACAACATCATGGAGAGCGGCCTGCCCAACCTCATCAAGCTGGACGACTACCTGATCGAGAAGTACCCCAATGACCCCAACCGCCGCGTCAAGAGTGCCCGTATCGATTCCGGCGATCTAGCCCGTGGCTCCAAGCGCCTGCGTAAGGCACTGGATGCCGCAGGCAAGCCCTATATCAAGCTGGTGGCCTCCAATGGCCTGGACGAGCGGAAGATCGCCAACATGGAGCTCTATGAGCACGCTCATTTTGATTCCTACGGCGTGGGCGAGAATCTCATCACCTCCGCTTCTGACCCTGTGTTCGGCGGTGTGTATAAACTGGTGGCGGTCAAGCTGCCGGATGGCACCTATCAGCCCAAGATGAAGTGCTCGGATTCTGCCAGCAAGGCCATCATCCCGGGCAAGAAAATGCCTTGGCGGCTCTACGATGAAAATGGTCAGGCCCAGTGCGATCTGATCGCCATGGATGGCGAGGTCATCGAAGCGGGCAAACCGGTAAAGATGGTCAATCTTGACCCGGATGCCATCGAGCGCACCATCACCATCACCCCCACCAAGGTCAAGCGGCTGCTGGTGCCCCATATCCTGAACGGTGAACTGGCCATCGAACTGCCCGGGATTGCCGAGAAAAAGGCCTATATCGCAAAGCAGCTGACCGAAGAGACCTGGGAGACCGAGCTGCGCATCGAGATGCCGCATAAGCACTATGTCAATATGACCCCCGCTGTGGCCGAGTGCCGTGCCAAGATGTATTCGGAACTGCATGGCGGAAAGGTGTAACTTGACAAAGCAGGGTTTCTATTGTATTATAATAGCCGTTGTGTGAATCTTACATGTTTTGATACATGTTTGCAACTCCGTAACGACGGACTTGTGATAAATGTTTACCTCATCACCTGTTATTCCCGGCTCTCTGTGAATGTCCAGAGCAGCAGGGCTTTGTAAGCCGGGTTTCTATGCGCCACTGTGGTGAAATTGGCAGACACGAGGGACTTAAAATCCCTTTCTGGAGACAGAGTGCGGGTTCAAGCCCCGCCGGTGGCATGAAAAATCCCCTTCAGCGTAAGCTGAGGGGGATTTTTTACTGTTGTATCGCGTACAAAGCGTGATTCAGCGCAGGCAGAAATGCGGATGCAGCTCAGTGGTTTTCCATAGCATTGAATCGTTCCAGGAAGCTGTGATCCACACCCTCAGATCGATAACCGGGCATGGTATCAATGGCAACATTGTGGATGCTGCGGAAGATGCTGTTTTCGATATTGGGATTGTCGCGCTTCAGGCGGCGGAGCAGGAGCTTGACCTCCTGCCGCTTGGAACCACCGCCGCCGTTGTCGCACATGGTGCAGTTCTCAGTAAAGCGGCAGGCGCACTGGATGAATTCCAGATCATTGTAGCGCTTCCAGGCCAGGATATCTTCTTCCCGGATGCAGTACATGGGGCGGATCAGGGTCATGCCGGGGAAGCTGGTGCTGTGGAGCTTGGGCGGCATGGCCTGCATCTGGGAGCCGTAGAACATGCTCATCACGGTCGTCTCAATCACATCGTTGAAGTGGTGGCCCAGCGCGATCTTATTGCATCCCAGCTCCTTGGCCTTGCTGTACAGGTGACCGCGCCGCATCCGGGCACAGAGGTAGCAGGGGTTCTTTTCGGTGTTGTTGGCAACGGAAAAGATGTTGCTCTCGAAGATGGTCACCGGAATGTGCAGCAGCTCGGCATTGGACTCGATCTTCTGGCGGTTGATCTCATTGTAGCCGGGGTCCATCACCAGAAAGACCAGCTCAAAGGGAACATCGCTGTGCTTCTGCAGCTCCTGCATCAGCTTTGCCATCAGCATGGAGTCTTTGCCGCCCGAGATGCAGACGGCGATCTTGTCTCCCTCCTGTACCAGCTCGTAGCGCTTTACTGCCACGATAAAGGGGGTCCACAGCTCCTTGCGGTATTTCTTGATGATACTGCGTTCGATCATCTGATAAGGTTCAAGCTCACGTTTCATGTTGGTTCCTCGTTTTATTTAATGTACGGCGGTCAGCTCACGGTAGCAGACATCGAACGCCTGCAAAAAGGCTTTGATCTCGTCCTCGGTGGTCAGGTGGCTCAGGCTGATGCGCCAGGAGGACAGTGCGTTGCGGCGGTCGCGGCTGACCGCAAACACCGCACGCGAAGGCAGACCATCCGACGAGCAGGCTGACTTGACCGAGACGCAGACCCCTTTGGCATCCAGCTCCCGCTGGAACACGGTGCCCTTGACGTTCTGAACGCTCAGATTCAGTACATGGGGGATGGCGTGTTCCGGGCTGTTGATGCGCACCAGCGGGTATGTGCTGAGGGCGGCGCGGAGCTCTGCATTCAGCTTGGCCACATGGTCAACGCGGTTGGGCAGGTCGATGATGGCGAGATCAAGCGCACAGGCCAGCGAGGAGGCCAGCGCCACAGTGGGGGTGCCGCTGCGGTAGATGGTGGTACTCTCGCCGCCATGGATGAGAGGCTCCAGCGCCAGATTCCGCCGCTTGACCAGCAGGCCGATGCCGTTCAGCCCATAGAATTTGTGGGCCGTCAGGCTCATGGTGTCCACGCCCTCAAAAGAAACGGGGATCTTGCCCACAGCCTGGGTCGCATCCACATGCAGGTGACAGTGAGGGTATGCTTTCAGGATGGCGGCGATCTCCTGTACAGGCTGCACCACGCCCAGTTCACTGTCCACCAGCGTTATGGCAACGCAGATGGTATCCGGGCGAAGCAGATCCTTCAGGTGCTCAAGATCTACAGTGCCGTCCTGCTTCATGTCCAGCAGGTCGATCTCATACCCCTGCTCCTGTAATGCCGTCAGGGTGCCGCTGACCGAAGAATGTTCCAGTGGAGTGGAGATGATGTGCCTGCCCGCATGGCGGGAGAGACGGGCCAGCCCCTTTAAAGCAAAGTTGTTGGCCTCGCTGGCACCGGAGGTATAGATGATCTCTGCTGGCTGAACGCCCAGCAGGGAGGCGATTTTGATGGTGGCAGCATCGATCTCTGCCTTGGCGGCAGAGCCTGCCTGGTGGTGAGAGTTGGCGTTGCCGATGCAGCGGCGCTCCACGGCACAGAACTGCTCCAACACCCGCGCATCCACCGGGGTGTTTGCAGAATAATCCAGATAGATCATAACATTCCTCTTGAAATACAAATCAATTCAATAGGTTATATTATAGTGCGGACAGGGGCATATTTCAAGATGTCCGACCAAAAAGCTGAGGGAAACTGCGGCAAACGGATTGCATCTGGGCAGGGTTTCTGGTATACTTTATAAAGTCAGACAGGGAAGGGGAGAGCAAAATGTTTCGTTCGACTTTGCGGAGCGCGTGTTTTGCCTTCCGGTCCCGTTTTTTGAATCTGCTCCAGAAGATTGAGGCACTGCCGTTGCTGCGGCAATGCCTCTTTTTTTGGGCAGCGATGAAAGGAGAACTTCTCTATGAGTGAAAAGATCGATTACTCCAAGGGCATTTACGATGCCCGGCAGCTCGGCACCGGACGGATGCTGATCCTGGGCTTGCAGCACATGTTTGCCATGTTCGGCGCAACTGTGCTGGTGCCCCTGCTCACCGGCCTGAGCGTTTCCACCACTCTGCTCTGTGCCGGTCTGGGCACCCTGCTGTTCCACCTTGTCACCAAGGGCAAGGTCCCGGCCTTCCTTGGCTCCTCGTTTGCCTACCTGGGCGGTTTTTCCATTGTAGCCCCCATGCTGGCTGACGCAGACGGCAACCTGACCGTTGCCAATACCAAAATGCTGCCCTACGCCTGCGCGGGCGTGGCACTGTCCGGCATTCTGTACCTGCTGGTCAGCCTGCTCATCTCCACCTTTGGCATCCGCCGCATTATGAAATTCTTCCCGCCGGTGGTCACAGGCCCCATCATCATCTCCATTGGTCTGATCCTGGCCCCCTCTGCCATCACCAACTGCGAGTCCAACTGGCTGCTGGCTTTTGTGGCCCTGGGCACCGTTATTGTCTGCAACATCTGGGGCAAGGGCATGGTCAAGATCCTGCCCATCCTGATCGGTGTGCTGGTCTCCTACGCGGTTGCGCTCGTGACTGGCGCTGTTGACTTCCAGACCATCGGTGCGGCGGCCTGGTTCGGCATCCCCCTGCATAAGGATTCCATGGGTCTGTTCGCTATTGACGGCAGCGAGACCTTCATCAGCGCTGTGTTCACCATCGTGCCCATCGCGCTGGCAACCATGATGGAGCATATCGGCGACATCGCCGCTATCTCCGCCACCACCGGCAAGAACTACATCCGTGACCCGGGCCTGAACAAGACCCTGCTGGGCGACGGTCTGGCTACCGCCATGGCCGGTCTGCTGGGCGGCCCCGCCAACACCACCTACGGCGAGAACACCGGCGTTCTGGCCCTGACGAAGATTTACGATCCCCTCGTCATCCGCATTGCCGCTGTGTTTGCGATGATCCTGAGCTTCTGCCCGAAGTTTGAGGCCATCATCAACACGATCCCCTCCGGCATCGTCGGCGGCATCAGCTTTGTGCTGTACGGCATGATCTCCGCCATCGGCGTGCGCAACGTTGTCGAGAACAAGGTCGACTTCACCAACTCCCGCAACCTGATCATTGCCGCGGTCATTCTGGTCTGCGCTCTGGGCTTCAACTCGGTGGGCGGCATCACGTTTGCGATTGCGGGCGTTAACATCAACCTGTCCGGTCTGGCCATCGCCGCCATCGCCGGTATCCTGCTGAACGCCATCCTGCCCGGCAACGACTACGAGTTCGACGAGGGCAGCAACGAGCCCGAAAGCGCCAGCCTGCGCGTCTGATTTCCCATGTTCTTCTGAGAAAGGCTCCCTTCTGCGGGGAGCTTTTCTTTTATAAGGAGGTTTCCCATGACTGCCGAAGATTTCACCAACCTGCACCTGCAATACCTCTCCACCCAGGCCGAGGGCGAACTCCCGGCCACCATCGAGCATGATTTCCACAACGGCCGCATGGTGGACCACTATTTCGTCACGCCGTCCCCCAATTTCTGGAACGACGAAGCCATCCGTGAGTTGGAAGGTGTGACCGGCATCATGTTCCTGCAGCAGCCGAACGGCGCCCCCTGGAAGATTCTGGTCAACGACACCACCATGTTCAAGGAGGTCTACTTCGACTTTCCCGAAGAAGAGTTCCGCCGGATGCTTGCCAACAGCAATGTCATTCTCCCCGGCGAACCGGGCTTTATCCCGCCTGTGCAGGCGTAAGCCAAATTATTTGAGAGCCACCGCAAAGCGCGTGCCCGCCAGGGCCGCCGCCTTGCGGTGGCCCTTTTTATTACGGCATACTGCCTTTCTGTGTTCCTTTCGGAGACCCAAAAGGAGAGATAGAAAAATCGGTATACCATCAAAACAAGTGAAGCGCCGCAGGGTGGCGGACACCGAAAGCCGCCTGTTAAAAGCAGTGTGCCCGCAGCCGCCCGCCAAAAAAATATCAAATCCTATTGACAACGCCTCGTTATCATGCTAACATATGAACAGATAAACATATGAAAGGACAAATCACCCCATGCCAGACATCGCCCCCATCGAAAATCCCCAATCCACCCAGCCTCTGGACGATGCCGCCATCGCCAGGCTGCAAAACGATCTCCCCGACGATGAGATCCTCTACGACCTGGCCGAGCTGTTCCGGGTGTTCGGGGATTCCACCCGCATCAAAATTTTGTATGCTTTATTCGAGAGTGAGCTCTGCGTCAACGATATTGCCCAGGTCGTGGGCATCTCGCAAAGCGCGGTCAGCCACCAGCTGCGGGTGCTCAAAACCAGCAAGCTGGTCAAGTTCCGGCGGGACGGCAAAGCCATCTACTACTCGCTGGACGACGACCACGTCCGCAGCATGATCTCCCTCGGCATGGACCACGTCGAGGAGTGATCGGCTCCCCTTGCGGGGTGGCTGCTTCAGCCGCCCTTTAGCCCCAACCCCGTTTCCCATTTAACTTAAATTTTATTATAAAGGAGTCCACCGCCATGAAAAAGAAGTTTGCTATCGAAGTCGACTGTGCTAACTGCGCCGCTAAGATCGAGACCGCCGTTAAGGAGCTGCCCGGCGTCACCAACGCCAGCATCAGCTTTATGGCCCAGAAAATGATGCTGGAAGCCGACGACGACAAGTTCGATGCCGTCCTGCAGGAAGCCGTCAAGGTCGCCAAGAAAGTCGAACCAGACTTTGAGATCGAGCTGTAAACTCCGCTTAAAGGCTCCCCTCCGAGGGGAGCTCCCGCGCAGCGGGTGAGGGGTGGCTCCCTTGTAGAGCAATTGCATCCCCCTAAAAATACTCAGCTAAAGCAGCCACCCCTCCGGCCGCTTACGTGGCCACCTCCCCTCAAAGGGGAGGCTTTTCTATACCCCAAACGGAGGTCCCACACCATGAACAAAAAGCAGAAAAAGACGCTGCAGCGCATCATCATTGCTGCCATCCTCACGGTGGCCCTGGCGCTGCTCTTCCACTTTGTTGCCCTGCCGTGGTTCGTCCAGCTCATCCTGTGGCTGGTGCCCTACCTCGTCATCGGCCATGATGTCCTGCGCAAAGCCTTCATGGGCATCAAAAACGGCGAAGTCTTCGACGAAAACTTCCTCATGGCCATCGCCACGATCGGCGCGGTCGCCTGTGGCGAGTACAGCGAGGGCGTGGCCGTTATGCTGTTCTACCAGAT
>ERZ773224.2405-NODE-2405-length-19696-cov-23.060180_pt1 | contig 19696 bp, 15 predicted proteins | sample MGYA00580526_ERZ773224 | MGnify/ENA primary metagenome ERZ773224 (study PRJEB29015, sample SAMEA2737743) | human gut metagenome | biome: human gut; feature: human-associated habitat; material: faeces | place: China | collected 2012 ... | reverse complement strand
AGGGGTCAAATCCAGCGTGCCCGAAGGGGTCAAACGCACGCGCCTTTTCCAGGTGCTTCATAGTCCAACTGCGCCTGCCTCTGCACGTCCTCCTGCTTGGAGGGGTCAAGGCCGTTGGCTTTCATGCGCCCCACGAATTGGTTCATCAGCCGGACACGGCGTGCGCCATACTCGGCTTGGTCTGCCTCTATCAGAGATGTTGTCAGTCTGCCATCGGGGAGAAGCCACTGCGTCTTGCGCACGCCGTCCTCAATGACCACACCATAGGGAACGGGGGACTGACCGCTCAACAGTGGTTTCGGTGCTTCCGCGCCATCGGTCGCGCCCTGCTGACCATCGGCAGGGGCCGCCGACACATTGGGGATAAGACCCATGACGCTTGTGGGAGTGCCTGCAAGCTGCGCTTGAAACTTGGCGGCTTTGAGTTTCTTCCTGCCCTCCGGGGTAAACCGCTCGGTCATGCGCCGTGTCTGCTCCACACGCGCCCTTGAACGCTGATTAAAGTCGTTCATCATCGTATGGAGTTGATAGGACATTCTTATCTTATCCTGCTCGGTGGGTTGCCAACGCTCCTGCTGTGCAGGCTCGGATGCTTCCGCAGGTGCAGGAGTCGCTTCGGGCGTGGCCGTGGGTGTTGGTGACTGTTGGGTTGAGACAGGAGATGCGGAGGCCTGCGCCGGGGCGGTTTCGGCCTCTCCATATCCGATATTAGCCTCAAACTCATCATAGGGTCGCATATTGTAGCCACTCTTTTTAAGAGCGTCATAGGCGGCCTTGCGCTTGTTGGGGTCACTCATGCGCTGACGGAAAACTTCCTCCGAGGCCATGTTGTAACCACTCTTGACGAGCGCATTATACATTTTGCTAATCTTGTCGTTGTTTGCCATGATGTAGTCTTGTTATGCGGTGGGGTCATCCATGTCAGTTGGGTCGGGTTTAGCCGCGTGTCCTGTTTTCTTCTTCTTGGTGGACTTGCTTTTGGTGGTACGGCGACCCGATGTGCGAGAGGTGTCCGTGGTTTCGGTTTCCTCCGTTTCCTTATAAGTGCCGTGCTGTTTGGCAAAGGCATTAGCCGCCGCCTCGGTGTGGAACTTATGCTCGTTGCCATGCTCGTCCCATGCGGAGAACTCGTTTTGATTGGAGCGGTTGTGAGCGGCCGCAGAAGCATAGGAGTTGGCGGCTGATGCTCTTGAAGCACCTGCGGCTGCATCTCTTTGTCTTACTCCTGCTCTTTTGTACTCGTTATCAAGTTCAAGCGAAGTAGGCTTGTTGTCTGCCTCATACTTTGCAGATATTGCCTCTTGCTCGGCCTTTTTTTGTTGCTCACCCTTTATCGCCATAATAAGTGGATGCAGGTCGGCCTCGCGCTGTGCTTTCTCGCGTGCGAGTTTCTGACGCTCCTGCTGTGCCTCCAACTCGCGGAGAGTCTTGGCGCGCTCGTTTTGCAGGGCACCGCGTTTGAGAGAGAATTGCAGATACTTGTCGGCATTCTTCTCGCGCTCGGCTTTCAACTTCTCAATGCGGTCGGTCACATGCTTCATCATGCTCCCTTTGTCATGGTTGTACATATTGGGGGCATACTGCGAGGTGAAGAAAAGATTGCTCAACGCCGAAATGCCGTCACTGACAGCTGCGATTATCTTCTTGGACTTCTCCTTGCGCTCACGCTTTTTGCGCTGTTCATCGGTTTCGGGGCGATGCTCCTCTGCGTCCATCCAATCTTGAATGGTCTTGATTTGGCTGTCAGTGCCTGCCACTGCATCGGCCTTGGCCTGCTCCTCCGGGGTGAGTTTCGGAGTATCGTCGGCAGGTGGGTCTTGCTCAACATCAGTGGACGCAGACGGAGCGTCCTCCTTATTGTCGGGAGGAGGAACGACTGCAATCTTGCTCGGGTCTGCCTCAACATAGTTGGGGCCGCCGGGCAGGTCGGGTGAGATAGGGGGAGGAGCGACAGCGACAGTCGCAGGCGTGCCTGTCATCTTGGTTTTGTCCGTGCCGTCATTCCCTCCGGGTACGGATGCGGGTGCGCCCTCAACCTCGGGAGCGATACCCGGATTGGGGGCAACAACGCCGATAGGTGGTTTTTGTCCTACTACCATAATGTCGGGGGTTGTTAGAACGCGCCTGCTATTCCTGCTCCTGCCTGCGCCACTCCCGGCACGGCAGAACTGATAGCCTGCGCCTTGTTGATTTCAAGATTGTTCAGAGCCTCATCTATCTGCGAGTCTCTCTGCTGATAGGTCTGCTCTATCTGGTCTTTACGCGCCTCTGCATTGACGGCAATCTGCGAGGTTGCATCGGCGAGTGCCTGATTGTTGGCTGCCTTGGCGGCCGCCACGCTCTCCTCAGTACCGCCCATGACGGCCTGCGCTCCTGCGGCCTGCCGATTGCGGTTCTTGATTGACTCCTCGGTCATCGTGAGTATGCGCTGTGCATCGGCACGCTGTGTCGCGTCCTCGTTATATCGGCGGTCATACCAATCTTGGTTGGCTTGTTTTTGCGCTTGCAGGTTCTTCTTGACCTTTTTCATGGCCTTGCTCGCCGAGATACCGCCGAAGATGCTACCGACAGCCGAAAGACCTGCGCCTACTAAACTTCCTATCATGATTGTGGAGTTTCAAAAGTTAAAATTCACGCACGAATTTAGGCGGTTATCTTTGTATCGTACTTTTAACTTTTGTATCATGGCTAAAGGAAAGAAAACCGGTGGCCGACAAAAAGGCACACCCAACAAGGACAATCCGCTGAAAAGCGTCCTGCGCGCCCACAGCGAGGCATATTTCACACCCCGCGTGCAGACTGACCCGATAACGGGAGGCGCAAAGAAAATACAGCGTCAGCGACTAACGCAGGACGAGGAGGGAAACATCTACAAGGTCATTGACCTAATCCCACTCACCGACACTAAAGGCAACCCGGTGACCATGTCGGACTTTGAGGCCGATATGATTGCTCTTACACCCAACGAGCGCGTCAACGCCGAACTCCATCTGATAGAGTTCCACACTTCCAAACTCAAAGCAGTTGACGTTGACTTGGAGGCCAACATATCTGCCAAGACCATTGAGGACCGGCTTCGCGCCCTCTGCGGTGAAGATGATGACGAGGACGAGGATTAACCGCCCCTGCGTCTATTTATCTACTTTTAGACCCAACAAGACACATAATTCAGTTTTTAAAAGAATAGCGAACTCTTGAGCGACCCATCCGTGAGGATAGGTCGCTTTCTTATTTTCATAAACCCCAAAATAACCCCTAACGTAACCCCTAAATAACCCCTAACGTAACCCCTAAATAACCCCTAACGTAACCCCAAAATAACCCCTAACGTAACCCCTAAATAACCCCTAACGTAACCCCTAAATAACCCCAAAAACAAATAATGGCCACTATTCACACCAAATTTTTATCAAAATTTTATGTCAATCACAACCTTTGAAAAATACAACTTTTGTATTTTGCTTTGGCTCAACGCAATACAGCGATATTTTGGGGTTTCTTTGGGGTTATGCTCGGGGTTTTTTAGGGGTTATTCCTCGCGCGCGCGACAACGACAACGTCTATATTAAAATAGAAAGATAAATTTTTTATTGTTTATAGATGTCGTTGATGTCGTTGTCGCGCGTGCGCGTGCGCACGAAAACGCCCGGCCTACTGTTGGGCAAGTCGGGCGTTCAAAAGATAAAAGCAAGAGGACGGGGCAGCGGCCTTATCTTTGCGTCATGTCAAAAACCTTTTCCTTTCGTGCGCTCATAGACCGCCTCGCGGTCGGTGTCCACGTTCTTGATGCGAAACTGCACGGCACAGCCGTGAGGAATGGTGTCGGGCAGGTCAGCCGTCAGCCGGGCGATGACAGCGTCAATCGTACTGAAGCCGATGTCGCTGACCTCCGCGAGAACCTCACCCTTGAAGTAGGCTCTCGCATAAATCATGTTCTTGGCCGAAATACGAAACAACTTTTCTTTCGGCTCGCTGGCCTCATTGGCCATGCCCTGCTTGCTCTTGGCCGTGGAGAAAAAGATAAAGTCAATCACCTTGGCGTTGAGAGTCCATGCAGGAGTGAAGTCAATCTTGATGTAACCTCGTGTGATGGTGTGGCGGTGGGAGTGGTTCATGGCAAAGCCGACCTCGGCGATGCTCGCCCCACAGTCGTTCTGAGCGACAGTTCCCCATGTGTGACGGAACGTGTAGACACAATACCATTTCTCTTGGGGGATACCCATGCTTCGGCACACCTGCTTTATTCCGTTGTTCACATTCGCACAAAACGAGTCGGAGTCGCAGTACCGATTGTGGAAGTTGAACAGGTAGGGGTCATCAGCCTCGGCAAGATATTTTTCAACTAACGGCTGAATAATCGGCTCGACCCTCATTTCGATATAGGCATCGTCCGTCCGGCTTTTCATCGTCTTGGCTCTCTTGTAGCAGAGTTTGCCGTCACGATAGTTCTCCTTGCGCAGCTCGTAGAGGTCAACCGTGTTCATGCCTGCAAGGCACAGCACCATCTTGGCCACATCGCGTCCGAGTTCGGGCAGTGGCTCTGACATCTTCGTGTCGGGCATCGGGGCCGCGAAAAACAGCCTGCACTCCTCCGGGGAGATTGCACGCTTCTCCGCGCGGTCGGCCTGCGGTATCTTCACCTTGCCCCACGGATTGGTCTTGATGCGGATAACCCCGGTGTCATAATCGTTATACTCGTTGATTGCGGCCCGAAACACCTGTCTCATGCAGATGGGGTACATCTCCTTGGCGCGGTGGGTCTGCTCCAACGTCCGTATCCATCCGTTGACGCGCACTGACGTTAGGTCAGAGAACATAATCTTGACGGTCCCGAAGTAACGCTCCATGTGCTGGAGTGCCAACTGATAGTTCTTGGAGTTTCTCAGCTGCCCTCGGTCAATCATTCGGTCGATGTGCAGACGTGCGTAGTCAGAGAAACAAACATCGCAGTCACCCTTTGTCAGGAAGTCAACGATTTCTCCCACGCTCCAATTCTTGATTTCCTTCTCGTTCAGTCGGCGGTTATAGTCCAATATCAACTGAGCGCAGTAACTTACGACCATCGGGTCTTTGATTTCACCCTGCTTGTTGAGTTCCCTCCGGGTGACCATCTTGTCGGTCTTGATGTATCCGTGCCTCTTTTGGTGGGACACGCGGATGTAGACCTGCATGAAACCATCCTTGCGCTCACCGCGCACCACTGATTTGAATGTTGCCATTTCTTTGCGGTTTTAGATTAAATTTCAGCGGAGCAAAGCGGTCAATGTCTTGACCGATGACTTCCGTGTTCCAATAGTTTGTTATTGTTATTTTGTTGTTGATTGCATAATTGACTGAGATAGCCGACAATAAGAACGTACACCCATCAGTACACCCGCCGTACACCGACCCTTGGAAAGTGTGTACACATTTGTACACTTTTTCCGTGCATTTGGACTCACAAAGTGACGCCAAGTGAACGAAACCCCTAAGAATACGTTAGGCTGTAACTCCCTTTTTCACAAGGGCGTTACAGCCTAACTCTAAGTCAGTGTTAAGTTATGTCTTAATCTTCGATAGCAGCCTGCGCCGCGGCGACGCGGGCGATGGGCACACGGAAGGGGGAGCAGCTTACGTAGTTCATGCCGAGCTTGGCGCAGAACTTCACAGACGAGGGTTCACCGCCATGCTCGCCGCAGATACCTACCTTCAGGTCGGGACGAGTGGAACGGCCTTTCTTCACGCCCATTTCCACAAGCTGACCTACGCCTTCCTGGTCGAGAACTTCGAAGGGATCAGTCTTGATGATGCCGTGTTCCTTATAGAACTTGAGGAACTTGGGTGCGTCGTCGCGCGAGAAGCCGAATGTCATCTGAGTGAGGTCGTTCGTACCGAACGAGAAGAATTCTGCTACTTCGGCAATCTGGTTGGCTACGAGGGCTGCACGCGGAACCTCAATCATAGTACCTACGAGGTAGGGGAGAGACTGGCCTTTTTCCTCGAATACCTTGGCAGCAGTGGTATTGATGATGTCGGCCTGGTTCTGGATTTCCTTAAGCGAACCAACCAGAGGAATCATGATTTCGGGCTTGACATCGATGCCGCGAGCCTTGACTGCCAGTGCGGCCTCGATGATGGCACGTGTCTGCATTTCGGTAATCTCCGGATAGGTAATGCCAAGACGGCATCCACGGTGACCGAGCATGGGGTTGAATTCCTCAAGTGCGTCAACCTTAGCCTTTACCTCAGCGAGGGTGATACCCATTTCGTCGGCCAGTTCTTTCTGAGTTGCGGTCTGATGAGGCACGAACTCATGCAGAGGGGGATCGAGCAGACGGATTGTAACGCCGAACCCGTCCATTGCCTCGAAAATACCCTCGAAGTCGCCACGCTGCATGGGAAGGAGTTTAGCAAGAGCTGCCTTACGGCCTTCAACGTCGGAGGCAAGAATCATCTCACGTACCGACTTGATTCGGTCTCCTTCAAAGAACATGTGCTCTGTGCGGCAGAGGCCGATACCCTGGGCACCGAATGCGCGGGCCTGCTTGGCGTCGCGGGGGGAGTCGGCATTGGTGCGGACGAGAGTCTTTGTGTATTTGGCAGCAAGGTTCATGATTGCACCGAAATCGCCGTCGAGTTCGGGTTCAACCGAAGGAACCTGACCGTCGTAAACGTCGCCGGTAGAGCCGTTGAGCGAAATCCAGTCGCCTTCCTTATATGTCTTGCCTCCCATTTCTACGGTACGGGCTTCGTAGTCGACCTTGATTTCGCCGGCGCCGGATACGCAGCACTTACCCATACCGCGGGCAACAACAGCTGCATGGCTGGTCATACCGCCACGCATGGTAAGAATACCTTGTGCAACGGCCATACCGCGGAGGTCCTCAGGAGAGGTCTCGATACGAACAAGAACGACTTTCTTTTTCTTCTCTGCCCAAAGTTCGGCATCGTCGGCGAAGAATACAATCTGACCGGTAGCTGCACCCGGCGAAGCGGGAAGGCCTTTTGCTACAACAAGCGCACGCTTGAGAGCAGCCTTGTCGAATACGGGGTGGAGAAGTTCGTCGAGTTTCTGAGGCTCCATGCGGAGAAGGGCTGTCTTCTCGTCAATTTCGCCGGCACGGAGGAGATCCATGGCTATTTTAACCATAGCAGCGCCGGTGCGCTTGCCGTTACGGGTCTGGAGCATCCAGAGCTTGCCGTCCTGGATAGTGAACTCCATATCCTGCATATCTTTATAATGGTCTTCGAGCTTGTGGGCGATATTGATGAGCTCTGCGGCGCACACAGGCATCGATTCTTCAAGCGAAGGATATTTCGCAGCGCGCTCTTCTTCGCTGATACTCTGAAGAGCAGCCCAGCGGCGCGAGCCCTCTACGGTAATCTGCTGAGGTGTGCGGATACCGGCCACAACATCCTCGCCCTGCGCATTAATCAGGTATTCGCCGTTGAATATGTTTTCGCCGGTGGCAGCGTCGCGCGAGAAGGCAACGCCGGTAGCGGAATTATTGCCCATATTGCCATATACCATGGCCTGGACGTTAACGGCCGTTCCCCATTCCTCGGGAATCTGGTTCATACGGCGGTAAAGGATGGCACGTTCGTTCATCCAGCTGTCGAACACGGCGCAGATACCGCCCCAGAGCTGATCCCATGCGCTTTCCGGGAAATCCTTGCCGGTATGCTCCTTAACGGCGCTCTTGAAGAGCGTAACGAGAGTCTTGAGGTCGTCGACTGTAAGGTCAAGGTCGCTTTTCACGCCCTTTTCTTCCTTCACCTTATCGATAATAGCCTCGAAGGGGTCGATTTCAGTCTTTGATTTAGGTTTCATTCCGAGCACCACGTCGCCGTACATCTGAACGAAACGGCGGTAGCTATCCCAGGCGAAGCGGGGATTTCCGCTTTTCTCGGCAAGAGCATTCACGGTAGCATCGTTCATACCGAGGTTAAGCACGGTATCCATCATACCGGGCATGGAAGCGCGTGCTCCGGAGCGTACGGAAACGAGGAGGGGATTCTGGGGGTCGTCAAACTTTTTGCCGGTAAGAGTCTCTACGTGAGCGATAGCCTTCTCGACATCGGACTTGATATCCTTGACCACTTCGTCGCGACCATACTGGGTATATTCGGTGCAGACATCGGTCGTGATAGTGAATCCGGGAGGAACCGGCATTCCCAACTTGTTCATTTCAGCGAGGTTGGCACCTTTGCCACCGAGGAGGTTTCGCATCGAGGCATCGCCTTCGGCCTTACCGTCGCCAAATGTATAAATCTTTTTCATTTGGGTTTTGAAAGTTTTAAGATTAGATTATTTAATATTGTTCATTTTGTCATTGCAATATGCCGGGAAAAGGATTGCATTCAAAGCTTCGACAGCAGGCTGACAGGTCCGAAGCCGATACTGGAAGGCATGCGCACATTCTGGCATTATTTGCAAAGATACGACTTTGCCATGAAATTTGCCGTAAAGAGAATGAAAAAAATAGTCAAGACTTCGCTAAAATTCCCATTTTAAAGCAAATAATAAGGCAATTTTGTCCTATAATCCTTAAATTTGCACACGTAAAACCGGTGTCGGCTGCTGAGATTAACCAGCACAATTGGTAGGCTTCCCGGCACCCACTTTCAAAGTACATCAGGAATACAATGTCACGCAAAAAGAAAGAATTGCCATTACTTGAGAATATAGAAATAACCGGTGTGGCCGCCGAGGGCAATGCTATCGCAAGGGTCAACGATATGGTTTTGTTCATACCCTACGGAGCTCCAGGCGACGTGGCCGACATAAAAATTGACCGCAAGAAACGCTCGTATGCTGAAGGACATATCGAACGACTCACGAAGCCATCCGAACTCCGCACGGAACCACAGTGCAAGCATTTCGGCACATGCGGCGGCTGCCGATGGCAGCATCTTCCGTATGAGTATCAGCTCAAAGCCAAACAGCAGCAGGTAGTCGACGCTCTGACGCGCATAGCCAAAGTGACGCTTCCCGAAATATCGCCCATTATCGGTTCAGAACGTATCTGGGAATACCGCAACAAAATGGAATATACATTCTCCAACAAGCGGTGGATTACCTGGGAACAGTTCCGAAGCGGAGAAGACGTCGGCGACCGTTCGGGAGCAGGGTTCCATATCCCGGGTGCATTCGACAACGTGCTCGACATCGAAGAATGCCACCTGCAGGACCATATTGCAGACCGAATCCGCCTGCACCTGAAGAACTACGGCATCGCCAACGGGCTGCCATTCTACGACCTGAGAGCTCAACAGGGTTTTCTCCGCACGTTGATGATCCGTACGCTGACCACCGGTGAACTGATGGTAGTCGTTGTGTTCGGCGAAGATAATCCCGAAAAAATCCAGGCGACGCTCGACGACCTCCGCCAGGCCTTCCCGGAAATCACATCACTGCTCTACGTAGTCAACACTAAAGTCAATGATACAATCGGTGATCTTGAGGTGCACTGCCATTCCGGACAGCCGTGGGTTGAAGAAGAAATGGAAGGACTGCGGTTCCGTATCGGACCGAAATCGTTCTATCAGACCAACTCTCGTCAGGCCTACGAACTCTACAATGTGGCCCGCGACTTCGCAGGTCTGACAGGAAACGAACTGGTCTACGATCTCTACACTGGCACCGGTACCATAGCAAATTTCGTGGCACGCGATGCCGCGAAAGTAATAGGGATAGAATATGTGGAAGATGCCATCCGCGACGCCCGCATCAATTCAGAAGCCAACGGGATACACAACACCGAATTCTTTGCCGGCGATATGAAGGACGTCCTTACGGATGAATTTATCGCTGAACACGGGCGTCCGGAAGTGATGATTATCGACCCTCCCCGGGCAGGAATGCACGAGGATGTGGTCAACGTGATTCTCAACGCCGCTCCCCGCACCATAGTATATGTGAGCTGCAATCCGGCTACCCAGGCGCGCGATCTGGCGCTGCTCGACTGCCAATACTCCGTCGAAGCCGTGCAGCCCGTCGACATGTTTCCTCATACGCACCATGTGGAGAACGTTGTAAAACTCAAACGACGCGAAACTGCAACCGAATCGATATAAGGCCCGAAATCTCAGAGGTTGGAATTGTAATAGCGGGGATTGCCTGTAACTTCCTCGCCGACAAAGTCCGGCAAATCAAACCGGTCGTCGGCATCCCGAAGCTCAATTTCGGCTACAACCAGTCCCTTGCGCGAGCCATGGAATTCGTCGACTTCCCAGAGGCGGTCGTCATAAGGCACAATCCATCGCGTCTTATGAATTATACTGCCGCCGCAAAGCGAAAGCATCTCTCTGGCATCGTCAAGTGGAATCTCATACTCCCATTCAGAGCGGACACATCCCGCATTACGGCCCTTGACCGTTATTAATGCCTTGTCGTCGATAATACGCACCCTTACAGTGCTGTCCGGATTGCGGCTCAGATAACCCTGCCGCACCACATGAGCGGCAACCGCCCGATCGCGATAGCCGTCGGAAGTCACAAGAAACTTTCTTTCGATTTCCTTTGCCATAAATTTTGCTGATAATATTTTCAGCAAAGGTAACAACAAAATAGATAACACTTGCGAATATTCACGATACATATCAAGATTTTGTGCTCGCTTGTTGCGATAGTATTGTGTCGGCTCCCGCTACAGGCTGCCACACCTCGCGACGGCTACGATGCCGACACCCTGCGCGGACGTACGCTCAACGAGGTTGTAGTTCACCGCGGAAAACAACGCTACAGCAAGCGCAACAATCCCGCTGTGGATTTCGCTCGACGCATCCGCGAAGCTCGCGATGCAAACGACCCGCGCCGCAAGCCGCTTTACTCGTACTCGAAATACGACCGGATGGAATTCGGACTCCATGACTTTTCTGTCGGCGACACCACTATCGGGGAAAAAGCGGGCAAGTTCGCATTTCTGAAAGAATACGTAGACACTACCGATGCCTCGGGTATACCTTGCCTGCCGCTTTCTATAAAAGAGAAGTATTCCGATGTGGTCTACCGGCGGTCGCCGCGCTCGGAGAAGCAGATTGTCAGAGGAATCAGGCAGAACGGTGTCGATGAAATCGCCGACCTGCAGAACGTACAGACAATGGTAGAAGATGTTTTCAGAGAAATTGATCTCTATGACGACAACGTCAATCTACTGCAGAACCGCTTTGTGAGTCCGCTGTCTGCAATCGCTCCGGATTTCTATAAATTCTACCTTACGGACACCGTGAGTCTCGGCGACATGCGTTGCATAGTGTTGAGTTTCGCCCCACGCAATCCCGCCACATTCGGATTTCTCGGCCGAATTTATGTGGAAAAGGGTGATACCAGCATGTTTGTCAGAAGAGTCGATATGGGAGTATCACCCACTATCAACCTAAACTTCATCGACCATATCCGAATCATTCAGGAATATGACAAGGCCCCCGACGGAACAAGGCTGAAAAAACTCGATGATTTTAACGCGGTGATAAGCGTAATCAAAGGCACTCAACCGCTTTACGCCCGACGCACAACCAGCTATTCGGGGCATTCGTTCAATCCCGCCGCAGAGAAGACTTCATATCTCGACCGTCTGGGGGATACGTTCGACGACGAGCAGGCCTACGAACGCGACAGCGTATACTGGACCCGCGTAGCAGACCAAAAAGGGGACACTCCGACGGGCAATAAACGCATCGTTCAGATGATGGCACGCTTGCGCCAAGTACCCCTTTATCGCTACGGCGAACGATTCCTGAAACTTATGGTCGTAGGCTACTTACCTACGGGCAATCCTTCGAAATTCGACTTCGGTCCGCTCAACACAACTTTGAGCGGCAACTCTGTGGAGGGGCTTCGCCTGCGTGCTGGTGGTATCACTACAGCCAATCTTTCAAGGCACTTCTTTGCAAGAGGATACGTTGCCTACGGCACCCGCGACCAGAGGTGGAAATATCGCGGAGAAGTGGAATACTCCTTCAACCGTAAGCGTTATCATTCGCGAGAATTCCCCATCCACTCCATCCGGCTTGAGCACCAGTATGATATCGACCAGCTGGGGCAGAACTACATGTTTACCAATCCGGACAACATGTTTCTGGCGCTGAAACGCGGATCGAACCATCTGATCACCTACCTGCGACATACCACGGCGACCTATCAGCTTGAACTGGCCAACAATTTTTCTACTACAGTCACAGCTTCGTCCAGGCGTATGGAACCGGGGCCATGGGTTCCGCTTCTCACTACCGCCGGGCAATCCCTGAGTCATTATACACAAAACCGCGCATCCATTACACTGAGATACGCTCCGGGAGAGAAATTCTACCAGACAAAAAGCGCCCGCATCCCTATCAATCTCGACCCATGGGTTTTCGTTCTGACGCATATCTATGGCCCAGAAAACAGACTTGGCAACCGGTTCGGCATAAACCGCACTGAAATAAGCATCCAGAAAAGGTTCTGGTTCTCGGCCTTCGGATTTGCCGACGTGATAGTAAAAGGTGCCCGCGAATGGGGCAGAACCGCATACACAAATCTACTGTCGCCTAACGCCAACCTCTCCTATACCATCCAGCCCGAGAGTTTTGCCCTGACCGACCCAATGGAATTTCTCGGAGACACAGGTCTTCAATGGGATCTGACATACTGGACAAACGGAGCGCTCTTCAACTACATCCCGCTTCTGAAAAAGCTGAAACTACGCGAAGTAATTGCCTTCAGAGGATGGTGGAGCCGGCTCTCCGACAAAAACAACCCGATGGTGGAACTTTCCGATATATCAAGCGGAAAAAGCATCGACAATCCACTATTGCTCTGGCCTGACTACGTTCTCGCAACGCCTATGCACAGCAGGCCATATATGGAGATGAGCGCCGGAATAGACAATCTGTTGAAATGCCTGAGAGTGGATTATGTATGGCGTCTGAATTACCGCGATACACCGGGAGTCAGCCGGTCGGGCCTACGTGTCTCTCTCCATGTCACATTCTGATTGTCCAAGCATCGGAATTAAAAGCAGCGGGCCATCGGACTTCCGACGACCCGCTGAATATATTCACGTGAAATTCCGGAAATATCAGCGTGTTGCAATCACCTCAATCTCAACAAGAACATTTTTGGGAAGAGTTTTAACAGCGACAGCCGAGCGGGCCGGGAACGGAGCGGTAAATACAGAAGCATACACCTCGTTCATCGGTCCGAAATCTGCCATGTCGGCCAGGAATACTGTGGTCTTGACTACATTGGCGACTGTCAGACCGGCCTCTGCAAGAATCGAGCGAACATTTGCGAGCGACTGCGTCGTCTGGGCAGTTATACCCTCGGGAATATTTCCGGTAACGGGATCCACAGGAATCTGACCTGAAATGAAAACGAATGCGCCGGCATCTATCGCCTGGCTGTAAGGGCCGATTGCACCGGGAGCCTTATCGGTAGAGATTTGAATCTTCATAAAATATAAAAATAATTATGGTTACTTGATGGATGGTGTCGTGCTGACTGACGACGTCGTAGAATCCGCTGCCGCTGCAGCGACAGCCTGCTCCACAGGATAATCCTTAAGATATATTTTATCGGCCATCGCAACGAAATTCCGGCGAAGTTCGGTCAGCGCGTCGTTGATAGGCTGGAAACTATCCTTGAAATGAGGTATGAAGTCCTCGGAGCCGGCCGACCCGAGGCGATCGACTATCATACCCACAGAAATAATTGATGGATCGATGGCGGGAGCTATAGCACACTCCTCGTCGCTCTTGGAAGGAGCGATTTTGTAAAGCAGCCCGCAGATTTCAAGTTTGTGGGCGGCGTCGTTAACCAATGTGATCGGCAACTCATAGTTAACGGCAATCTGATGTGGCGCAAGCGGAGAAACTTGCCTGAGATACCGGTCTACAGCGATTGTCATGACGGCAATGGTAAGCCGCCACTTGTAGTTTTTGGATATTTTGGCAATTTCGTTGTTGAAACTGAATTCAAAAATGTTCTGCGAGGAAAAACAGACAACGGCTCCAGCCAGAGTAATGGTCCAGACAAGCTGCAACCAGATAAGCAGCAACGGCAGAAAAGCAAACGACCCATAGATGGCATTGTAGCGTGTTACGTATATCTGACCGCTTACGAAAAGCCATTGAAGAATGGAGAATGCCGTTCCGGCCATCATACCAGCAAGGAAAGCGTTGCCGAAGCGCACACGGGTATTGGGAATAAGCATATAGCTGCCTGCAAAAAACAGCCATGTCATTACCAGCGAAAGAAGGTCAAAAAGAACCTTAAGCAACGGACTGAAAAAACCGACCGGAAGGAGCGATGTCAGCGTCGACGACATGAAAACCATTATACCGCTGGCACATATCATCAGAATCGGCAGAATTAGAACAATTGCAGTGTAATCCGTAATCTTGCGCCATAGGCTGCGACCCTGCTTGATTCCCCATATCAGATTGAACACATCCTCCACATTTGTAATGAGCGAAATGTGGGTCCAGAGCAAAAAGAGGATGCCGACTCCGACAAAAATACCCTCCGACGACTGCGCCAGATAGGAGTCGACGAACGTGAATGCAGTGCTGAGGGCCTGTTGCTGAGCAGGAAAATGTTCAAAAAGCTGCGTCTGCAGCAGATTCTGGAAACCGAACCCCCGACCGATGGCAAAAACGAGCGCCAATGCCGGCACAATGGCAAGAAGGGTCTGATATGTAAGCGACCCGGCACGCAACTGTAACTCGCCATTCAAGAACGATCGAACCGAAAGATTGATTGTCTTTACAAGATTTACTCCGAATCTGTTTCGCGTGTCGGACCACACGCCACCCGTCGCATAATTGTAGCATCTGACCACAGAATTAATAATCCGTTTGAAAAACGGCACCTTTTCTGCTGAATTCGGGGTAATAGAGTTAGGCGTGCGTTCCATAGTTCAAAATTATTAAAATAATCGCAACCGGCCAAATCCAAAAGGCCGGTTGCGTTCATCTGGGTTAAAAAATAAATATTATTTCCGGCTTCGGAGCAGATAGCTGCGGTGGGGAGCGGCGATACCGGTAAGCCGGTGTTTCTTCACCTTGAATTCCTTTTTATAAACCTCGTCGAGATACGTGCCGTCGGGGAGCGATGTCGGTACATCGATGTGCGAGGCAACTCCGGAAATATTTACAACGGCGGCGCCTTTCTTTCCACGATTGACGACTGCAACGGTGCCTTCCGAATTAAACTGCAGGTCCTCCTTTTGTCCCTTCATGGCCTGACGGAATTTATTGACAGCAACAACCTCGGGATGGAAAAACTCATCGTTGCCGCGCGCACCAATCACATTGTCGCCCCAGTAGTTGGAACGCGTGGATCCCATCGGGCGACTGAAAAATAGGGGAGTACCGTTCTGCCGGGCAGTCAGGAATACCCAACCCGTACGAATCTGATCGTCGGAAAGGCCGGCGCTTTCATGGGCATTACAATATGTGTCGTGGCTTTCAACCCAAGTTGTGAGAAATTCCGGAGCAGCCTGATGACGCCAGTTGGCTATATCGAGACCATTGAAAGAGCCTTTGGCGAGCGCATCGCGAAGCACATGCCCATAGGCCGAAGCCGTCTGACCCATATAGTCCGCATACTCGAGTTCCGGTACATTTTTATCCTGAAGCACCTCGCCATATACAAAAAGCGAATCGAACGGAAGTGCGAGGGATAGCCCTTTGACGGCCTTACGGCCGGTTACGACATCCCAAAAATCGTTTTCTTTCACACCGGATGCCGTATCCACCGGATCGGAATGGACACCGATGTGTTTTGCAGTATCGTAGCGGAAGCCGCGCACACCAAGACCGAGAAGATCGTTTACAAATTCAAGATAGTATTTCTGGAAATCCGGATTCTCTGTGTTTACATCCGGGAGCGAGCCCATAGCCCAGAGCGTACATTGTTCGCGATTGTTGTAATCTTTGATTGGCGTAAGGCCGTTGGAATGGAACATCCTGTCGCGACCTCCAACCGCCTTGTAGAAATCGTCGGATACAGCATCTACATCAAACGCCGTATGGTTGGGAAGAACGTCGACAATGACTTTCACATTATATTTCGCTGCGGAATCGAGCATCTGTTTCATTTCCTCGCGAGTGCCGACGATAGCGTTCCCGATTTTCCAGTCGGTAGGCTGATAATAGTAATACCACGAGCCGTCTTTACCTTTGTCATCGAAAATTTTGGTGATTTTCCCCTCGGGATTAAAATGCTGCTGCACAGGCGACGTCTGAAGCATTGTGTAGCCGGCCTCTGCAATTCGCTTCATATTGTCGGCGATGGTGGGGAAATTCCAACTCCAGACATGAAGAATCGACCCTTCGTTGGTCGCGTCGGGATTATGTGTAATCCGGTCGGTGGCGTGGATAGCCGATACTCCGGCTACCAAAGCCAAAGATGCTAAAACAATTTTACGCATGGTAGAATTTAAAGGATGAAAATATAAGTAAGACGCTATAAAACACATAGGGGAGGCGGATGTATAAACGGCCGTCTCCATTCGATACAAAATTAGCGAATAATATGGTAAAATCAAAGGCATCCGGCATTTCAGTTGTCGGATGCCTTTGAAAGGGTATCGGTATTCCAGACAGAAAAAAGTCTCTTTAACAGGTCTTACTTATTTTCTGTTTCCGGAGCAATCAGTTTATAACCTTTGCCGTGGATGTTGATGATTTCAATCTGAGGATCATCTTTCAGATGCTTGCGCAGTTTGGTGATATATACATCCATCGAGCGGGCATTGAAATAATTGTCGTCGATCCAGATGGTCTTGAGAGCATAGTTTCGCTCAAGGATCTCATTTACATGGGCGCAAAGCAGACTCAGGAGTTCTGATTCCTTGGTAGTGAGCTTCGTCACCTTGTCGTCAATCATAAGTACCTGCTTCTGAGTATCGAAAGTGAAACGCCCGATTTTATACATTGTAACGTCTTTCCCCTTCTTGCCCTTCACACGGCGCAGGATGGCCTCGATGCGGAACACGAGTTCCTCCATCGAGAAAGGTTTGGTGATATAGTCGTCGGCACCGATTTTGAAACCTTCCAGAATATCCTCCTTGATGGTTTTGGCCGTAAGGAAAATGATGGGCACCTCGCTGTTGACCGAGCGGATTTCCTGAGCGAGCTGGAAGCCGTCTTTCTTGGGCATCATGACATCAAGAACGCAGATATCGTATTTCCCTTTCAGGAAAGCCTTGTATCCGGCGTCGCCGTCGGCATAGAGGTCGGCATTGAACCCTTTAGCCTGAAGATACTCGCGGAGGAGCATGCCTAAATTTTCATCATCCTCGCAAAGGAGGATTCGCATACGATCGTCCATAGTGTTTGTTTTTGATTATATTAATATTAATTTAATTTTAGCTAAATTGTTCAGTGAAAAGGCCTGAATTTATACATATTTATAAATCAGACGGCTTACTCACTATCCTGAGTCCTTTCGGGAGTCTCGTCGTCCGACGATGTTTCGAGTAGCGGAAGGGTGATTACGAAACGTGTGCCACGCCCGAGCTCGCTTTCAGCCTTGATTTCGCCTCCCATAAGCGTAACCATCTTATGCACGTAGGCCAGACCGAGGCCGAAACCCTTCACATCATGCCGGTTGCCGGTCGAAACCCGGTAGAACTTCTCGAATATTTTCTTCAGGTCCTCCTTCCGGATACCGATTCCGTTGTCGGCAATCACGATTTCGAGTCGCTGGTTGGATATATCGCGGGTGCTGACTGACAGCTGAAGCGGGCGATTCTCATTCCGGTATTTGAAAGCATTGTCAAGCAGATTGAAAATTACATTTGTAAAATGCATCTCATCAACATTTACAATAGCGTCGACCGCATCGAAATTCGAGTCTATCCGTCCGCCATATTTTTCGACTTTCAGACGGAACGTATTTACGACATTGGAAATTACAAGATTCGCGTCTACATCCTGCATGCGGAGCGTACCCTTTTTCTTATCGAACATCGACATCTGAAGCACTTTCTCAACCTGGAAGCGCAGACGCTTAGTCTCGTCGTTGATTACATTCGAAATGTGCTGAAGCGTCTCGGGCGACTTACGGACCGACTGGTCGTTGAGCATCTGAGCGGCGAGAGAAATGGTGGAGATGGGAGTCTTAAACTCATGCGTCATGTTGTTGATGAAATCATTTTTCATCTCCGTGATTTTTTTCTGCCGGAAGGCCACAATTATGGTATAGAGGAATACTATCAGGACCACAAAGGTGAAGATAAACGATGGAATCATAAACTTCACCGAACTGAGAATGTATTTCGTCTTTGAAGGGAAATATACCTTCAGATAATTTTTCTTTACAGCCGGATCGTTGCGAAACAGAGACTGCACGAACATACTGTTTTCAAGCATCGCCGGATTGACATTGGAAAAGCCTCCAGACTGATAGAACACCTTGCCGTTACGGCTTACGACCGCAAACTCAAACGGAATCTCAAGTCCATTGTTTTCAAGCTCGCGCTGCAGGTACTTCCTGACAGCGACCGAATCGGCGCGTTCCTCTATGGGGCGGTCACCCGCCTTGTTCATTATATTGATGATAACATCGTCGATAACACCTTTCTGATAAAGATACTGACCCTTCAGCTCCTCGCGCATGGAATTGAAACTGTTGGCGATGCCGTTGCCGTTCTGAATCTTGTAGATTTTCTCGGCATCGCTTTTGAGAGTCACCTCGCCGGCCAGTCCGCTATGGGTTGTAAAAGAATACTTCACACCTCCGAGATGCGGAGCACCACCATATTGCGCATAAATCGACGACGACTCCACCTGAGCTACATCCTCTTCCAGGAAATATTTTGTTTCGTCCTGTTCAAGCAACGACGATACAGCATACAACGAACGGCGAACGCCCTCGGTAAACTGGTCGTCGCGCATCCGAATCATGCTTTTCATATATATAATCTGGATATATAGGAGTCCTACAAGCGTAAGCGCCATAAGGATGGCCAACAGCCAGATAGTGGATTTCTTCATATTTAACTGACTCGAATCAGCCGGGAGCATCCGTCGTGAGGATGGAAATACCTCGACCAATTCATTGATTTAAAGATTCTTTTAAAATATTAACAAATAAGTTCGCCAACAGGTTTATTGTGTCTCCGCATCCTTCCATCTGTTTTAAAGGGGAATCGGAGCCTCATAGTCCCGTTTTAACATTTCAGTGCAAAATTAACATAAAAGTTTTTTGTATGCAAATTCTGAGACACATATTTACCGAAACACAACCGTATTATATGTACACGACGCCCCGCTACGGCAGCATGGATGCTAAACATCCGGATGGTCTGAAAACACGACGCCCCGCTACAGATGCATGGATCCTGAACATGCTTCCATAGCGGGGCGTGCGTTCTTTTCGCGGGTCGAAAAGAACCAAAAGACCAAGGGCGCAAATTGCGTTCTTTTCGCGGGCCGAAAAGAACCAAAAGGGCCAGAGGCGCGGAGAAAAGCCGGGCGGCGAGGGTGGCCGCGCTGCGGCTGAGCGGCAGAACTCGCTGCGCTCAGACACTGCCGCTCCGGGGCGCCGCAGCTTTGCGGCCGCCTCGCCTGCTTTTCTCAGGGCGCCTGCCATCCGGACGGAAACGGCGAGCTGAAGCTCGCTCACAGAACCACCGGAATGTAGAGAAAGCCTCGCTGAAGCTCGGAGCAGGGACAAAAATTTTACCTGCATAGAGACGGCGACGGAGGCCCGGAGGGGAGGCGAGGC
>ERZ773224.2403-NODE-2403-length-19701-cov-5.525400_pt1 | contig 19701 bp, 17 predicted proteins | sample MGYA00580526_ERZ773224 | MGnify/ENA primary metagenome ERZ773224 (study PRJEB29015, sample SAMEA2737743) | human gut metagenome | biome: human gut; feature: human-associated habitat; material: faeces | place: China | collected 2012 ... | reverse complement strand
CTCTCCACCACATTCACGAACCCCACCGGTACGCCAATGACCAGTGCAGGACGCAGCCCGGCTTCGATCTGGTCGGCGATGGTCAGCAGGGCGGTGGGGGCGTTGCCCACGGCCAGCACGGCACCGGGGTGCTCCTGCGCGGCCCGCTGCATGGAAGCCACCGCCCGGGTGGTGCCGCCTGCTTTGGCAAGGGCGGCCACCTCCGGGTCAGCCATGTAGCACAGGGCCGTGCCGCCCAGGCGGACAAGGCCGGGCTTGGTGATGCCGGCCAGCGCCATGTTCGTGTCGGTGATGATGGGAGTGCCCGCCCGCAGGGCCTTCACCCCGGCCGCCACGGCACCGGGGGTGAAGCGCAGATTCCGGGCATAGTCAAAGTCGGCGGTGGTGTGGATCACCCGCTTGACCACGGCGGCGGTTTCCGACGGAGGCGTCAGGCCCAGTTCCGCCAGCTCGGCTGTGATGATGGAAAGGCTTGTCCGCTCGATGTCGGCGGGCAGATGATGCTGCGGGGTCATACGCGGTTCCCTCCTTTGCGGTCCATGCCCATGGCGGCGTATACGGCATCCATGTCCAGCGCGGCCCGCACGCCGTCGGCCAGCAGGTCGAACTGCTGCTGCCGGTACTGCTCCATCGAGAGCAACGGTGCGTCGGCGGGGGAGATGCCCTTCTTTTTGCACAAAAATGCGGTGAGCTTTTCGGTCAGCTCGCCGGTGTCAAACAGCCCATGCAGGTAGGTGCCGAACACATTGGCCTGCACACACCCTTCCGGCGTGCCGTCGGCCAGAATGCAGAACGGGCTGCCCTGCACTGTCGTGCGCCCGGCGTGGATCTCGTAGCCGGTCAGCTTTGCCCCGGCAAAGGGGATGGCCTCGGCGGTGGCATGGGTCTGGCGCAGCTGCTTTTCGGCGTTGAACACGGTGTCCGTGGGCAGAAGCGCCAGCCCGCGCAGGGTGCAGGGGGTGCCGCTTTCTTCGCCGTCCGGATCGGCAAGGGTGTGCCCCAGCATCTGGTAGCCGCCGCACACGCCCAGCACAGGGGTGCCCTGCGCGGCCAGCTTGAGCACCGCCGCTTCCAGCCCGCACTGACGCAGCCACAGCAGGTCGTCTATGGTGTTTTTGGTGCCGGGCAGGATCACCACATCCGGCGTGCCCAGCTGGCGAGGGCTCTGCACATAGCGCACCCCCAGCAGCGGGTGCTGTTCCAGCGGCATGAAGTCCGTAAAATTGGACAGATGCGGCAGACGGATGATCGCCGCATCCAGCGGCTTTTTGCCGTTCCGCATCTCGAGGCGCTGGCTCAGGGAGTCCTCGTCCTCGATGTCCACTTTCAGGTACGGCACGACGCCCACCACGGGCAGATGGGTCTTTTCTTCCAGCATGGCGAGGCCGGGGCGCAGGATCTCCACGTCGCCACGGAATTTATTGATGACAAGTCCCTTGATGCGCCGGCGTTCTTTTTCTTCCAGCAGCTCCACCGTGCCGTATAGCTGGGCGAACACGCCGCCCCGGTCGATGTCGCCCACTAGAAGCACCGGCGCGTCCACCATCTCGGCGAGGCCCATGTTCACGATGTCCTCGCTCTTGAGGTTGATCTCTGCCGGGCTGCCCGCACCCTCGATGACAATGACGTCAGCCTCCTCGGCGAGGCTGTCATATGCCTTCAGGATGTCCGGCACCAGCTGCCGTTTCGTACGGAAATACTCCGACGCTTTCATCTGGCCCCGCACCTCGCCGTTGACGATGACCTGACTGCCCACGTCACTGCTGGGCTTCAGGAGGATGGGGTTCATCCGCACGTCCGGCTCGACACCGGCGGCCTGCGCCTGCACCACCTGCGCCCGGCCCATCTCGAGGCCGTCTTTGGTGACGAAGCTGTTCAGAGCCATGTTCTGGCTCTTGAACGGCACGGCGCGCAGGCCGTCCTGCGCAAAAATGCGGCAGAGCGCCGCGCAGAGCAGGCTTTTGCCTGCACCGCTCATCGTACCCTGCACCATGATGCATTTTGCCCTGCTCATCCCAGCACCTCTTTCATAAGTTCCAGCAGCCGGGCGTTCTCGGGGGCCGTGCGCACCGCCGTGCGGTACCACTCCGGCCCGAGGCCCGGATAATTCGCGCAGCTGCGCACCTGTGTTCCCAGAGGGCGAAGCCTCTCGTTCAGGTCGGCGGGCGCGCGGAAGAGCAGATAGTTCGCCTTTCCGTCGATGACCCGCAGGCCCAGCGCCCGCAGGCCCGCCGTCAGAACGGGCCGCTGCCGGGCGATAAGGGCGCGCACCTCGTCCACATAAGCGGTTTCTTTCAGGGCCGCGATGCCTGCCGCCTGGGCCAGACTGGACACGGCCCACGGCTGGCCCGCTGTCTGCATTTTTTCCAGAAGCGTTTCGTCGCCGCAGAGGCAGTAACCCAGCCGGACGCCGGCCATGCCGTAGAGCTTGGTGAAAGCTTTCAGGATGACGAGGTTCCCACTTTCCAGCAGAGGCTTTGCGGTCCACCCGTCGGCGTCGGGCAGAAAGTCCAGAAAGCACTCATCTACGGCCAAAATCGTGCGGCACTCCCCGCACCGGCGCAGCAGCTTTTTCACCAGTTCGGGTGAGGCCAGCTGCCCCGTCGGGTTGTTCGGCTGGCAGAAGAACACCATGTCGATGCTCTCGTCCACGGCGTCCACGAGGGCGTCTGTCGGGGCGAAATCATTCGCTTCATCGAGGAAGAAGCGTTTCACTTCGCACCCCACCGTATCCAATGCAGAGGCGTACTCGGCAAAAGTCGGGGCTGTCACCAGCGCCTTATGGGGCTTTACGGCCCAGACCAGCCGGAAGATGAGGTCCGCCGCGCCGTTGCCGCAGAGGATATGCTCCTGCGGCACACCCTCGGCCCGGCTCAGCGCCGCCCGCAGGGTGCGGCAGAGGGGGTCGGGGTAGCGGTCGGCCAGAGGCAGTGCATCCCGGATGGCCTGCGCCACCCCTTCGGGCAGACCGAGCGGGCTGACGTTCGCCGAAAAATCCAGCGCGTCGCGGCCAAAGCGTTCGCGGTAGCCCATCCAGTCACCGCCGTGGACCAGTTGTTTCATCCCAAGAACCCCCGTATCGCACATCCAAACGCCAGCGCAAACCCGCTGGCTACATACATCATCCGATCTGCCCGCAGAATATCCTCCGGCTCGATAGGCCGCAGCGGGTCGCCGATGGTGGGCTTCGGATAATATTCCCCGAAATAATAGGCCGGCCCGGCCAGCTGAACGCCCAGCGCACCGGCGCAGGCGCTCTCAGTCTGGGCGCTGTTGGGGCTTGCGTGATTGCGGCGGTCCCGCCGCCAGATACGCCACGCGCCCTTGGCGTCATTGCGGGTGAACGCCGCCGCCATGATCCAGAGCAGCGCCGCCAGACGGCTCGGGATATAGTTCGCCACATCGTCCAGCTTTGCCGCCGCACGGCCAAAATAGAGATATTTTTCGTTTTTGTAGCCCAGCATACTGTCCATGGTGTTGATGGCCTTGTAGGTCAGGGCCAGCGGCGCACCGCCCAACAGCATATAAAGCAAAGGCGCAATGACGCCGTCGCTGGCGTTTTCGGCCACCGTCTCCACCGCCGCCCTGGTCACGCCCTCGGCAGTCAAGGCTTCCGTGTCGCGGCCCACGATGCGGCTCACAGCCTTCCGGGCGGCGGGCAGGTCGTCTTTTACCAGTTCCCAGTAAACAATCGTGCTCTCCTGCACCAGCCCCTTTGCGGCCAGCGCCTGCCCGCACCAGAACATCTGGACGGCCAGCCCCAGCAGCGGGTGAAGCATCGCCGCACCCCAGCAGACAAGGCCCGTGAACAGCAGCGTCCCCACCGGCAGGCAGAACGCCACCACTGCACCGCCCAGCAGCTCGCCCTGAGGCGTTTTGGGCAGGCGGGCGCGGAGGAATTTTTCCAGCCGGGAGATGGCTTTTCCCATGTACACCACCGGGTGGGGCAGCCACGCCGGGTCGCCGAAGATGGCGTCCAGCACGAAGCCTCCCAGCACAGCCCAGGCGGTCATCATACGCCGGCCTCCGCGTCTTTCGTGTACTGCACGGTCTTCACGAGGCGGAGCTGGCGCTTCTCGGCCCAGTCGGCGGCGTCCAGCACATAGCCGCCCGCGTTGGGACCGCACCACGCATAATAATCGCGCCTGGGCAGGGCGTACCGCTCCATGGCCGCCATCTGGGTGCCGCCGTGGGCCAGGATGACCAGCAGCTCTTCGCCGTCGGCCAGCGCCTTGTCCACCAGAGCAGAGAAGGCGTTGCAGATGCGGTTCGAGAAGTCGTCCTTCCGCTCACCGTCGGGACATTTGCTCTCGCAGTTGGCCTGCACCCACGCCTGATAATCGGCGTCGTGCTCCATCTCGACGTAGTTTTTGCCCTCGAAGCTGCCGAAGCACATCTCCTGCAGGTCCTTCACGACCACAAGTTCTGCCTCCGGGAAGAGCACCCGGGCCGTCTGGGCCGTCCGCTGCAGCGGGGTGATATAGACCACCTTCGGGTCGATGTCGGCCCGGCGCAGCTGGCTCAGGCCCTCCGCCGAGAGCGGGATGTCGCGCTGGCCCTGATAGCGCTTCTGGGCATTGTATTCGGTCAGGCCGTGACGCAGCAGATAGATCAACATTGGGGTAATTCTCCTTTCAATACCGTCGGGATGCCGCAGAACATCTGCACCACGCAGTCGGCGCGCTCTGCCAGCAGGCAGGCCAGCCGTCCGGCGGCCTCCCGCCCGGCGCGTTCCTCAGCATCCATCGGGACAACACCGCCGCCGACCTCGGTGGCGATGACAATATCATATTCCGCCAGCTCCCGGGCCAGCGTTTCGAGCTGCTCCGGGGTCTGAGTCTCGGCGGCGGCGTCCTGCACATCGGCGATAACGCTGCCCCGGAAGTTCCGCGCAAAGGTGCGCTTGCCGCTGTAGAGCGGCCCTGTAATGAACATCATTTACAGCACTCCTCCCCACTGGCTGACGGCCAGCGCCGCCAGCATCCACAGCTCGGCCCGCTGTAAAAACCACCCGGCCAGGTCGCCGGTGATGCCACCAAACTGCTTTTTGGCCACGAAATCATAGCGCCACAGTGCCACAAGCGCCGCCGCCGCCAGCCCGCCGCCGCCCAACGCCGTCAGCGCCAGGATGAGCAGAGCCGACAGGCCGCAGAGGAAGCGGCGGACGGTCTGCTTGTCGGCCGCTGTGGCGAAGGTGTGGGCGAGGCCGGTGTCCTTCGCCAGCGGGAACGCCGCCACGGCAAAGCCCGACAGCGCCCGCTCCAGCACCAGCGCCAGCGTCCAGCACAGGCCCGCCCGGGGTGTGAACCGCACACTGCCGCAGAGGCCGAAGTAGGCCACAAAGTAACAGCACAGCCGGATGACAGCGAAGGCCCCACAGTGGGAGTCTTTCAGGATCTCAAGCTTTTTTTCGCGGTCACCGTAGCTCGAGAGGGCGTCGGAGGTGTCGGCATAGCCGTCGAGATGGATGCCGCCGGTGACGGCCACCGGCACGAGGCAGAACGCCGCCGCCCGGGCCGGCTCCGGCAGGGGCAGGACGCCGCAGAGGCACCACAGACCGCCGCACACCAGCCCGATGAGGGGGAAGGCACACATGGCGTACCGCATATTTTTTTCATTCCACTCGAACTGCGGCACCGGCAGGGCCGAAAACATCGCAAAGGCCACCGCGATGGTCTGCAAAACAGTCACAGCTTTTCTCCCCCTTTGTAGTACACCGGCAGGCCGCAGACCACCCGGCAGACGTTGTCCGCCCGGGCGGCGAAAGCGTTGTTCACCTGCGCCAGCGCCAGCAGATACTGGTCGGTGTCGCCCGCGTAGTCGGCACCGCCGCTGAACACCTCGTTCGATACGACGATAAGGTGATCGCACCCGGCGGCGAGGCGTTCCAGCCCGGCCAAAACGGCCTCGGCGGTGTGCTTTCCTGCCCCGCCGGGGCTGTAAAGCTCGTTGGCGACGAGGTTGCCGAGGTCTTCCAGCAGGACGGTCCCCCGGCCGGGCAGGGGCAGACGGTCGAGGTGGAGCGGGCATTCCAGCGTTTCGAACTGCTTTTGCGCCCGCATTTTCCGGTGCTTTTCCACCCGGGCGGCGCACTCGGCATCCCAGACCTGCATGGTGGCGAGGTAATAGCGGGGCAGGCCGGTCTTGAGCACAAGGCTCTCGGCGTAGGCGCTCTTGCCGCTGGCCGCGCCGCCGAGCACCAGCGTCAGCATCCCGCACCCCCCTGCGGCGTGTAGGCTTCGATGCCGCCCTCTTCAAAGGAATAACAGCCATCGTAGACGGCCAGCGCCATGTCCCACAGCGGGATGGCGGCCACCGCGCCGGTGCCTTCGCCCAGATGCAGGCCCGCCGTGATGAGGGCTTTTTTGTTCAGAGCGTCCAGCACCAGTTTTGCGGCCGGCTCGGTGGAGCAGTGGCTTGCAAAAACAGCCTTGGCCGCCGCCGGGCAGAGCCGGACAGCGCAGAGCGCCGCCACACAGCTGATGAAGCCGTCGGCCAGCACCGGCACACCTTCCAGCGCACCGCCGAGGAAGACGCCGCAGAGCCCGGCAATATCGAAACCGCCCAGCTTTGCCAGCACGTCCAGTGCATCGGCAGAGTCGGGCTGATTTTTTGCGATGCCGCGATGGATGACGACGATCTTCCGGGCAAGTCCCTCGTCCGAAAGGCCCGCGCCCCGGCCCGTCATCACTTCGACGGGCTGGCCCAGCAGCACAGCGGCCACGGCGCTGGATGTCGTGGTGTTGCCAATGCCCATCTCACCGGTGGCCAGCAGGCCGACGCCCGCTTTCTTCTGCTCCTGCACCAGCCGGATGCCCCTGCCGATGGCCTCCACAGCCTCAGCCCTGCTCATAGCCGGGCCGAGGGTGAAGTCTGCTGTGCCGGGGGCGATGCGGCAGTCGAGGACGCCCGGGACCGGTTCGCCCGCGATGCCCATATCCACCGGCACCACCTCGCACCGGGCGGTCTGTGCCATCCGGCAGACGCTGGTGCGGCGGGCGGCGAGGTTCTCAGCCACGGCGCGGGTCACGCTGCTGTCGGTCTGGCTGACGCCCTGGGCCACCACACCGTTATCGGCGCAGAGCACCAGCACCGCCCGGCGGGAAATATCCAGCTTTGCGCTGCCGGTGAGGGCGGCGGCATCCTCGATGGTCGTTTCCAATCCGCCCAGCCCGCCCAGCGGCTTTGCAAGGCTGGCCCAGTGGGCGTGCGCCGCCGCCCGGGCGGCTTCGTCCGGCGGCGTGATGGCCGCACAGAGGGCGGCGAGTTCTGTCTCAGTCATGGTCTCTCCTGTAATTTTCAGCCGCGGCGGCAAAGCGCTGCGGCAGGGGCGTACCCGCCCAGTACAAATGCGGGAAGCCCGCATAGAAATGCTCGTCTATAAATCCGCACCGCCACGCTGCGCCGCCCACCGGCTTTTTTGCCGCGAGGGCCGTGCCGTTGGCGGTGGAATCCCAGTGGTGGAATTCGTGGATGGGAAAGCTCTCCCCGGCCCGGAAGAGCATACTGTCCGAGTCTGCGCTCAGCGCGGCGTAGCCGAAGCGGACGAGACGTCCGGCATCTTTTGCTTCGCCCGGCAGAACGCCCGCCATTGGCCAGCTCTGTCCCTCGGCGTCCGTGAGGCTCTGCCCCAGATAGAGGAAGCCCCCGCACTCGGCCGCCGTGGGCAGACCGGACTCGATTTTTCGCTTTATCTCGCGCAGAAGCGAGGTATTTCCACTCAATTCTCTTGCGTGAAGTTCCGGGTAGCCGCCGGGCAGATACAGCCCGCCGATGTTTTCCGGCAGAGCCGTGTCGCGGAGGGGGCTGAAAAAGACCACCTCTGCCCCGGCGTCCCGGAAGGCCTCCAGCGTCTCGGCGTAGGTAAAGCAGAACGCCTCGTCCTGCGCCACGGCGATGCGGACGCGGGCCGGAGGCGTCTCCGGCTGCATCGGCAGGGCGGGCGGCTCCTTTTCGCAGAGGGCCAGCAGGCGGGGCCAGTCGATGTGCTCCTCTGCCGCGTCGGCCAGAAGGGCCAGCTTCTGCTGTAAATTTTCCACTTCCGCCGCCGTGTAGAGGCCCAGATGGCGGGAACCGATGACGGCCTCCGGGAGTTTCGGCAGAAAGCCCAGCACCGGCAGACCCGTCTCTTTTTCCAGCATCGGAGCCAGCAGAGCGTGCATCCGTGCCGTACAGTTGTTCAGCAGGATGCCTGCGATGTGGCTGGGAGTGCGGAAGCTGTCGAGTCCCTTCAACTCTGCGGCCAGCGTCAGGCTCTGACCTTTCGGCTCCACCACCAGCAGCACCGGCAGACCCAGCGTGTCGGCCAGATGCCACGCGCTGGCTCTGTCGCTCACGCCCCCGAGGCCGTCGTAAAAGCCCATAGCCCCCTCGCACACCGCCGCACCGTGTCCGGCGGCACCCCTCGCGTAGAGGGTGCGCACCGTCTCGGGCGCAGAGAAAAAGAGGTCGAGGCTGCGGCTCTCCACCCCCAGCACGGCCCGGTGGAACATGGGGTCGATGTAGTCCGGCCCGCTCTTGAAGGCGCAGGGCGCATGGCCCCGCCGTTTGAGGGCCATGAGCAGGGCGCAGGTCATGGTGGTCTTGCCGCTGCCCGAGCGGGGCGCCGCCAGCAGAAACTGTATCATGTCATTCTCCTGTGATGAGGTAGATGGGGTTCTGGGCCATCATGAGGTGCAGCCCGCCCACAGCTTTTGCCCGGCTGACGGCGATCTGGCTCACCTGCACGGTCCGGCCTTTGGCCGTCAGCGCGGCCACCGCCGCCGAAAGGGTCTCGAGGGCGATGGCCGACACACAGATGCGGGCGTCGGGGTTCTTATCCAGCGCGGCGTCCACGATGGCGGCAAGGCTGCCCTTGCTGCCGCCGATGAAGACAGCGTCCGGCGCGGGCAGGTCCGAAAGGGCGTCGGGGGCAAGCCCCTCCACGAGGACGAGGTTCCGGGTCCTGAATTTTTCGCGGTTGGCTTTGATGAGCGCACAGCCCTCCGGCCTGCACTCCACCGCGTACACCCGGCCTCGGGGCGCGGCCAATGCCAGCTCCACGCTGACGCTGCCCGTCCCGGCCCCCACGTCCCACAGGATGTCTTCCGGGCGGACGGCCAGCTTCGCCAGCACAGCGGCCCGGACTTCCTGCTTGGTCATGGGAACGTCGCCCCGCTCGAAGGCTTCGTCCGGCAGGCCCGGAGCGCGGCGGGGCAGTCCCTCCACCCCCTCCACGAGAAGGACGCTCAGGCTGTTGAAGCGGCCTGCGGCCAGCTCTTTGACGCTGCCGCGGAAGAGCTTTTCTTCCGGCGTGCCGAGGCACTGGCCCACGACGGCCTGCACGTCCCCGAAGCCCTCTGCCGCCAGCTGGGCGCAGAGGGTGGCGGGGTCTTCGCTGCCGCCGGTGAGGAAGAAGGTGGGTCTGCCCTGCATACACTCGGCCACCGGGTCACAGGTGCGGCCATGGGCCGAAACAAGGTTCCACCCCTGCCACGGACGGCCCAGCGCCGCCGCCAGCAGCTGGATGCTGGAAAGGCCGGGCAGCACCCGGGCGCGGACGCCGAGGGCCTCCAGCTTTTCCATCATGGCAGACGCGCCGGAGTAAAAACCGGTGTCGCCGCTGTAGACCAGCACGGCGTTCTCCGCGCCGGAGGTCTGCAGCAGCTCTGCCACCTCGTCGGGGCGGTAGGCGGCGGCACGGTTCTCGGTGCAGCCGGCAGGCAGAACTGCCAGCAGACGCTGTGCGCCCAGGATGAGGTCGGCCTGCCGCAGTGCGGCCAGGCCCTGAAGGGTCAGGTTCTCCGGCTGGCCGGAGCCCATGCCGATGAGTGTCACATTCATCTTATCATCTCCTTGCAGCGTTTCAGCACCTCGGAAGCCGTCTCGCCCTGCTCGGGCGGGCGGCGGATGACCACCAACTGCGCCCCGGCGGCAGAGGCGGCGGCGGCTTTTTCGTCGAAGCCTCCGGCCGCGCCGCCGTCCTTTGTGACGAGCCAGCGGATATGGAACTGCTCCATCATGGCCTGATTGAGGGCAAAGCTGAAGGGGCCCTGCATGGCGATGATGTTGCGGTGGGGGATGTTCGCCGCCTCGCAGGCCGCGATGCTTTCCAGCGTGGGCAGGACGCGGGGGTAGAGCCGCTCGGGCGGGACGGCCGCAAACTGCGCCAGCTCCTTGGCCCCGGTGGCCAATAGAAGGTTGCCCTCTTCTGCAGCCAGCGCCTCGGCTGTCTGATTTGCGCTCTCAAAGACGAGACAGTTTTCCGGCAGCGGACTGGCCGGGCGCAGCAGGCGGAGGTATTCCACCCCGGCCTTCTCTGCCGCTGCTTTGATGTTTTTGGTCGCCTCCACCGCATAAGGGTGGGTGGCGTCGATGCAGAGGGCGGCATTCCCCAAGAGCGCAGCCATCTCATCGGGCAGGAGCCGCCCGCACCGGACGGTGACGCCGGGGGTGCTCCCCTGCTCTTCCTGCCCCAGCGGGGTGGCCACGCTGACGGTGACTTCAATGCCCAGCGCCGCCAGCTGACGGGAAAGCTCCCGCCCCTCGGTGGTGCCGCTGAAAACGACGACGTTCATCGGCGGTACCCCCTCGGCGTGACCATCCGCCCGCTCAGCGCGCGGGTGGCGGCGTTGCCCACAAAGACGGTGGTGAACATATCCACCTCGGTATCCCGGAGCTGGCTGAGAGGCAGGATGTGCTTTTCCTGCCCTTCCCGGCCGATGTTCCGCACAGAGCCGCAGAGGGTGTCCGGGGCTTTGCCGTTCGCCAGCAGGACGTCCACAGCCCGGCGCAGATAGTCCGGGCGGCCCTTGGACGAGGGATTGTACAGCGCCAGTGCGAAATCGCCCTGAGCGGCGCAGGCCAGACGCTTTTCGATGACCTCCCACGGCGTGAGGCGGTCCGACAGCGAGATGACGCAGAAATCGTGGGCCAGCGGCGCACCCAGCACCGCCCCGCCGCTGAGGGCGGCGGTCAGGCCGGGGACGACCTCCACGTTGACGTCCGGGTATTCTTCGGCCAGCTCCAGCAGCGGGCTGGCCATGCCGTAGACCCCGGCGTCGCCGGAGCAGACCAGCGCCACGTCCCGGCCCGCCCGGGCGGTATCCAGCGCCCAGCGGCAGCGGTCGATCTCCCGGGTCATGCCGGTGGCGTAGCACTCCTTTTCCGGGTAGAGGGGGCGCACAAGGTCGATGTAGACCGTATAGCCGCACAACACCTCGGCCTGCTGCAAGGCGCTCTGCGCCTGCACGGTCAGAAACTGTCCGCCGCCGGGGCCAAGCCCCACGACGAACACGGTCTTTTTACTCTCACTCATTGCTCTGTCCTCCAATCGGGTGCAAAGGGGCGGACGGCCAGCGCCAGCGTCACGCCGCCGCCTGCCGTTTTGGGCAGAAGGAGCGTCCCGCCCGAGGCTTTTACCGCCGAGCGCTCACAGACGTTGTCCACGCCGGTGACACTTGCCACAAAGGCCGACGGGGTGAACTGTCCCGGCACGGCCCGCAGTTCGTCGGCCGGATAGAACGTGATGGGCCAGCCGTGGGCTTTGCAGAACTCTGCAAGCCCCGGCTCATCTTTTTTCAGGTCGATGCTGGCGGCGGCGCAGACCGCCGCCGGGCTGAGGCCGGACGCGGCACAGAACGCCGCAAAGGCTTCTTCCAGCTGCTGGGCCGTCGTGCCGCGGCGGCATCCCACCCCCAGCACCCCGATGCGGGGGACGAGGTGGAGCGCCTCGCCCTGCGGTGTGAGGGTCAGGGCGAAGTCGGCGGCTTCGGGTGCATCAGCCTTTTTCACGCCGGCGGGGGTCTCCCCCGCCACCGGCCACGGCGACCAGTACCGGACAGTCTGCCCGGCCAGCAGAGCACCGCTGACGTGCTTGATGCGCTCCGGCTCAAGGACAGCGCAGTTCTGGGCCTTGGCCCAGAGGTCCACGGCGAAGAGGCCGTTGACGTCGGTGGCCGTCGTGATGACCGGCACCGCACCGCACGCTTTTGCCAGCGCCCGGGCCAGCGCGTTGGCACCGCCCAGATGGCCCGACAGGAGCGGCACGGCGAAGTTTCCGCCCTCGTCCACGACCACCACCGCCGGGTCGGCGGCCTTGCTCCTGCAGTGGGGCGCGATGGCCCGCACCGCGATGCCCACAGCTCCCACAAAAATCAGGGCCTCATCCTGTGCAAAATGCTCCGCCGTCCAGCCTTTCAGGGTCACGTCTCCGCCGCAGCGGCTCACGCTGCCGGGCAAAGCTTCCGCCAGCCGATGGGCCAGCGCCTCGCCCTTTGCGGTGAAGGCCAGATATGCCCGGCTCACTGCCCGGCCTCCGTCCCCTGCCGGAACTCGGTGGTAAAGGCGGGGTCATAGAGCTTGCTGCGCTCGTAGTTTTCGCCCAGAAAGTCGCCTACGACGATGAGGGCGGTCTTGGTGATGCCGTTTTTGCGGGTCTCCTCGGCCAGTGTGGAGACGGTGCAGCGCACCACCTTCTGCTCAGGCCAGGTGGCCTTATAGACCACAGCGGCAGGGGTATCGGGGCGGTAGCCGCCGCTCTCGAGAAGGGCCTGCTGGACTTTGTCCACCAGCCCGATGGAGAGGAAGATGACCATGGTAGCCCCATGCGCGGCCAGCTTTGCCAGCTGTTCGGCCTCAGGGACAGGAGTACGGCCCTCCATCCGGGTGATGATGACGGTCTGGCTGACGTTGGGCAGGGTGTACTCGGCACAGAGTGCCGCCGCCGCGCCGCAGAAGCTGGACACGCCCGGTGTGTCATCGTAGGAAATACCGTCGGCGTCCAGCGCGTCCATCTGCTCCCGGATGGCCCCGTAGAGGCAGGGGTCGCCGGTGTGGAGGCGGACCGTGGTGCCTCCGGCCTTTTCGGTGGCACGGATGGTGTCCAGCACCTGTTCCAGCGTCATCTCGGCGCTGTTATAGATGGCACAGCCGGGCTTCGCCAGCCCCAGCAGGGCCGGGTTGACGAGACTGCCCGCGTAGATGATGCAGTCGGCATCGGCCAGCAGGGCCGCGCCCCGCCGGGTGATGAGGTCGGGCGCACCCGGCCCGGCTCCTACAAAATGGACCATATCTTACCCCTCCTTCACCAAGATCGTTGCGAAATAGCCCGCCGACCGGGCCGGGTCATAATCGGCCAGGTCGGGCCAGACCTCCTCGTTCGGCAGGCCGCAGTTACAGACCATCGCGCTCCGGCTCAGAAGCCCGGCGTCGGCCAGCGCGGCCAGCGTCTCGGGCAGCTGACGGCCCGATTTCATCAGCACTTTCGCGCCCGGTGCAGCCAGCACCTCAGCGGCGCAGCGTCCCGGGGCGATGGTCAGCGGCTGCTCCATGCCGCCCGTCAGGGACTGGCCCAGCCGGGCCGCAGCGGCGCAGAAGCTCGTCACGCCGGGGAGCATCACGGTCTTGCAGCCCTCGGCCTCCAGGATCTCCTGCAGGTAGCCGAAGGTCGCGTAGACGGACACGTCGCCGAGGTTGAGCATGGCGACATCCTGCCCGGCGTCGAGATATTCTTTCACGGCCCGGGCCGCCTCGATGTGGGCGGCTTTTTGCACCGCCGGGTCAAGGCTCATGGCGAAGCGCAGCGGCAGGATGGTCTTGCCGCTCAGCTCCACCGCACCTTTTGCGATGTCCAGCGCCAGCATCCCGCCCTTCGGGGTCTGGGGCGCGGCGATGACCGGGCAGTTTTCGAGACGGCGGACAGCCTGCAGGGTCATGAGCTCCGGGTCGCCCGGGCCGACGCTGACGCCGTAAAAAGTGCCTATCCGTTTTTCCATTCGTCCAGCAGCTCCTTTGCAGTTCTGGTCTGGCCCAGCGGGCCGTATTGGTTCGAGAAGAGCACCGCGCCCACCCGGAACGCCCCGGCGGCGCGGCGGTCGAGGTGGAGCTGGATGGCGTCCAGCAAACTGGACAGCACCGGCTCTCTCATCTCTGCTCCGTCTAAGATCTCCATGCAGGCGTCGGTGGTGGCCGCGTTCATCAGGGCCGCGCAGACGTCCCGGGACGCGCCGCAGAGGGCGGCGTGGGCGCAGAGCAGCTCGGTACGGCAGTCGGCCGTGCGGGAGTGGGTGTTCATGACGCCGCCCGCCAGTTTGACCAGCTTGCCGATGTGGCCCACCAGCACCACCTCTTCGAAGTGGGATGCCGCCGCCATATCCATCGTATCCCCGATGAAGTTCGAGGTCTTGACCACCGGGATATTCTTTAGGGCGGGCATCTTCTCGTGGAGATAGTCGAGGCCGTAGTTGCCCGGGGCAAGGATGAGCCGCCGGGGGCTTCCGGCCCGAAGCGCCGCCTGCCTCATTTCCAGCTGGATGGTGTCGAGGATGGCCTGCTGGCTCATGGGCTCGACGATGCCGCTGGTGCCGAGGACGCTGAGTCCCCCTTCCACGCCCATATGGGGGTTGAAGGTGCGCTTCGCCGTCTCAGCCCCGCCCTCGATGGAGATGGTGACGTCAAAGCCGCCCGCGTACCCGGCAGATTCGGCCTCTTTTTCCAGCGCTTCCTTTATCATGGCCCGGGGGACGTGGTTGATGGCAGCTTCGCCCACGGGCTGGTCGAGACCGGGCTTTGTTACCCGGCCCACGCCCTCACCGCCGTGGATGCGCACCTCGCCGGACAGCTCGGGCCGGAGGGCGACACCGGCGATGACCGGCAGACCGGTGGTCACGTCCACATCGTCGCCGCCGTCCTTCCGGATGGCGCACTCGGCCCCCTCGCCGGACAGGCGGCAGAAGATAGGTTCCACCTCCACCACGATGCCCTTCGGGGTGCGGAGGGCCACCGTCTCGGGGGTGCGGCCGGTGAGCAGCAGCCGTGCCGCGCCCGCCGCGCCCAGCGCCGCACAGGTGCCGGTGGTATAGCCGCAGCGCAGGAGCTTCTGGCCGCTGCGGACGTAGTGCTCAAAGAGCGGGCGCTTTTCCTCCGGCGCTTTTTCTTCGCCGTAGAGAAATGCGTACTGCTCATCGGTCAGAGCATAAATTTTGCAGATGTTTTCCCGGGCAAAGGCCTCTTCCGGCGTCATGACGTCCGAGACGCCCGCTGCCGAGACGCAGACGACCTTGTCGGAAACTTTCTGCGCCAGCTCCAGCTCGTGGAGGCTCAGGATGACGGCCATCTTCTTGTCCCGGGCGAGGCTTTTCAGGATGGCCAGCAATTCAGCCTTGCCCTTGATGTCAAGGAAAGACGTAGGCTCGTCCAATAATATCAGCTCCGGCTGCTGGCAGATGGCTCGGGCCAGCAGGACGCGCTGGCGCTGACCGTCGCTGATGCGGTTGAAGTCCCGGCCCGCCAGCGCCTCGGCCCCCACGAGGGCCAGCGCGGCATGGACCTGGCGCTTATCTTCTGCCGAGAGGACACCCAGCCGCCCCGTGTAGGGGTAGCGCCCGGCGGACGCCATCTCGAAGCAGGTGGTCAGCTCGGTGCGGCGGGTGTGAGGCACCATCAGGGCCATTTTGCGGGCGCGCTCCGGGCCGGAGCAGTCCGCGAGATTTTTGCCGTCCAGCAGGACAGCGCCCCCTTGGGGGGCCAGCTGCGCTGCCAGCGTCTTGAGCAGGGTGGATTTTCCCGCGCCGTTGGGGCCGATGAGGGTGAGGATGCTCCCCTTCCCGACGCCGAGGCCGATGTGCTCCATCAGGGGCGTTTTGCCGTAGCCGATGGCAAGGTCCTCGGCGCGGCAGTAGAATTTCGGATCGCTCATTCCCGGCCCTCCTGTGTCTGGCGGCGCACCAGCAGCCAGATGACCACCGGCGCACCGAAAACTGCCGTCACCGAGCTGATGGACAGCTCAGTGGGCGCGAACAGGCTGCGGGCAATGAGGTCGCAGAGCAGGCAGAACGCTGCCCCGCCCAGACAGCAGCCCGGCAGGACATAAAGGGGCTTTGCGCTGCCCAGCAGGTTCTTGACCAGATGCGGCACCGCGATGCCCACAAAGGAGATGGGGCCTGCAAAGGCCGTCACGCAGGCGGAAAGCAGGCTGGAAAGCAGCACGAGGGCCGTCGAGAAAGCCCGCACCGGTACGCCGACGCTCCTGGCGTAGCTCTCGCCCATCTGGTAGGCCGCCATGGGCTTCGAGAGCAGGAACGCCGCCGCCAGCGCTGGCAGCACCACGCAGGCCGCTGCACCCACGTTGGCCCAGGTCATGCCGGAAAAGCTGCCCATCGACCAGTTGTGGAGATTGACGATGTTGGAGTCCTGAGCGAAAGTCACCACGATGTCGGTGACAGCCGAGCAGATGTAACCGATCATGATGCCGCAGATGACGAGGATGCTCATTCGCGGCACCCGCCGGGCCACCACCAGCACGAAGGCCATCGCCGCCATCGAGCCTGCAAAAGCGGCGATGATGAGGGTGGCCGAGCCGGTGAGCAGCCCCTGCTGTAAAAACACCACCATCGTCAGGGCCACCGCCAGCTTTGCGCCGCTGGACACGCCCATGACGAAGGGGCCGGCGATGGGGTTGGCGAAGAAGGTCTGCAGGAGGTAGCCTGCCGCCGAGAGGGCCGCGCCCAGCAGCACGACCATGACCGCCCGGGGCAGACGGAGCTGGAGCACGATGCCCACGGCCAGCGCATCTTCGCCCCGGCCCAGCAGAGCCGCCGCCACCGTGCCGGGCGTCAGGGACACACTGCCCCAGAACAAATTGAGTGCAAACAGCACCGCGGCCCCCGCCGTGAGGGCGAGGTACGCGAGGCTGAGGCGGCGGGTGGTGGTCATGACAAAGCTCCTTTTATACGATGCGCTGTAAGAAATGGAGGGACGCCGGGTCGGGCGAGCCCTCGGTGAAGACGAGGTTCATATCCGAGATGAGGTCGGCCAGCTCCATGCTCTGCTGGAAGAGGCTCTGGGCCGTACACCAGCAGTCGCCGGACTGGACGGCCTTGAAATCTGCCAGCATCGGACATTTTTCGATGAGCTGGTCACGGGTCTCCATCACGCCCTCGATGGTGCTGTTGTAGATGAGGACGTCGGCGTCTTTGGCCCGGGCGTAGAACGTCTCCAGCGGCAGTTTGATGGTGGACTGGGCCGACGTCTCCCCCTCGAGGTCGTCGAAGATGTAGACGCCGCCGGCCATCCCCACCATCTGGGCCACATAGTCGCTGGTGCGGCGGACGGTGATAAGGTTATTCGTGGTGATGGAGAAGAAGGCCGCGGTCTTGCCGGTGTTCTCCTGCTCGAGGATAGGGGCCACCTGCTCCACCTTCTGGCGAAAGACCTCTTCCGCCATCTCAGTCTTATTCAGCAGGATGCCGTAGAGCTTGAGCCACTCCATCCGGGCCAGCGGGCCGCTCTCGTAGCTCGAGCGCTCCACGAGGACCGGCACACCGAACTTTTCCAGCTGCTCCTTGACCTCGGGGTCGTGGAGCACCATGGTGTTCTCGATGGCGAGGGTGCAGCCGGCGGCGAGGATGCGCTCATAGTCCGGGGCGCTGTACTTGCCCGCGTAGGCGATGCGGCCCTCCTGCATGGCCTGTCTGGCCTCTTCCACATACCAGCCCTCGGCCTTCGTGCCGGAGAGGGCGATGCTGTCCAATGCGTCCAGATGGACAAAGAGGTCCATCACCGAGGTGGAGACGAGATAAATATGATCCAGCGGCCGGCGCAGCAGAACGACATCTTCGGGCAGGTCGTCCACCTCGGCGGCCCCCTCGGGGACGACGAGGAACCGCCCGGCGTCCGGGATGTCGATCATCACATAGCCGCCCTCATAGCAGTCGGCGGAAAACTGGGTGGCATAGTCCAGCGGATAGCTGTGGTCGAACACGAGGGATGCTGTATTGGCCGGGGCGGTCTTGTGCTGCCCGCAGCCCGCAAGGGTGAGGGCGGCGGCAGGCAGGGCTTTCAGGAAATTGCGGCGTTTCATCGTCATTTTGCCTCGATCAGGGATGCAGAGGCGAAGGTCAGCGTATACTCGATCTCATGCGGGGTGCTCATGGCGACGGTATCGCCCACCACATCCAGCGGGGTGTCGAGAGCCGCGACGGGGATCTCGAAGGTAGAGTTGCCCTCGGTGTTGGTGGGCAGATACTTCTCGCCGTCCACCAGCATATAGTCGTAGTTGGGGCTGGACCAGACGATGGTGGCGGTCATCCTGCCGTCGGCCACGGTCAGGGCCGCAGGGCTTTCCACGGTGGCGCGGCCGGAGCCGCCCTCGAGGGTCACGTCACAGGTGTAGGTGCCGTCGGCAGGTGCTTCCGCCGCAGCAGGCTGGGCGTTGGCGACACGGACGGTATGGTCGTACCACTTGCCCTTGGAGCCGAGGATGGCCAGCTGGAAGTCCTCGTCCAGAGCCTTCACCGGGATGTCGAAGCCGTAGACCTCATCCGAGGTGCCGTCGCTGTAGTTCACCACATCGGTGGTGGGCTGGAGCCAGTCCCCCTCGTGGGCCTCGGCGTCAGCGGCCGTGCCGACGTAGAGGTTGACGATCTTCTTGGAGACGAGACTGACGTGGAAGGTCATCTGACCGTCCTTCACGGTCAGGGTCCCCTTGCCGTCGTTGGCCTCGTTGGCATGGAACATGGAGCTGTCGGTGTCAAAGTCGGCGGTGTAGACGCCGTCGGGCAGAGCAGCCTCTGCTGCCGGTTCGGAAGCTGCCTCGCTCACGGCAGAGGAGGCCGCAGCCTCGGAGGAAGCGGCAGAGCTGGCCGGGGCGCTGGATGCGCCGCAGCCGGTGAGAGAGCCAGCCAGCACAGCGCCGGCCAGCAGAAGAGCAAATTTATGGTTCAGTTTCATGATGATATACCTCGAAGTATCTATTTTACAGAAAAGATTATAACACGCAATGGCCCGAATTCAAAGCAGGCCGAAAAAGAAATTGCCCGAAAAGGCACTCCTTTCCGGGCAATCATAGAGTCAGAAGCTGCTTTCGCAAGCAGGGTGCACCAAACGGCGAGGATTTTTGCCCGCAGGCAAGGCGATTTTCCGCAGCAATCCTGGGCGGATTGCAAGGGAAAGCAACGCAGTATGCGAGCAAAAAGACCGCCCGGGCGGTGTGCAATGATTACGAAAACGGCTTCCTAGCTCAGCCGTTCAGGGAATCGACAGCGGCCTTGGTGTGTGCGACGTAGAGCTGCTGGATGTCAGCGACCTCGCCCAGACCGGCGATCTGGCAATCGACAGAGTCGAATTCGCCGGAGGCCTCGAACTGGCTCTTCCAGGAATCCTCGTCGTCGCCCGCCATATCGTTGTTGGCGTGGTCGCCTGCAACGACCATCAGGGGACGCAGGACGACCTTGGTGTAACCGGCGGCCTTGACAGCCTCGATGACGTTCTCGCAGGCAGTCTCCTCCGGCTCGCCCTCGACGGTGCCGATGAAGACGTTCTTGTAGCCCAGAGCGTTCATCTGAGCCTGCATCTGGCTGTAGCTCACCTTTGCGGTGTGAGAGGTGCCGTGGCCCATGAAGACGAAGGCGGTGCCGTCCTCAGCAGCGGCGTCCAGACTGTCGAAACCGGCGGTCTTGACGGCCTCGGCGGTGATGGCCTTGGCGACAGCTTCCTTGTCGGCGTTGATGACGGTGGCATCGCTGCCCACCTCGCCCAGCAGAGGCTCGGCGATGGCGACAGACTCAAACTTATCGCGGTAGCTGTCCACCATCTCCATCATCTCGTCGTACTCCGCGCCATGCATCAGATGGGTGGGCTGGACGACCAGATTCTTCACGCCGTTGGCAACAGCGCGCTCCAGAGCCTGCTCCATGTTGTCGATCTTCTCGCCGTCACGGGCCT
>ERZ773224.2383-NODE-2383-length-19861-cov-4.707008_pt1 | contig 19861 bp, 18 predicted proteins | sample MGYA00580526_ERZ773224 | MGnify/ENA primary metagenome ERZ773224 (study PRJEB29015, sample SAMEA2737743) | human gut metagenome | biome: human gut; feature: human-associated habitat; material: faeces | place: China | collected 2012 ... | reverse complement strand
ATAAGCTGAAGCATCTATACCCCATAATAAAGATTTAGGATTTACAGAGTATTAGAAGCGTCTGAGAATTGGAAAATCTCAGAGAGAATGACCCGGAAATACTGTATTCAGGGACGTATTCTAGGTGCAATACAAAAGGACAAAACATGGCTGATTCCGGAGAATGCCCAGAAGCCTTCAAGGGTTGCGGCCCCTGAAGGCCCCGAACCGCTGCCCCCTCTGGCGCTGAAACTGATTCGCCAAAAAAAGAAGAAAAATTACCATGGTTTATACGATTATGTCCAGATAAACCTCACCTATTGTTCCTGCCGGATGGCAAGCAATTGGCTGACCTGGAACCAGATTGAGACCATTTTCAAGAAAGGAAAAGTGTCCGTCAGCTTTGAACCCATGAAGGTTTCGGACGTGATCGAAGCATTGAACCACTGCGTCTGTGTGGATTATATTCTAGATACTGTGGACGAGCCGCTGACCCAGAAGTACATCAAAAACCTGCATTTCCTGCTGATGTCTGGCACGGTGGATGAACGAAAAAAGCGTGTCATTTCCGGGCAGTATCGCTCCGCAACTTCAAACTGCCGGATACCCTTCCTTTTGCCCGCCGACCATATCAGCCCCAGCCTGAAAACCCTTATTTCGGAATATGAATCCTCTAAAAATGTGGATAGAAGTTCGATTTTAGACTTCCATTTCAGGTTTGAGAGAACGCTTCCTTTTGAGGACGGAAATGGCCGCGTTGGCCGCCTGCTTATGTTCAAAGAATGCCTGCGCCACGATGTGATGCCCTTCATCATCGACGACAAGCGCCGTGGACGCTATTTGGAGGGCCTGGAAAAGTGGGATACCGACAGGAGCATCCTTACAGAAGTGGTTATGGAAGCCCAGAATCGTTTCGATGCCCAACTGGAATTGCAAAAGCTGATGGAAGCCGGAGTGCGCTACCAACCTGCCGGTTATGTGGAGGACTGAGTATGAAGGGGAACATCCATTACATTCGTGTGGGGGATTACGAAATCCCCGATCTGAAGCTCCCGGAAGAAACCCGCAGCATTGGCCACTGGGGCAGAATGCACCGGGATTACCTGAGAGAATATCACCCCATCCGATTCAATGAACTAATCCTCACCGGGCAGCCTTGGACATATCTCGCCGGCCTGAACGAACAGGCGCAGGTGCGTATGGAGACTTTGATTGAACAATTAAAAACCGCAGAGGGCGTTACCGAGAGTTTGAAAGCAAACGATCCTATGGCATGGGTGCAGAGGATGAACAGCATCCGAGCCAGAGCGGAGGAGATCGTCCGGGAGGAAATCATATATGGGGAGGCTGCGGTATGAACGTCTTAGAAGATTTTTGGTAGAGCCATCCGAGTATGATACATCCTCCGCAAAAGAATACAAGGAAGCACTTCTGCGTATCAGCCGGAATGAAGAAAGCCTACAGGATACGCTCACGGACGCACAGAGAAAACTGTTCGCACAGTACCTGGACAGTGTTCGGGAATTTCAGGACATGGCAGAATGCCTGTTGTTCCAGAACAGGAGCTGAGGTGGGCATTGTTGTTTTTCTTGCTAAAGGATCGAATCCGTCCGCTATCCGTCATGCAATTTCTTGGTAAAAAATTGGAATCATCAATCAGCATATAGATCTCCTCCAGCTGCTCTGCATCAAAAGCAGGTACCGCAGTTTCTGCCATCCGACTTAAAACAGGCTTTCTTTTTTTATGTGGCATAAATAGAGCATGAATTGCATCATTCTCCTTTTACTCCAGCAAAAAATCAATCGCGTTCACAATTCGGATTCCGTCCTGTTCCTGCTGCAAGCCCGTATCCATACATACCACAAGCTTTTCATAGTTGTCCGGGATTTTTTGCAGGGGCGACAATTCCCGTTCCCTTGTTTCCGGGGCATTCATGGCTTCTGTGACCTGAATATACTTTTTATCATCTGCCTTGGTGGCAATGAAATCAACTTCTTTTTTGTCAATCTTTCCGATAGCCACATCGTAGCCCCGGCGGAGCAGTTCAAAATACACGATGTTTTCTAAAATGTGTCCGGTGTCCCCCTCCCGGTAGCCCAGCAGATAATTACGCAGTCCCGTATCCACGATATAATACTTGCCGAGGGTTTTCAGGTATTCCTTCCCCTTGATGTCAAACCGCTTGATTTCATAGAAGATATAGGACTCCTTCAGCGCTTCCATATAGGCCTGAATGGTATGGGTCGCAGGCTTTGCCTTGCGGTTACCTTCTGTCAGCAGTCCCTCGCTGATAAGCGTATTGCCGATGGAGGTTGCGGAGACACTGTTTCCGATGTTATCCGCCAGGGACATCATCAGATTGCGAAGCAGGAGCGAATCCGTAATGGTGCGCTGCCCCTTTCGCTTTTCCCGTTCCAGAATGTCCCGGACAACTATGGCAGAGTACACACCCTCCAGCGTAGCGTTCACCCTGTCCAGCTCCAATCTCACATTCGCCAGCATGGGCATGCCACCGAATTTGGCAAAGTCCTCATAAAGCTCCTTCGGGTCGCATACTTCCCCGTCTGCATCGGTAATTCGTTTTTTCATCTGTCCGGTGATCGTCTTGCGCTGCGATACGGTATATCCGTGGAAATCCAGAAACTCCCGGAACGATAGAGGCAGTACCTTGATCTCCACATACCGCCCGGAGAGATAAGTGGAAAGCTCCGAGGACAGCAGGTGGGCGTTGGAGCCGGTGATATAGATATCACAGTCAAAGTCCACACAAAAAGAGTTTACCGCGTTTTCCCAGCCATCGAGGCGCTGCACTTCATCAAAAAACAGATACATCCGCTTTCCGGGAATGACCCGTTCGCTGACATACCTATACAGATCTTTCGCGGTCATCACCGCGAACCGCATGGATTCAAAATTCATTTCTACGATCTGCTTGTCCCCGATGCCGCTGCCGCGCAAATGCTCCACCATCAGCTTCATCAGGCAGGACTTTCCGCAGCGGCGGATGCCGGTAATGACCTTAATCATTTCCGTGTCCTGGAACGCCTTGAGCTGCCGCAGATAGATGTCACGGTTCCTGAGGCTCTTATGCATAGGTGCCACCGCCTTTCACCGCAATCATAGCACAGCCATTTCCCACCGTCAAGTTTGTTACATTGATGTAATAAACTCGCATTTTTTCCTTTTTTGTTACATCGCAGAAAACCGCATCAAATCCTGTCGGAAAAGCTCTAATTTTCCATTCCCAAAACAAGTCATTTTCTTCCCGCAGCAGGTAAATTCCAAACTTCCTGCTCTGCCCCAGATAAAGTCTCCTTGCGCATTATCCTTATTCATTATTCATAATGTGAGATACCAGACGGAGGTTTCGCTCAATCAGGATGTTTCGGGCATCCAGATCGCCCTGCTGGGCGAGGGTCAGATAGTGACGTTCTTCCTCCTCTGTCAGAGGCTTCGGGAAAGAACCGGTGCTGATTTGCAGAGAATTACATGATAATGCTCCCATTATGAGTTACAGTGATTTCTCATTTCACCATCTCTCATAAAGGGAGCATATCGCTTGCAGTTCAGCGGGGACCTACTTGGCCTGTTTCTTTTCCACCGCACCGCTGCGCCTTATACGATTTCTCGATAAAATGGATAATACCTTTTATCCTGCGCTTTGCGCGCAGGCCGCCAGTGGCGGCGAGAAATGTTTGGATTACGTTTTCAGCGGCGATGCCGCTGACCGCGAGACCGCGGTCTCAAAAAACGGCGTTTAACCGTAATTTGAAAAACTAGGGCAACACCGCACAATTCGGCGAGAAGTATCAGCCAGATTTTTTGCCCCAATTCAAAGTTCCAAAAATGGTGGAATACTGTATGTATTTCCCATTTTCGGAACTGCGGAAGTGGGGCAAAAAGGCGGCTGAGACTCGAAGACGCAATTGCGCGGTGCTGCCCTAGTATCAGGAGCGTTATCCAGCCGGACTGCGGTACTGCGCAGCAAAAGAATCTGCGGGAACTTCCCACGAAGGGACGCCGAAAGAGGTCTTTTTCCGCACTGCTGATCCTTTACTTTGCTTTGCGGCGGCTGCGTACGTCAAAAGCAACCGCAATTACAAAAATAATGCCCTTTACAATGTACTGATAGGAGATATCAACACCCATCAGATTCATACCGTTTGTCAGAGACACGATCACGAAGGCGCCTACGACAGCGTTTGTCACTTTGCCAATGCCGCCGCTGACAGCGGTGCCGCCAATATAGGAAGAAGCAATTGCGTCCATCTCAAAGGCATTGCCCGCTGTAGGAGTCGCAGACTGGAGACGGGACGTGTAGAGGACACCAGCCAATGCGGCAAGGACACTCATCGAGCAGAATGCAAACTGCGTCACCTTTTTGACATCGACGCCTGACAATTCTGCCGCCTGGTCATTGCCGCCGATACCATAGATGTACCGGCCCAGTCTTGTTTTGTTCAGCAAGTAATTGTAGCTCAGCAGCACCGCTGCTACAATTACAGCCGTCCAGGGCAGGCCGCTGTAATTTGCCAGTATCCAAATAACATACATGATAATCGCTGACTCAAGGACAATACCCAGCAGGAATACCGGCATGGAAGTTACATGGAAATGATACTTCAGCTTATTCTGGCGGGCCTTAACCTGCGTGAAAATCAGAACGGCGACAAGAATGACTCCGATCAGAACGGTGAGCAGATGGAATCCAAGGTCCACGCCGGGAATGTCAGGGATGAATCCGTTGGACAGGGCATTGAAGCCCTCGTTCGGAACAATGATGGTGCCGGTTTTCTGAAGGGCACGGCTCAGCAGGCCGCGGAAAATAAACATACCGGCCAATGTGGTAACGAACGCGGGGACGCCAACTCTTGTTACCAATGTGCCCTGATAGAGACCAATGCAAAGGCCAAGCACCAAGACAGCCAAAATAGCGATCCACTCGTTAACTCCAAACTGCGTCATCAGAATCGCGGCAATGGCTCCCGAGAAGCCGGCCACATAGCCTACAGAAAGATCAATGTGCTTCAAAATCAGAATCAGGGTCATACCGATGGCAAGGACTGCCACGTAGCCGACCTGCTTGATCAGATTGCTTATGTTGGCTGCCTGTAAAAAGGCGCCCTGGGTCTTCCAGTTAAAGAATATCATGATGATTACCAGGGCGATATACATCATGTAATCTCTGATATTCGTCTTTGCGAGGCAAAAAAGTTCACTGATAAAGCTCTTCTTTTCCGGCTCGTTTTGTGTCGTCTTTTCCATTCCGAAACCTCCTATGATCTGACAGCCATAGCCATGACTTTTCTTTCATCGGCTTCCTCCGCCGACAGTTCACCGGTAATGCTGCCGCCCGACATGACATACAGTCTGTCGCTCATTCCCAAAACCTCAGGCAGCTCAGAGGAAATCATTATAATGCTCATGCCTTCTTCTACAAGCCGATTCATCAGCGTGTAGATCTCATATTTTGCACCGACGTCAATTCCCCGGGTGGGTTCGTCCAAAATCAGGACTTTCGGCTTTGCAAACAGCCATTTTGCCAGCTGTACCTTCTGTTGGTTTCCACCGCTGAGGTTGCCTACTTTTTGCATAATGGAAGGCGCTTTGATGTTCATAGAAGATTTCAGCTCATTGGCCATCTGAATTTCTTTATTTTCGTCTATCGATAAGCCATTCTGAAGGCATTCCAAATCCGCCAGAGTGATGTTGTACTTGATATTCTGAATCAGCACCAGACCGTTACCCTTGCGATCCTCGGAAACATAAGCGATTCCCTTTTTAATGGCATCCCGCGGCTTGTCGAAGGAAACCTTTTCTCCATTCAGGAAAATTTCTCCGCTTTTAATATGGTAATGTGAGGGATTGCCAAAAATGCTCATGGCAAATTCCGTACGTCCCGCACCCATCAGGCCCTGAAGGCCGACAATTTCGCCTTTTCTGACCTTCAGATTGACGTTATGAAGGATTTCCTTACCCGTTGCGGGATCCTCGACAGTCCAGTTGCGAACCTCAAAGCTGATGTCTCCAATACTTTGCTGCTCCCGCTTCGGGTAGATATTGTCAATCTCCCGACCGACCATGTGCTTGATGATTTCGGACTCGGTCACCGCTGTCTCTCTGGCATCCATGGAACAGATCGTAGCGCCGTCCCGCAGTACCGTAATGGTATCCGCGATTTCTATGATTTCCTTCAGTCTGTGAGAAATCATGATGCAGGTAACGCCCTGTTCCTTCAGTTCTCGAATCAGCTGCAGCAGGTTTTGGCTGTCATCCTCATTCAAGGATGACGTAGGCTCATCCAGAATCAGCAGTTTTACATTTTTAGAGAGTGCCTTGGCAATCTCCACCAGCTGCTGTGTACCGACACCCAGATTCTTCACCTTTGTAGAAGGATCCACATCCAGCCGCACCTTTTTCAGGACCTCTTTCGCCCTAACGATGGTTTCGTTCCAGTCAATATGATGACCGGACATAATTTCGTGCCCGAAAAAGATATTCTCATAAATTGAGAGTTCCGGAACCAGGGCAAGCTCCTGATAGATAATCGAGATTCCCTGCTCCTCGCTGTCCGCAATGGATCGAAATTGCTGAACCTCTCCGTTGTAGACAATATCTCCCTCATAGGTTCCGTGGGGGTAAACGCCAGAGAGAACCTTCATCAGTGTTGATTTTCCGGCTCCGTTTTCTCCGACAAGGCAGTGAATTTCTCCCCGCCTGACCTTAAAATTTACATTGTCCAGGGCCTTTACACCCGGAAATGTCTTTGTGATGCCACGCATTTCCAGAATATATTCGCTCATGCCCTGCCTCCTTTCGATCGTCCGCCTCCCGGCGGCAAAACAGTTCATTCAAATCTGCCAAAAGGCCGGCTTTTTGAAGCCAAAAGCCGGCCTTTCGCGTATGGTAACTTTCTTCCCTTAGAAATTACAGACCGGTGAAGTCAGATGCGTCATAGTACTCGGAATCGATCAGTGCCTCTTTCACATTGCCCTGCGTCACAATGACAATGTCAGTCTGCTTTGCGGGAACATCCTTAACACCATTGTTGTAGGTGGTGTCGGTCTTGGGCGTTTCGCCGTTCAGAATGGACATTGCCATCTCGACGGAGTCAGCCGCCAGAGTGCGGGTATCCTTGAACACGGTCATGGACTGCTTGCCATCGATCACATACTGGACAGATGCCTTTTCAGAATCCTGACCGGTGATCACGTAGCTGGAGACATCCTTGTCAGCGGCGAACACATCCGCGATGGAACGGGCAGTACCGTCGTTGGGGGCGAGAACCAGAACGTCGCCCTTCTTGTCCGCGCCAACAGCGGTCAAATTGGCCTCTGCCTTGGACTTAGCAACGTTGAAATCCCAATCAGTCGTAATCTGGCCGATGATGGTGCCGATTTCATCACGGCTGAGATCAGCCTTGCTCTGCAGAGCCTCTGCCTCGGAGGAGTTCTCAATCACAAAGGTTCCGTCGGCAATCTTGGGCTGGAGCACGCTCCAAGCGCCCTCGAAGAAAATGAACGCGTTGTTGTCAGTAGCCGCGCCGGCGTACAGGTACAGGGGGATGCCGCTGCCCGCGGGGGCGTTGTCTACCAGATACTGGCCCTGAGCCGCGCCGACCGCGAAGCTGTCGAATGTCACATAGTAATCAACCGCGTCCGTACCGGTGATCAGCCGGTCATAAGCGATAACGGTTACGCCGGCAGCCTTGGCCGCTTCGACGGCAGCTGCAGCAGCAGCGCCGTCCTGCGCGCAGATAATCAGCACGGAAATTCCCTTAGAGATCAGCGTCTCAACGTTTGTCTTCTCAGTCGCGGAAGAGCCCTGGCTGAACATAACCTGATTGGTGAATCCGGCATCACCCAGAATGGACTCAAACTGTGCCTGATCCTGCAGCCATCTGGGCTCATCCTTGGTAGGCAGCACAATGCCTACCTGAACGGTTCCGCTCGCAGCCTTGTCGGCGGCAGGCTTCGCTCCGTCGGCGGCGGTCTGTGCACTGCCGGAACTACCGCAGCCGGCCAGCAGGCCGATCAGCAGGGATGCCACGCAGAGCAGACTAATCAACTTCTTTTTCATAGAAAACCCTCCTTATTTTTGGCCGTCAGTATTTGACTCGGCCTTTGATGGTTTGACTTTATCATAAATAATGATGAATTTGTTTTACACATTCTTCACATTTCTGCGAATTATGAAAATGCTTCATCGGAAATAGCATTGTTTTGCGTTATCGCTTTATAATTGGTTTGAAAATTGCTACACTTTCATCATAATGTCAAAATATACAGGGGTTAGTTTTGTGCTAAATGCACAAATGCAGTGGAGAGAACCAGTAATATCAGCCAGTTCTCCCGCTGCTTCAATTCAGTTGCTTCACCGGAATGCTAATCTGATTTACGGGTTCATCAAATCCGGTCGGTTCAGGTACACATCCTCTTTCAAATGAAAACCGCTGTCAATGATAACGCTCTGCATATTTTCCTGTGTAACGGCAACGGGCGCAAGACGGATATAGGGAATCTGATCCCCGTCTTCTGTAAGGAAATATTCACATTCAAGGGTTTCGCCCTTTATCAGGCGTACCGTTTCCTGCGCTGCCCGGGAAGCCAGCTTGTCCACCGGCTTGTATACCGTCATGGACTGGGTGCCCTCCACAATCCGCTGGCAGGCCGCCAGGTCTCCATCCTGACCAACTACGCGGACTTTTCCCGCCAGGCGCTGCTCCGCAAGCGCGTCCACCACCGCGCCGGCCAGGTTGTCATTGCCGCACATAATGCCGGAAACGGACTCCGCCAGCTCACGGTGCTCCCGGATGTAGGCTCCGGCATTCTCCGGCTTCCATCCGTCGGTGTAATAGGTATCCAGGACGCTGACGTCCTTCCCCCGGATTTCCGACAGGAAACCTTCCTCGACCTCCAGCACGTTATGATCTGTCAGTGGGCCGCAGATCATAAGAAGGTCGGATGTCGTTTCTGTATTGCTCAAAAGCGTTTGTGCCATCAGTTCCCCTACCTTTCTGTTGTCAAAGGTGATATAAAGGTCAGGATGCGCACCCACAATAAGTCGGTCGTAGGCGATTACTTTGATATTGGCACTCTGTGCTTTTTGGACGGTCTCCAAAAGAGGAGCGGAGTCAATTGGCACGATCACGATGGCATCTACTTTTTTCTGGATAAAGTATTCCATCAGTTTGACCTGTTCTTCTACACTTCCGTTCGCGTTCTGTACATTTACTTCTGCGCCCAGCTCCCGTGCGGCAGACACGAACACATCGCGGTCTCTTTCCCATCGTTCCATGACAAAGTTATCAAAAAGCATACCGATCTGGAGGCATGCCTCCTGCGTGTCCGGCGATGCTTTCGGCTCCGAACCGCAGCCTGTCATCAGGATCAGAAGCAGGGCTGCCGCCAAGGCAGCTCTCAAGCGATCAGCGATTCTCATGTCCATCGTTTCCCCCTGTACTCTGTAGGTGTCTCCCCGGTGTTTTTCTTGAAGGAACGGCTGAAGTAATTGGGGTCGGAGTATCCAACGGCGGTACAGATTTCTTTCATGCTCTTATCCGTTGTGTTCAGCAGCGTCTTGGCCTTTTCCATCCGAATGCTGGTCAGATACTCCACAAAGGTCTGCCCCGTCTCCTCCTTGAACAGCTTGGTGAAATAATACGGACTGACATTGACCTGACGGGAAACATTGTCCAGAGACAGATCCTGGGCAAAATGCGCCCGAATATACTCCTGCGCTTGCTTGATCAGCCCCGCGGAGTTCTTCTGCCTGCTTTCAGTCAGGTTTACAGCCGCTGCCCGCATCTTCTGCAGGAACCAGATCCGAAGTTTCTCGGGAGTGGGCGCGCTCAATACAGCAGACAGATAGTCGCGCCGGGAAGCAAAGTGATAGGTTCGCCCACCGTTTCGGTAAGAGATTCGCTCGGCCCATAGGACAAATTCCAGCGCTTTCAGCCGCACGTCCTGTGGGTCTTCCTGCCATTTTCCAGACATCCACTCAAAAAAGCGATTGGATTCCGCGACAGTTCCCGCCACGTCGCCTCTCTGCACGCATTCAAAGATTGCCTTTTCTGTTTCAACGGGGTAATCCTCTTCATAGCCGCAGGACAGCGGGAGGTCTCCGGCATGTGCCACGCTTCCGGAGGAAAAATGGAAGGAGTTTACCGCTTCCGTATAGGAAATATGGGCATCTTCCAGACTTTTCACGGAGCCGATTCCAACACGGAATCTGGCATCCACAATGTCCTGGAGTTTTCTCACCATCTGGCGGGCTCTCTGGATAACCTGAATTCTCTGCTCGTATTCCTGTCCAGCGGGGCAGCGGGTACAGGGTACAAACAGGATCACGGTATTCGCCATCTGCGGCCCAATGACCGCGGGAAAGAACTCCTTGACCGTTTCCCGGAGCCGGACGTCATTCTCATACATCTGGACACTGAGATCCACCGTGTTGGACAGCGTTCCAGTCTCCTTCTGAGCGTCATATTCAATGACCATCATGAAGCCGCTGTTCTCCGCAACCCCCAGCAGATCTTTGAACTGGGAAACCTCCCGGACGTAATTTTGCTGAAACAGCACGGAGTAAATAAAGCCGCTTTCCACAATCGGTGTCGCCGTTGCCAGCTGCTCTTTCACCCGAAGGTCGTTGCTCCGCCGCTCCCGCTCCCCGTCAATTCTCTCCATGGCCTGTTCCAGAAGCCGGGTTATTTTCACCCGGTCGATGGGTTTATTGACATATTCCAATACCCCCAGTCCAACCGCTTCCCGGGCATAGTCGAACTTGTCATAGGCGGTAATCACGATGAAAATGACGTCCTTATTGGTCTTGCGGATCTCCTTCATGGCTTCAATTCCATTGATACCCGGCATCTGAATATCCATCAGCGCAATGTCCGGGCGAAAGCTCTCCGCAAGTTCAATGACACTTCTTCCGGTCTTGGCAAACTGCACCTGACAGGTCTCGCCGAAGCTCTTTTCGATGATAAATTTCAGCGCGTCAATCACGATTCCCTCATCGTCCGCGATCATGATTTTGTACATGGCTTCTCCTCCCCTAAACCGGTATGAAAACGGCAACTTCCGTTCCCATGCCGGAACCCGTACTGGTGATCTCCATCACATCGTCCCGATTGTAAAACAGCCTCAGCCGTCCGATCACATTCCGGAGTCCAACGCCGGTGGTGTGCTCCTGCAAACCGTCCCCGTTGAGGCCGTTATTCAGAATGCTCTGCGTCCGTTCGGGGCTGATCCCAACGCCATTGTCCCTGACACTGACGCAGATTCGGTCATTTTCCCTGTAAACGGAAAGCCATATCTTTTTTTCCCATTCCACATCTCTCAGGCCATGATTGATACTATTCTCCACCAGCGGCTGCAAAATCATAGCCGGCATAGGGACATCCGTCACTCCCTCCTCAATCTCCTTTATGAAATGAATTTCACCGGAGAAACGGACGTTGATAATATAGATATAGTTGTCCACAAGGCCGATCTCTTCGGCCAGCGTCGCGACGCCGTCTTTTTTCCGCACGTTGTATCGATAGAAGTCCGCCACATTCTGCACATAGGTATAGGTTCGGTCAGCTCCCTCCAGCATTGCCAACTGTGCGCAGGCATTGAGTGTGTTGAACAGGAAGTGGGGATTGATCTGGGATTGGAGATATTTCAGCTGTGTGTCTTTCAGATGCGCCTCCATCAGAAGCTGTTTTTCTTTCATTGCGCTTTCCAACGCAATGCGCTGTCTGGCCTGCTCCATATTGTCTTTCAGACTGGCCACCATCTGATTGAATGCCGCAGTAACAATTCCAACCTCATCGTTGGCCACCGGGCCAGAAACTTCCGCAATCAGGCTCCCGCGGGCTACCTGTTCAGCAGCTTCCGCCAGACGCCGCAGCGGGTCTGTAATACCTCTGGTCAATAGGAATACCAGAAGTGTCACCAGCGCGCTGGTCATGCATAATATGGTGAGATTCGCTGTTTCTGAATATTTCAGAGAGGTGAACAGCGCCTCATAGTTTTGCGAATTGCGTTGCAGCTGGCGGTTGTTCAAGCTGTATATGTAAGAATTGATATAGGAGAACAGACGGTCCGCGTCATCGTAGTATTCCTTATACTTCACTACGTTCCGCCCGCGCTTGGCCTCAACCGCCCGGTCCGCTGTCCGGATATATTCTTCGGAGATACTGCGGATATTTTTTTGTGTAATCATGCTGTCGTCGTCCAGCAGCCGCCCGTTGAGCTGCTCCAATCTGTTTGAAAACTCCTGCTGATTCCGCAAGTATCCCTCAATAGCCTCCGTATCCCGGGTATCCAGGAATGTTTCCAGGTAGTGGTGCACCTGCGTCAGGCTGATTTGCAGCTCATTCAGCATCGTATTGCTCGCATAGATGCCGCTGATATCATCTATCATGGTATTGATTTCGGCATTGATATAGGCATTAATGCTCAGAAGCATGATTGTCGGAATCATAAATATGACAAGCAGCTTATTTCGGATGCTGATAAACGGCGTGCCGTGGTTATCCCTTGTCTGGACTCGCATTGTGCAGATACCCCTTCACATTGTCCTTCGTTACTGTGTTTACATCCATTGCCACAAAATCGCTCACATAGCCCGTCTCCAGGTATTCATCCAGCGCCTCCAAGCTTCTGATGCCCAACTGCTGTGTATCCACGGCGATAGATGCCGTAATGACATTCCGGTCGATTGCGTTCAGAATGGTCTCAGTGGCAAAATAGCCCAGAATATCCACCTGTCCAACCAGGTTGAAATCGACTACTGCCTGACATACGCTGACAGTGTTCTGCTCGTTGAGGCAGACGATGATTTCCGGCATGGTCTCCGGATGCAGGTAATACTCCTGAAAAATGCTGCGTATTTCCTCTGCTCCCCCAAACTGGGAATCCGCCATAACTGCCTGTGCGGTCAGGGTCAGATTCAAATGGTTTCCCTCGTTGGCCAGCGTCTCTTGAATCCCGTTGAAAATGATGTTCTGCCCCGTGTCCTCCGCTGCCGCGTTCATCAGGATCAGGGCTTCCTTCGTATTGCTGTTGGCCTCGCGGATAATCTGCCGTCCATATTCACGTCCCACATCATAGCTGTCAATTCCTACAAAGCTCTTCCTCTGGCTTCCGCTGCAGTCGGAGAGGACAGTGACGACCGGAATGGATACCTTGTTGGCCTCCGCGATCAGCTCTCTGATATCTTCGCTTCCATCCCCCTCCAAAATAATGCCATCCACGCCGGAAGCAATCGCGATCTCCAAAAGCTCCTTCTTCGTGTAGTCCACAGTGAGATCTTTTCCTATCCACTCCAGGTAAATGCCCCTTGTGCTCCCGTAAAGCCTGGCCTGATTAAAGATTTCCTCCCAGAAAATATCGTCCCTGGAGGATATGACAAAGGCGTAGTGACGGCTGCATTCCTGAAAAGGCTCCTCTTTCGCAGACACAGAAGCATTTGCGAGGTGCCGGATATAGGACAGTACGCCCGCTGTTGCGGCGAAAAGGAAGAGTATCACAATAATCAGAAAGAAAAATGGTCTCCAGCTTTGTGATTCTTTTGTATCCACAAGTTACCTCCAAAGTAATAGCCCTATCTCATCTCTATGATTTTATCATATCATGGATTTCATCGGATATCAAAATTTTTTTCACCCCTGTGACTGTGCCGGCAGCAAAGGGAAATACCGGTTGGCGCAGCAGATAATTCCGCAGTCCCGTATCCACGACATAATACTTGCCGAGGGTTTTCAGGGATTCCTTCCCCTTAATGTCAAACCGCTTGATTTCATAGGAGATATAGGAATCCTTCAGCGCTTCGAAATAAGTCTGAATGGTATGGGTTGCGGGTTTGACTTTTCGATTGCCTTCCGTCAGCAATCCCTCGCTGACCAGGGTGTTTCCAATAGAGGTTGCGGAGACACTGTTTCCGATGTTATCCGCAAGGAACATCATCAGCTTGCGAAGCAGGAGCGAATCCGTAATGGTGTATCCGTGGAAATCCAGAAACTCCCGGAAGGACAGAGGCAGTACCTTGATCTCCACATACTGCCCCGACAGGTAGGCGGAAAGCTCCGTGGACAGCAGGTGGGCGTTGGAACCGGTGATTATAGATGTCACAGTCATAATCCACCCGGAAGGAATTCACCGCGTTTTCCCAGCCATCGAGGCGCTGCACCTCATCAAAAAACAGATACATCCGCTTTCCGGGAATGACCCGTTCGCTGACATACCTATACAGATCTTTCGCGGTCATCACCGCGAACCGCATGGATTCAAAATTCATTTCTACGATCTGCTTGTCCCCGATGCCGCTGCCGCGCAAATGCTCCACCATCAGCTTCATCAGGCAGGATTTTCCGCAGCGGCGGATACCGGTAATGACCTTGATCATTTCCGTGCCCTGAAACGCCTTAAGCTGCCGCAGATAGATGTCACGGTTTTTCAGGCTCTTCTGCATAGGTGCTACCGCCGTTCACCGCTATCATAACACAACCGTTTTGTACCGTCAAGTTTGTTACATTTATGTAATAAACTTGTGTATTTTATACTTTTTTATTACATCGCAGATAATTGCAGCACATCCTGTCGAGAAAGCTCTAACATTCCGTTCCAAAAAACGGTCGTTTTCTTTCCGCAACGGGTAAATTCAGAACTTCCTGACCTGCCCCAGAAAAAGTCTCCGCGCGCATTATCCCTTATTGATCGTTTCAGCTGCAAGTTTTTCCAGGAGATCACGATTCTTCTCAACCATAGCTGGGATATCAACAAAGCGTAGAGGCATTCCGTTGGATTCCGGCTCATCGACAATAATAATTTCCGGGGCAGTACACATGCTACCACCCTTTGTCTTTGCAACAAGCCGCCCTCTATAATAATAACTGTTAACCTCTGCCCACATATAAGGGTATGTGTCATTCTTGGCGTAGTTCCAATACTTATCAAACCCCAATATGTCCAATTCTTTGTAGTATACCGGCCGGGGCTCCTTGCTGAATGACAGTGGAGAGCTGTTCAGCAATAGTCCGCCAGTCTCGATATCCCAGCTATATGAGTACATATTAATCTGTGTCCTTCCTGTTTCTTTGTGCAGTTGCCTTGATAATAAGCGATTCAATATTAGCGTATCTGCGCCGTGCAAGATAACCCTTTTCGCTCAAATACTGAAACTGAGAATGGACATGGCGGCATAAATATGGTAGACTGGATATGTTAGGGCGCAAATGGGAATCGCTTTTTTGCGGTTCCTTTTTTATAGCTTGTGCGCCTGATAGAACGCTTTCAGGTCTGCCTTCACCGCGTCCGGCAGTCTGGTTTTCTTCACGCCTTGAATCGCGCCCTCCAAAGCCAGAAGGCGATGGATGCAGGCGGATAGATCGGTCTCCTGAATTTTCAGCCACGCGGCTTTGGCGCCGACTTGCCGCAAAGCCTCCGGGGTTTCGATTCCCACCTGAATCAGCTGCGCTTCCACAGCCTTGCCGATGTTCGGCAGCTTCGCTAGTTCTCCCATCCCCAATACCTCCCGTTTGTACCGCTCGGATTCCGGGCGGTTCTTTTTTTGCCCACATTGCGTGTATGCTTTCTCAAGCCTAACGACAGTATACCGCAAATTTTGAACCGGTGCAATCCATCCTCAACCTTCGCTACTTGGAACTGTTCACAAATGTTGCCCGGGCATTTTGGTCAACCATACAAAAATGAAAAAACTTTGCACTCGACCGGGACGAAATCGTGTTTTCACTGCCTACCAAGTGAGGGGACTTTTGCAAAACCGACAACGCCGACAGAAGGGGGTTCATAAAATGTTTACATTTCAAGCGGGACAAAATCGCGTTTTCGCTGCCTACCAAGTGGGAGGAAAATTTTTTGAGAATTGAGTTCCGTTTTTCGCCCTCTTTGCTTTAGTGGTATTATGAGGGACTTTTTTTAAGGGCGGTGAAAAAATTTTTGAGGTAAGTGAGAAAAACGAGGCTTCCGTGTCCTAATGCTGGGCGTTGACCTGGCAACCATCCAGAGCATCGTGGGACACGCCGATGTGGACATGACAAAGCACTATCTGCACGTTCAGGAGCCGGTGAAATTGGCGACAATTGAGAAGTTCTCCAGTGCCTTTTCCGGGGAAAAAGGCCCGGATTTGGACGTATTGGACCACATAGAACCGTTGTAATTCCGGTACGATTCCGGTACGGCGAGTAACGCGAACCGGGGCGTAACGCTCCAGTTCGGAAAATACGGATTATACAGCGATTATTCACGATTATAACAAGAAAAAGTCCTGAAAACCAATGGTTTTCAGGACTCGTGGTGGAGATAAGCGGGATCGAACCGCTGACCTCTTGAATGCCATCGCCAAGAGGTCAGCGGTCGGAATTCGCCAATTGGTGTTTTTTGTGTATATTGAATAAAATACAGTCTATTGAATGCCAGACTTCCGTTTTGAACCTTTTCTTCCTTAGGCGGGCTGCCTGCACCAATTGTCTGCTCGCCATCCTGATAAATGCCCTGGCCCTTGGCAGCACGGCTCATAACCATCAGGTTCAGTCCGCAGGTGACCGGGCGGGTAGAATCGATGGAATGGATCAATTCCACCTGCTTCTTGCCATAGTCCAAGCCCTTTGCTTCACCAGGCTCAGCAACTTCGTTTCCAATGGAGTACATAATCACCGACGGATGGTTGTAGTCACGGTTTACCATTGCGGCGGTATCCTCTGCCCAGCACTCTTCAAAATCACAGCCGTAGTCATATTTGTTTTTACGGTTATACCATGTATCGAAGGTCTCATCCATCATGTACATGCCGTAGTAGTCACATGCTTCCAGCATAGCGCGGGAGGTGGGGTTATGAGCACTTCGGATGGCATTAAAACCAGCTTCCTTCAGAATGCGGACACGGCGCCACTCAGATTCATCGTAGGTTGCGGCACCCACGATTCCATTGTCATGATGGACACAGCCGCCCCGGAGCAGCGTCTTCTTGCCATTGATAAACAGGCCCTTGGGGCTCCACTCAATGGTGCGGATACCGAACTTTTCTTCTACCACATCCTCGCCCACGGTGACGCGGCAGGTGTACAGGTTGGGGGCCACATCACTCCACAGCTTTGCATTGGGGATCTCGATCTCGCAGACTGCACCGCTTCCGGCAGCAACAACAGTATCGCTGTCCAGAATTTCCACGGAAATATTGTCAGTAGATTTGGTTTCCACCTTAATCTTGGCAGGGTTAATAGAAACAGTGGTGATCTTCACGCCCTGATATTCGACATGCTGTTCGCCACCGATGTGCAGCCACACAGGACGGTAAATGCCGGAACCGGTGTACCAGCGGGAGTTGGGTAGTTTGGAGTTATCTGCAACGACAGACAGGGTGTTCTCGGCGCCATAATCATTGGTTTTATCCTGTGCGTCGCCATAACGTTCTGGAACAAAGAACAATTTTGTCAGACCAAGCAGTCCGCAGGGAACTGCCATAATCAGGGTGATGATAGTCCAGCCGTGAGGCTGGCTCTCAAAGTTAGCGATCAGAGTTGGCAGCATAGCATTACCGACCATGCTGATCAAGCCAGCAATCAGACCTGAACTGCCAATTACATCAATCTGCTCTTTATCATTGAAACCCCTACGCAGATGTACCGGTTCGGATGAGGTTAAGAGCGTGCGGAATACAGAATCTGTCAGCAGATACATAACGAATGCATAGGTGATCTTCATACCAGAGGACAGGCTTTCCGGTACAGAGAACAGCAGCACAAGAGCAGCCCACATAAAGATGGATGCGATGGAATAGGGCCTGGCTTTACCCCACTTGCTGTGGGTGTGGTCGATGATAAATCCTGCAACAAAGTCGGTGATCAGGTCAATGATTTTTGCGCAGGCAATCATTGCACCCACAACACCTGCACCCAACAACGCGCTGTCCGTCAAGTAATAAGTCAAATAGCCGATAACCGCGGCCTGCAAGCCATTAGAAGCACTGTAGGCACCGATTGCAAACGCCCGGATACCGTAACCTTTCGTGTGGCCCTTTTTGTTTACCATTTCTGTCATGTTTATTCTCCCTTCGAAATTTTGATCATACGAAGCACCTGGGATGCACTGCGCCGGACATATTTTTCATCCAGCGTGCCGTTCTTCAGTGCTTCCCGAATCTGCTTGGTCTGCTTTTTTTCACCCTGCATCAGGATGTCCACACCGGCATACATGGAACGATCTGCGTCGCAGCCCTCTTTCCACATGTCCCAATCGGTAAGTACCATGCCGTCGAAGCCCCATTCGTTGCGGAGCACCTTGGTAATGGCATCTTTATTCACTGCGCTGAATACGCCATTGACCCGGTTGTAGCTGGTCATAACGCCCTTCGCCTTACCTTCACGGACACCGATTTCAAAGCCCTTCAGGTAAATCTCACGAATGGCACGTTCGGATACCTCAGAAGTCATCCGGCCACGGTTGGTCTCCTGATTGTTGCAGAAGAAGTGCTTCAAGGACACAGCATGCTTTCCATCACACTGAGCGCCACGGGTCAGTGCTGCCGCCATCTTGCCGGAGAGCAGCGGATCTTCGGAAAAATACTCATAGTTTCTTCCGCACAAGGGATTTCTGTGAATATTCAATCCGGGTGCCAGCCAAACAGATACGCCGTATTCATTCAGCTCCGCATTCACACCGCGACCAACCTCTTCCAGCAATTTCTCATTCCAAGTCTGTGCCAATGCCGTACCCACAGGGAATGCGGTGGTGTACTGGTAAATCAGGGTGCCGTCAGAAGGCTTTCCAAAGCCGAACATGCGGATCACCTTGGGCATGTAGCCCAGCATCTCCAGAGCAGGAGTAATGGCCTTGACCTTGTTCTTGCCCTTCACCACCACGGCCTGCTGCTGCAAACGAACGCCCGCAGGACCATCACAGAAGGAGATATCGCTGATTCCACGGTCATGGAATTTATAGGTGCTGTAACCGGAAGCACCGGGAACCGTCCAGTCATGGGCCATGGGAAGAATCAGATCATTACCACAGCCAACCACAAGCTCTGCAATCTCTGCGGGAGTCAGCTTTGCCATAAGCGCATCCACTTCAGGATCGTGGTAGATATCCGGCTCGCCATACTGATGTACCACAGTGTGAACAGCCTGAGCATCCAAAGTCAAAACAGGGAGAACCTGAACTGCTTCCTGCTCAGCAGTGGGGGTTGTCCTCAATTCCTCAAATTGGGTCGTCCGAGGGCAAATGTGATCGTGCTTGGAAGTGATGATATCTTCTTCGATTCTCAGAATTGCCACAGGTACTGTTCTTCTGGAGGACTGACCGACGCGAATGATATAGTCACCCTTTTTGATCTACCACTTCCACCCACGGCAGGTTGGAAGCTTTATGCCGATCCGTGATATACGTTTTGACAACATAACTTTCGCCAATCAGAAAGGGAGATTTCCAGTGAATATTACAGGCGTTATCTGCAACCAAAATTGGGATATCAGATAAATCTGACACTTGCTGCAAAAAAAGGAGATTCAATTCGCTCAAAATGATAGCACCTCTTTTCGATTGATCTATAGTGCGTTGGATACCATTAGAGAAAGAACAAAGCGTTTTTAACATTATATCATTGAATCTTGACGATTGTAAATAAAAAGGTAGAAATAGTCTGAAACGCAAACATAAATTACACCCAACAAAGAGAAGGTGCAAAATCGAGTATGGGCTTCATTTGACATGATCTAGTGTGAGTTGAAATATAACTATTTCAGATTGGCGTATTTTTGCTCACTTACCAGAAACACGATGAGAAATTTAACGACTTTGTAAACATTTTTGAACTGAATGGCACTAATACTCTGTAAATCCTAAATCTTTATTATGGGGTATAGATGCTTCAGCTTAT
>ERZ773224.2374-NODE-2374-length-19913-cov-3.790815_pt1 | contig 19913 bp, 31 predicted proteins | sample MGYA00580526_ERZ773224 | MGnify/ENA primary metagenome ERZ773224 (study PRJEB29015, sample SAMEA2737743) | human gut metagenome | biome: human gut; feature: human-associated habitat; material: faeces | place: China | collected 2012 ... | reverse complement strand
TTTCTGCCGTAGCAGACGAAGACGAGGACTTTTTGCCAAACTTTTTGCCGAAGAAGTAGCTGATCCAGCCGATAGGGCCGGTGGCCGCCAGAAGTGCGCCGGAGAGAAGCTTGCTTCCCAGAGAGCGCTCTTCGCCAGAATCCTCGCGGGCGCGGGCGTTCTGGCCCATCTTGAAGCCCACAACGCCCTCTGCGATGACGGCCAGCACAGCAAGGCACTCCGGGAAGAAAGATGCTGCTCCGCCCGCTGCGGACGCAATGGCCTGCCCGGCCCCGGCTTCACCGGCAGCCGCCGCAGCCTTTGTACCGCCGCCGAACAGCTTGAGGATGCTGCTGACGATGCCGCCGGAGCCTCCGGTGCCGGAAAGGCCCTTCATGGCGGCGGCAAAGCTCTGCACCTCTTTTGTGGAGCCGTTGACCGCCGGGGTGATGCCGTTGCTGAAGAGGCTTGCAATGCTCTGCAGCGCCCCCTGAATGCCGCCCTGCGCGTAGTGCTCATTGATAGCGGTCATCGCATCGTCTGCCCACTTCAGGATGGTGTTTCGCTGCTCTTGCGTCACCTGCCCGAAAATGACCTTTACCACATCCCCGGCGATGGCCTTGCCGTCTTTGTTCTTGATGTCAGTAAAGAGAGACTTTACCAGCCCGAAAATGCCTTTGTCAGACTGCCCTTGGATCTCGGAGATATACTTTTCGGTGCGGGAAAGCGCAGCCTGAATGCTTTTTTCGGCCTCTTCGGTGTCAACCTTAGTGTTCTGGAGCACACCGTCGATATAGGTGTTGATGGTCTTGGTGGTCTGGGCCACTCCATCGACGATGTTTTCTTCGGTGATGGTCTCAGTCTTTTCGATGTGCTCGGAGCCGTCGGCGTATTTTTTGGTGACCTCCTGGACCGCCGTGGTCACGCCGCCCTCTATCTTGCTGGTGGTGCGGGTCAGGGTGGCCGCCAGCGTTTTCGACATATCGTCGTACGTCTTTGTGGTTTTGGTCACCACGCCGTTGACCTTGGTCTCCACCTGTTTATAGGTGGTCTCGATGCCGTTGACCATCTCCTTGCCGGTCTCGGTGGTGGTCTCGGTGATGCGGTCTTTGATGCTGCCCGCGCTGTCCTTGACCTTTTCGCTCAGAGTCTGGATGCTGGTGGTCACGGTGCCGAGAGCATTCTGAGCGGTGGTCGTAGCCGTTCTGGAGATGGACGAAATGACCGTTTCGGTGGTGGACTTTGAGCCAGGCTTGCCGCCGGAAGAGCCGGACGGGCTGGTTGTAATGGAGCTTTCATTTTTATCAAGCCCATACTGCTTTGCCATCCGTTCGCCGTACTGTTTCCAGTAATTGGTGTCTTTCTGGCCTGCTTTCTGGTTTTGATATTTGTTATTGAAACCCTCCCAATATACGGCATCCCAATCTCCTTTCGCGAGAGAGATGTCTCCGCTTTTTAGTGCATCAATAACTGCCTTTAATCCAGCAAATGCGGATTTTGCCCGGTCGGCAACATCGGCCAAGCCCGTAACTTCTCCAATCAGGCCGGTCCATCCATCTTTTTTGTAGGCGTCCTGTGCTGCGACGGTCATATCGTTGAGTTTTTCAATGACTTTCCCAACGGCACCAGAAAGGTCTTGCGTCATAAGACCCGCCAGCTGGCTCACGTTATCTTTCAACGTGGATACCCGGCCATTCATGGTCTGGCTTTGGGTGTCCATGGCGTTGTAATATCGTCCGCCCTCTTCGCTGGCCGCGATAAGGGCCTGCGACAGAGTATCATAGCTGATGGTCATCTTCTGGACTTCCTGCACCGATTTTCCGGTGTAGTCGGCCAAAACCTGATAGATATTGATGCCCGCATAGGCAAACTGCTTGATGTCGATGGCGGACGCCTTGCCCACGTTGGCGATCTGCTGCAAGTTTGCCGACATGCGGGACAGCTCTGCATTGCCGCCGCCGGCGGCGTATACAGCGTCGCCCAGCGCCATGATGACCTTGCGGGAGTAGTTCGCGTTTTCACCGGCGCTGATGAGCAGCTGATTGGCCTGTGTCAGGCTCGCCACGTTAAGGGGCGTCCGCGCAGCATCCTCCTGGATGGCTGCTATCGCCTGTTGGGCGGCCTCAGCGCTTCCTAGCATGTTGGTAAAGCCGGTGGTGTAGCTTTCCAGCTGAGCGTTGTACTTGATGCCGGTCTGGATAAAATCCTTGCCCGCAGACAGAGCCATGGAGCTTACTTTGGAGATGACGCCGGTAAGCAGGTTGGCTTTGGTGATGGCTCCGGTAAGAGACTGGCCAGACCCGGAGGCAGACTCTCCAAAGCTGTTCATATACTCTTCTGCCGTCCTCAGCCCTTGCGCTGTGGCACTAAGCTGGGCCCGCGCCTCCTTCAGCTTCTGGGCAAAAGCCTTGGTCTCCTCGGATGTCGCCCCGGTCTCTTTCCTGGATTTCTGGTAGGCTGCCGTAAGGTGGATGACTTCACTATACAGCCGGTTGTAATCCGTCATCATGGTGGAGACTGCGGCCTTGGTCTGTGCCTTTGCCTCCTCCACGCCCTGCCGGTAAGCGCTATCGTCCAGCCCAAGAGTTGCGCTCAATTCAAAAAGTTTCAGGTTCTATCACCTCCTCCGCACAGCTCCGCCAGAGCTTTTGCATTGTCGGCGGTAATCTGCTCCGCCGTGCGGGTGTCTTCTTTGGTGTGTAGCAGGGGGAAATGCCTGGATGCAAGCCCGGAGTAAAGGGGCTGGATGCCGAGATACTGCCCGATGGCGTCGGCCACATAGTCCCGGAAAAGCTGCGCCTCCTGATGCCTGCGCACCTCGGCGCGGATATGCTCCATGATGTACGGCTTGCCCAGCAGCCGGAGCATATCCAGCCGGATGGTGGATACCAGCCGCCGGTAGCCGTCCGCACCGATCACATCAAGGACTGAAAAAAATCCATGAAATCTACATCCCGGAGCGCCCGGCTCATGGCAGAGGCCAGCACCCGGGTAGGCGGCTGCTCCTCGTCCTTGTCCAGCACCACGAACAGGGGCAGGATGCCGAGGGTGAGGTCTGCCTTGTCCGTGTAAAGCAGCTTGGTCATGTCCACGGCGTTTTTGTTAGCCTGCACCCGGCGCTTTTCCAGCCGCTCTGCGTCCGTCTCCGTGCCGGTCAGTTCCGGCTCGCGGCCCAGAATGTCCATCACGCCGGAGTCTGCCACGTACTTTTTATAAGCCTGCGCACACTCATAAGTGCGCTTGAGGTATTCGGTGCCGTCGAGATCGATGATATTGCGCATATGTCCTCCTTAGTCCCCGGTCGGGGCCTTGACGATCGAGTAAAATTCCATGGGGGCCTGAGTGGGATTTTCCAGGTCGGCGTAGCCGGTGAGAGTGATCTGCATGGAGCCGCCGCCGCGGTGAGCCGTCTTGAGGCTCAGGCCGCCGGAAGAAAGGGCGTTGAAAATTTTGCAAACCAGAAAGCCGCCGCCGATCATAGGGCCAACCCAGTACAGCTCCCTGTAGTCCTTCAGGGCAGCCTCGATGCGGGGGACCACATGGGTGGGGTCGTCCGCATCGATGTCAGCCGTGCCGATGGCCAGCTTGAGCACGTCGGGGCTTGCGTTGGGAGTGGTAAAGGCGATGGTGGCGGTGGTTCCGGTGACCTCATTGCCCTGCTTGGTGTTGGTGGGTGCGTTGTCGATGTCAGCCAGCGTATCCTCCATGCTGTTGCTGTAGGAGATGGTCACGCCGCCCTGCGTGGCGCATACGACATTGGTGCTGTCGATTTTGGGAGCGGAAAGGTCGAATGTGGAAAGCAGATTGCCGGAGCCTTTCGGGATGCTCTTGAATGCATCCGGAGTCAGCACATTGACCGCGAATTTTTTTGCCAGAGTTTCAGGCATAAATAATCCTTTCTCACGGGATAAGCCGTGTAAGCTCAAAATTGAGGTATTCGCACAGATAGCCCTCGGGCGGGTTGTCGAGCGGCTGCGCCCAATCTTTATCGTCTTTGTCCAAAAGAATAGCGCCACCCTCGCACTCGATTTTTAAGCCGCCTCTTGGGAAAGCTGCACTGATCGTATCTTCTGTTTGCAGAATGGGGGCCCTGCCGCCCTTGCTGGGGTACCACAGCCGGGCGTGGAAGGTGCCGGACTCATTCCAGCCGCCGGGAATTGTCGGCTGATAGGTCAAATACGGCAGTTCTGCACCGGGAGGGATGTTATCTTCCAGATAGCCCGGGATGCCAAACCCGTTGAAAAACGTGTTCAGCGCCCGGTTGATGCTCTCAGACGGCCCCATCACGGCAGCACCGCCTTTTTGCACTTCACGGCCCGCAGGCCCATGCCGGATTCTGCCGGGGCGTTGCCCTCATCGGCTGCACTCGTCACCTGAAAGGTCTGCCCGTCGCTCACCCGCTTGATGTAGTCCGGGAAAGCCAGAGGCACACCGGTGTTGACCAGCAGCGTATAGGTGGACGCTGTAGCCGCCTGCTCTGCAACCTGAGCCTCCACGGTGGTGTCGTGGCGCTCTACGGCCTCAAATTCCGGGCCGTCCGTCCAGCCGGACACAAAGCCGCCCACGCCGTCCGGCTCATAGCTGCGGGTCTGAAAACGGTATTTTTTGGTAAAGCCCTGCATCACGGTGGATGCAGCGAACGGATTGACCATGTCACATCTTCCTCCACTGATTGATCTCGGATTTATAGCGGGTCTTGCCGTCAGCGGGCAGCCCGTCCGTGCCTGTAGCCATCGTGCCGGACCACCCGGCAAAGGACTGGGACACATACACGCCACCGGCCGGGAGCGCCTTGTCGTATGCGTCGATTTTTTCAGCCAGCGCCACAAAGGCAGGCGGCACGCGCATAGGCTGCACCGTCCCGGTGAAGGTCTCTGCGGTCAAATCGCCGTCCCCGGCCTTGTGCACGCCGTCATTGAAGATGGATCCGTACACAAGGAAATACTGCCCCGGCACTACCCCGGTGGGCACGGTATCCGGCTCAAAGGCGAACTCCCCAGCAATGGGGTCGTCCGCCCGGTCAAAGAAATTGTGCGTGTAGACGCACAGCTCAGGGACGGTCATGCAAAGTCACCCCCGAATTTTTAACCCAGAGAAAGCATCTGGCCGATGCGGATGTTTTCCAGCTTCATGCGGCGTTCCCAGTTGGCCTTTGCACCCAGCTCGGTGTCGTTGGGGGACGCTTCGGCAACGTTGTCCACCTTGAAGCTCATGCCGTTGGGGTGAATGACACGGCCTTCTTTGGTGTACAGCTTCTGAATACCGGCCTTGCTCTCGGGGTCGTAGTCGGTGTAGTAGGGCTTCTCGTAGTTGGTCTTACGGCAGCCCACAAAAGAGCCTTCACCCAGAACATAGGTCTTGTATGCAGTCGTGGCCTTGCCGCCGTTGATGGAAGCATCGGTGATGGATGTGGAGGTGAAGGCGTTGTTTACGATCACGACCATCCCGCCGATGCGTGCCAGCGGAGAAGCCTGAGACAGAGCGCCCGGAGTGGTGTACTTTTCAAACTCGACGAGATTTGCTGCCTGATACTTTGCAAAGACAGTGGAATGCATGATGAGCAAGCCCCCGCTCATTGCGTGGTCGCCGAAAGCGGCCTCCTGTGCGTAGATCAGAGATTCCGTCGTAACTTTGCCATCGCCCACCTTGGTGATGTCGTAGATGTGCTTCTTGAGATCGGTGGTAGACAGCACAGCGTCCGTGATGGTCATAAGCACATTCTGCCAGACCTGCTGATAGTAGTGTGTGACCTGATTTGCGATGTGCTGCATCGGGTTTGCGCCAGTCAGCTCTTTGGTGAAGTCCTGAGATTTCCATGCCTTCATGCGCTGGATAAGCATGGTGGTCTGCTTGTTGCCAGTAACTTCAGTGGGGGTGTTGTCGGTCTTGCCGTCGTTGTTCAGGGGCTTATCCGCCGTGGCGTCCAGCTCGGTGTAGAACGGGATGGTGGCGACGTTGCCCTTTTCACCGATCAGGCCCATGATAGAAGGGTCGTCCTTGATAATGCCGGAAGCCTCGATGCTGGTGTCGATGGTGTTCTGCTCGGCCATGTAGTCGCCGAACACCTCAACGTCAAAGTCGAAGCCGCCAAAAGTGCCAGTCTGTGCCATATAATAGCCTCACTTTCTTACTTTGCCCGGAGCTGCTGGTACAGCTCGGGGTTGCTGTTCTTGAGCTTGATGCGGTCATCAAGGCTCATCTTTTTGAAATCCTCGGGAGAAGTTCCGGCGTAACTGGTGGGCGGGGTGTCCACCTTCGCGCCGGTGGTGGTCGTAGTGCCTACGAAATCGCTCCAATCAGCTTTCAGGCTGTCAGTGTGCTTCTTGGCGTCCTTGACGTTGCCCTTTTCGTCCAGCTCCAGCTTGTCGATGTCCTCGCCGGACAGCCGCACAACGCGGTCTGCGTACTTGTCCAGCACCCCGGCGGTCTTCAGCAGCTCCCGGAACTTGGCTTCCTTGGCTGCGTGGGTGTCCTTCTGGGTCTGCTGGGCCTTGTAGTCGGTCAAAGCCTTTTCAGCAACGGTCTTGCCGTTGGCAGCGGCGTCCCGCTCCTTCTCGGCCTTGGCGGTCTCGGCCTTGGCGTCATCCAGCTGGTTCTGAAGAGCGTCCGTTTCGGTGTGCAGCATGTCCAGAATCTTCTTCATCTTGCCGCTGACGTCCACAGTCTCATCCTCCAGAATCGCGCGGAGGTCTTTTCTCTCAAGTGCCATGTGATAGTCCTTTCTGCCCTTGCTCGGGCTGCCATGCTTGGCAATAAGGTTTATTTGCCGGACGTGCTGCCGGTGTGGTGCCGCCTGTGGGGCTTGAACCCACGGCCCCCGGATTACAAATTCGGTGCTCTGCCAACCTGAGCTAAAGCGGCATAAAAAAGCGGCTGACGCTGTGCGCCAACCGCTGAGTATTAAATTAATTTCTGAGAAGATACCATAATAACGCGATTTCCTTTTCCATACGCATTATCGCAAAGTTCCTGAAGATGTTCTCTTGCTTTCTGCATTTCAACCAAAAGAATCCGTTCTTTTATCTCCTGCTGGTAATATGGAGAAATGTCAACGCGTGGGTCGCTGTTCCGTTCAAACATTTCTTGAATTTTTTTGATGTCTTCAAACGTAAGTCCTTCAACCGTAGCGGTGTAAACAATGTTATCCATGTTTTTTATCCACCTTTTCAAAAAGCTCGTCCAACGCTTCTTTTGCAAATTTTTCTTCTTTTGCGGCTGCAATCTCCGCAAATTTGTTCATTGTAAGAAGATATGCACTCACAATTTCCAATTCTTCCTTTGAAAGGTGTTCTCTAAGAACCTTATCCACTTTTACGGCAACTTTATAGAGTTCTTTATCGTCATAGTCGAAAATGCTCATGTTTAAGCCTCCTTGTTTCCTTCTTCCGCTGCGATTTCTCGCAGCTCATCAATGTGATCTTCCACCGCCGGTCGGAGGAATGAGCGTGGGGCCATGCCCCGGGTAAAGTGCCATTTTCCGTTGAAATCTTTCCAGACCCACGGCGTTTTGCGTCCGTTGCCCTTCTCGGCAAAGATACCCGTTCCCAGCTCAACATCAAAATGTTATCGTAAAGGCTTTTTATCCTTTACCTCTTACAGTTTGCTATCCTGTAAGTTCGGCGTACATTATCATCCTTTGCAGGATGTCGGGCGCTCTTGGAGGTGTTATTGCTCTCTTATCGCTCAACCTCTACGCTCTACGATGGCTGATGATGATTCAGCTTATCTCGGAATTGCCCATCAATTAAACAGGTCATCTATACTTTCAAAGCCGTTATTGTGGTATCTTTCCAATATCGTCCCATATTCCAACTCAAAAATTTCGCACCATTCTTTAAGTGTTCTTTTTGAGTTGCCAATTTGGATTACAACATTAGATTGCCTATTTCGACTTTGTTCTTCTATCGTGGCCCAACGGCAATTACTCGGTTCATAATTTCCGTTGTTGTCAATTCTGTCTATTGTAAGATTTTCAGAATATCCATTCTCCATCGCCCATGAATAAAAAGCACTGAAGTCATCTTTCCATTCATCACATATCGTTATACCACGTCCACCCCATCTATAATAGCTTGGGCTGTGAACATTATAGCAGCGGTCTTTCATTCCACGCCATATATGGTATATACGAGTGCCGCTCATTTTGTGACTGTGATGTTTTGTAAGATTGATTTTTTCTTGTGCCTTTTTCATGCAGCCGCATGAACGAATAGCGCCACTTTGCAAGCTGTCAGAGCGAACAACTTTTATGTTCCCACAATCGCACTGACAAACCCAGTATGTTTTCCGGCTATCGGTGTCTTGCAAGCCGATAACAGTCAGCATACCGAACTTTTTTCCTGTTAAGTCTTTGATTTTCTTTCTGTCTTTCATTGTTCCAACCTCCTAATGCGATTATATCACATTTTCGAGTTTGGAACAAGAGGGATTTTCCGATATTGCCCGATTTTCGATATGTGTTACCACATAAAGGTGCATGTATGTTTACACAGAATAAGCTAGGTTCGACCCGATGGTCACGGTCTTTTTTGCAAGGTCTACGGCAAAGGTCAGGCTTTGCTTGAGCGCACCGCCTACATAGCCCTCGATGCCTGTGCTGTCTGCCGTGCCGGTGGGTACAAGCAGCTGGGCGTAGTCCTGCACCTTCATGCCCCAGATGGTAAGCACCCGCTCCGCCCATGAATCCAGAGCCTCATGCAGCTGCGGGGTGTTGTCTGTGAATTTGATGTCGTATTCAAATTTCATGGCTGTTTCTTACGCTTCCACGATTTTGTGGCGCCGTCCCAAGAAAGGCCGTGTTCTTTTGCTTCTGCGCGCATACTGTAAGTCTGGCCGCTGATAGACTGTACCTTGTCCCAGTTGATGCCGAAAGACTTTCCATCAACAGCGCCCGCCTGAACATTGTACGTCAGATAGTTGGTTTTGTTGGTTTTCGCGGTCTTTTCTTTTGTGTCTGGCTGTGCATACCCGAACGTCAAATTGCCCTTTCCGTCTGTCGTTGCTTCCAGCACTTCGGTGTCATAGCGGCCCCGCTGCCATCCACGGCCCTCAATGTAGCGGGCCTCGATTGTTTTGGGCTGCCCCCCCCCCGTGATAGTGCCGTCTTTGCTGGCTTTTCCGCCGCGTTTGTTATTGTTTCCGGAGTCACTTTTAGGCATGAAAACCGCTCCTTTCAAACTCAAATGGTTTTATTTTTGTGACGTTCCAGTCAAATTCCGAAGGACATTTCCCATACCACAAAATTTCACTTGGCTGTAAAACTTCGAGCGTTTTCTGGAAGTGTTTTGCAAAGCATTCAGCCTCGTATGGGTCAGACTGTGTGCCGTGACTAGAAATGCTTATAATGGCATTTCTTGGCTCACCATCAAAACACCAATCCCAGCTCTCCACTCCACAAGTTCGGATTGTCGGGATGACATGAATACCGTGTGCCTGCCAGTACGCCGCCAACCAGTGCTTTTTATAATGCATAAAAAGATTCACGGCAAACGGCATATCATTGTAAATAGAAAAATCCGGAGAACATACCGCGCCGAACTGCTGCAAAAGAGGGATGTACTTGTCTGGATTGTTCCAAAACCGTTCAAATTGGTAATCATCCTTGTAAAAATGAACGCCTTTTGTGGCTTTGTCTTTGGCCGTCAACGCATAGTTGATAGGAATCCACGTCAATTTGTCAATGCGGATGTCTGTTTCAGGCTGAATGACTGGAATGTCATATTTGCCTGTTCCAGCAAAAACGCATCTTTCGGTGTTTTCCATCGGCAGAATCACGGTTCTTCCCCTTCTTCCTCCTGCTCTGCCCAACGTCTTTGGATCAGCTCTCCGTTGGAACAAACCGAATCCAGTACAGCGTCAGCCTGCATATGAGCAGAAACAAGAGCTTTATCGGACATTTCCATGTGATAATAACCGGTCATGACCTCACCTTTGGCAGTAATGCCTACTACTGCAAGTTTTTTGACCTTCTCTTCTTCAATCAGCTTGAGCGCATCCATAAGCCACGGCGCATAATCGGCATCTGACATTAAGACATTCATTTTCTAAATCCTTCCATTGTCCTAATAAGGCGTTTGTGCGCTTCATGCGGCTTTGCGCCATTTCCGTAGGAAGGCCGCGCGTGTTTAGGCTTAATGTAACCACACGGGGGCTTAAAATCACGGCAAAAGTTCAAGAAAAAGTCATCGTTGATTACGACAATCCCAAACTTCTTATTTTTCATGCTTTGCGCTCTCCTTTCTGCGTTTTCGCTCTTTTGCCCACCACATCTGTTCGGCTTCTGTGCCGCCTTTGGCTTTGTACCACTCGGTATAGGTCAGGTCAGATGTGACAGCTTTTGTAACGTTATCCCGCCGGGCTGCGGTCTGTCTCGGGTACTTGACCAACGCGCTGGTTAATTTGCACCGGCAGTGATAGACCATCTCCGGGGCGGCGTTGGGGTCTCCCGGGTACATGATCTCGTAGCCCTGCACCTTAAACGGCTCGTCAAGGTCTGCGGTCTCCTGATCCAGCAGGCGGTGCATCTCACGGGTGCGGTAGTCGTGGGTGGAGTTCCAGCGCTTTTTGACCTCGATGCCCAAAGCCTGGGCGTTGTGCATCTGCTGCAATGCCCCGGCGTTCTGAGCGCCTGTGAGTGCCGTGATGGCGTTATTCATGGCCCAGTGAATCTCCGTGTCTGCCATGCCGTTTACGGCCTGCACGGCGATGTCGTGGACACTCTTGCCCTGCACGATACCCTGCATGACGTAGCGATTGAATACCCGGGCGTCATAGGTGCGGTTGCTCTCGCTCTTGATGCGCTTGTTTGGCACCAGCTTGGGGTTTTCTTTGAGCAGCAGCTTGACTGCCTCGGTGTTGTACAGGGTCAGCCCAAACGTCACGCCTGCGGCCTGTTCCAGCTCGTAGAAAGCCCAGTTTGCGCCAAAGGAAAAGATGTTGTATTGCTCGTCCCGGGCCAGATTGTAGGCCGTCTGCTGGGCTGTGGTGCAGGTCTGCGTGATGCCGTCCAGCTTGGCGTGCATCAAATCGGACTGAAAGACCTGATTTTGCAGCCAGATGCGGTAATCCTCTTCGGTGATCTCGCCTGCATCCAGCTGCGCCCGCTTGCGCTCGTCCAACGCTCGGTACTTCCCCAGAAACTCGGTGAGCTGCTCCTGCATCTCCCGGCGGGCAGTGCCGTACACCCGGAGGATACGGCGGCGCAGGCGGTTCAGCTGGCGGGTGGAAATTCGGTCACGGTCGGAAATCACGTTTCATCACCGTCTTCGTCCTCCTCTTCGTCCACGGCCTCCCTTGTTGCGCTCTCAGCCATCAGCGCAGCCTTGGCCTGCTCCTTTTGTTCCGGGGTCAGGTTGGGCAACAGGTCAATGGCCATGTCCTGCCCGATGATGGGTGCCTCAGAAATCACCGTTGCGACCTGCTCAGCTGTGTTGGTAATCTTGCTGCGGTTGAATGCCGGCATAGCGTTGTCAAAGCCAGCCAGTGCGCAGATCTGCCGGATGAACGGCTTGATCTGTGCCTCGAAGTCGTCCGCGTTCTGGTTCAGCGGCTCATAAGCTGCATCCAGATGGTCGTTGGTGCTGTCCGCGCTGACACAATGCACATCCAGCCCGCCGAAGTCCTCATATACCCGTGTGTGGAGCAGCTCCAACAGAGCCTGCCGGGCCGTCACAGGGATCTCGGTGGTATAGGGGGTGATCTTGCCGCCCTCGCTAGTGTCTGCGCCTGCAATGTGGTACAGATTCAGCTTGACAAGAAACTCCTGCAGCTCGCCATCGGTCATGCCGTTGAAGTTCTCGCACAGCCAGTAGATCTGCGAAAAGTCTTGCAAGTCATTGCAGAAGCCGGACATCACCAGATCGGTGTTGTCAATGTAAGCTTTCAGCCCCACAAGGGTGCTCTGGTGCAGGTCGGAGCCCCACAGCGGCACAATGGGAAGAGCGCTGTAGTTTTCGCCCTCCACGCTTTCCAGCCCGCCGCCGGGTGTGGTGACGGTCACGCTCTTGTATGCCTGCTTCGGCGTTGTCTCCTGCATCACATTGCCGATTTTGCTTTCCGTGTACTCGGTAAAGCCGTCCAGCTCGTACAGGATATAGTGCATATCCGTGTCAGGGTTCAGCCGCCAGAAGCGCACGCCAGCCTGCAAAAGGCCTGTCTTTTCATCGTACAGGGGTGCGAACTCGGTCAGCTTGAAAACCACCAGATGGTCGTTGTTCCAGAATCCAAAGCTCTCTCCGTGGATCAGGGCGAAATATCCGGCCTTCTGGATCTGCTCGTCAAAGTTCTGCCCCAGCCTGTCCTTGTCTACGTCATCGTCCGCAAAGACCACGCCGTTGCCGAGGGAGTATGTGGCTCTCTGCTTGTTGAGCCGCCGGAAAAGATTACTCTTGACCATATCGGGGTGCAGGACATCCTGCTTTGTGTTTTTGGACAGGCGTTTCAGCATCAAAGCGTAAGCCTGCGCGAAGCGTTCAGCCCCCGGGTTTTTCTGGGCGTCATACAGGTCAGCGCCATCCTGTAAGGGCCGGAAGCGCAGTGCTGCAGCACGAACCGCCGGACAAAATCAGGCTGCTCCCCGGCGGCCTGCGCCTGCTGAAAGGTCTGGAATGTGTATACAGTGCTCAAAATCAATCCCTCAGTTTCACAAGGCGCTTCGTGCGCACAAAATATCGGATGGCGTCCATACAGTGGTCGTTGACCTTCAGCACGGTGTCGTCTTTATCTGGATCCCAAGCGTATACGCCGAACTCTTCCAGCGTGTGCTTGCAGTCTTTGTATATCTTCAGCCGCCCGGTCTGCAGCATGGTCTGCACGTCCAGAATGCCGCTCAGAACGTCGTTGTTTGCAGGAGTCTGGGTAAAGCCGTTCTTGCGCAGCTCTGTAATCAGGGGCAGGGCAGAGGGGTCAACGATGACCCGCTCCGGTTTCAGTCCATCCAGCCACGCTTTGAGATCTGTGACGTACTCGCCCACGGTCTTTTGCCGCTTCTGCTCTCGACCACTGTAGTAATACTCCCGGGTGACGATCCAGCGGTCTACATCTGCCTGTTTTTGGAGCAGCAGGAACACCGTTGCGTTCTGAGTACCGAAGTCACACGCCACATAGGCGCTCTTCGGGGACAGCTCCGGCAACTTGTCGATGATATGTTTTTGTCGGTCGAACATATCGTAGACAAGGCCCTCAGCCACCGTCCACAGGCCCAGAATGTAGCGCTGATAGAAAACGCCGCTGTACTGTCTGCGGTAGCGCTCTTTGATGTCCTCGGCAAGTGACAGGTTATCGTCCATCGTGAAATGGAGATACATCATCTTGCGGGAACGGCACTTGCGCACCCACTCCAGATAAAACCAGTGCTGTGGGCTGCCCGGGTTGCAGTTGAACCAGAACTTTGACCCGGTGACAGAGCAGCGGGCGGTGGCCTGATTGACGAAGCTCTGCGGCATCAAAGCCACCTCGTCAAAAAACGCACCGGCCAGGGTGATGCCCTGGATCAGGTCCTGGCTGCTCTCGTCCTTGCCGCCGAAAAAGTAAAATTCGTTAGATTTGCCGCCCTTGCTGACGGTCATGCAGTTTTCGGCCCGGTGCTCCTTGACGTTGTAACCACGGGCCGCAAGCTGCTGCTTGAGCGTTCCCAGCACGTTGCGCCGGAAGCTGGCGATGGTCTTTCCGCACATGGCAAACTGCTGCCCGCTGTAGCAGGTCATGGCCCACTGGACAAAAGAAAAGCTCATGGCAAAGGTCTTGCCCGAACGGATGGCGCCATCGGCAATGATGCCGTTGTAGCCGCTGTATGCGCTCTGCGGCGTCCACCAGCTCAGGACCTGCTTTTGCCGCTGGCTGAGGGCTTTCCAGCGAAAGCCGTTACTTTTCCGCATTTTCGTCCTCTTCCTTTGGCAGTATCTCCACGTCATCCGGCGGGCTGAAGTCAGCGGCGGCGCTCAGTGCCTCCACAAGCCCATCGTCCGGGACTTCTATGCTGCTTTGATCTCCCAGCATGGCAAACTTGTCCACGATGGTGCCGAACGCCGTTGACAGCTGCGGCAGTGTTGCTTCCGCAATCTTGTCCGGGTCCGCCATCGCTTTCAGATACAGCCCGAGAAGCTCTTGTGCTTCCCCTTGCTTACTCTCCATGTAAGAAAGCATGTCCTTCGAGTTTTCCCGCTTTTTTTGTGCGCACAAGCGCGCACTCTCCGGGTCTTCCTTTACGACTTTCTTGACGGTCGCGTCCGAAACATCGTTCAGCTTTGCGGCTGCGCGGTAGCTTTGGAGCTGCACATAGTCCGCAACGATCTTCTTTTTTTGCTTATCTGTCAGCCGCCGTGCGCCCACCGCCACCACCTCTCTAAACTCATGCAAAAGAAAAACCGCCCGGAAAATCCGAACGGTCAAAATATCAAAATAAGAGGCCTTGCTTGTCGGGTGCAAAGCCTCTGCACCCGGAACTTTCGCGGCCGGATGCCCCGCTATTGCACTCCCCGCTCTCGTCAGATCATGCAAGCACTCCCGGCAGGACTCGAACCTGCAACATGCGGTTTTGGAGACCGCCGCTCTACCACTTGAGCTACCGGAGTATAAAACACCGCCCTTGGACTCGAACCAGCCAGCAATATCTCAGCTGACTCGCGCTCCGTACTGCGCTCAGGCGGCCATATAAAACAGCCCTGGTTCTCCGCCAGGGCTGTTGTTTGACGCACATCCCGTCGGGAAGTCTACCCACACCCTCAGGGATTCAAAGCTTTCTCTCGTGGCACGGGAGGTTAAGCGTGCAGCTTTGTGGGGGATGAGTCCATGCGCCATACGGTGCGATACGGCGGAATCGAACCGCCTCTTGTCTCTCGTGAGCGACAAGCTGCCTTTGTGTCAGTGTATCGCATAGAAGCAGCCCGCAAAACGGTGAAGGAGAACAGGAAAGCATGAAAACCTGTCACAAGGAAGGAACCGTTTCGGAGGCTGCGTGGCAAGCGGCTACCGCTTAGCGCTGAACCGCTTATTAGAATTTTACATCTAAGCTTACAGACTTGAAAAGAGCTGACCCCTTCCAAAATCACGCTGTGTTTTCTTGTGCATGTTGTACACTTTGCACGTCAGAAAACTCGTCCCATATCTCGGCCAGGGCCATACATCCGCGTTTGATTCGCCGGTAGACCACATCTGCCCCGCACACGCCGACTTCTTTTGCGATTTCCTTGTGAGATTTTCCTATGACATAGTGCTCGCAAATCGCTTCGGCGCATTCCGGCTCGGCCATCAGGCAGTATGCCCGCCGGGTGGCCTCAACACGCAAATTGCACAGGTCCGTCTCCATCCTCTGAAGCTGTCGGCGCTCGGTGTCCAGCTGCTCTACAGCAAAGCCCACCTTGTCCCCATTGCCACCGCCCGCAGGCATCCCACTCAGGCTCTGGGTGCATTTTTCGGCCACGTCCCTGATACGCTGTATTTTTTGCTTCTGGGCTTCGATAGCTGCCGCAAGGTCGCGGCATTGCTGGAACCACGCCTTGACGGTGCGGTAATCCACGCCGCTGTCAGGCTTTGGTGTGTCGGTGTCAGGTGTCCATGTGCGAGTCATGTTATCAGCCTCCCATCTCCGGGTCGGGGCACTCCCAGTAGTAGTCCTCGAATGTAATTTCACGATTTATAGTCGTTTTTCCGTTTACAACCTCAATTTCTTGGTTAAACTCCATTCCGCGCTCATATCCATAGAGCCTAAAATCAAGACCATATTGTTTTGACATTTCTTCGTATGGCTCAGATTCAAATGCCCATGCCGCCTGCACTGGCAGAACGATAATGTCTTTTCCGTCCTTTGCGCCAAAAAAGAAATCCTTTCCACACTTTTGAACAAAGTTTCTTCTAGTTCCGGCAATGTATGCTTCTTGCTTTACGCAAACATGAAGCTCGTCATCATCGTAGGTATAGGAAACGCCGCTTTCGTATTTTCTGAAAATCGGAGCATCATAAAGTGGCTTGCCTTCCTCAACGTCAGGATTCCATACAGCCACACATTCAGTGAGCCACTTTACGACATTTTCTTTTTTTCCTCGGACTTTCAATTTTCCTTCGCACCAGTTTGGCACAATTCATTCCTCCATTTCTTCAATCTCAATTTCCACTCTCGGGTTTTTCCGGTCGAGCTCCACCCGGCTGCCATCGTGGGAGGCAACAATCTTGCTGTTGTCGTCCTCCAGCACGCGGGCTTTAACCAGAATGTCAGTTGTAGCTTCGATGAGGTTTGCCAGATCGACCCGGCGGGCTGTCTTCATGTAGTACACGCACCTCACGTTCACACGGGCAGAGATAGGGCTGCGCGGCCTTTTGATTTGCCGCAGGCAGTCCGTCTCATAATCCACGTAAGCCTTGCTAGGAGCCACGAAGCGCCCGCCTGAGCGGCTTTTAAGGATGCGGGCAGAGTTTTTCTTGGTGCGTGGGTCGCCGTAGAGGGTCATGTGCATCATAGCTCACCCCACTGTTCAGCCATTGCTTTTGCGATTCCCGGAAATGTTTTGGCTCTGTTCTTCGCCCGATCAGTCGTAAACATCCCCTTATTTTTCGCATCGTGCTTATGACTATACGAGCCGGACGGACACCATGTAGCAACAGGCTCTACAATGTCGGTTGGAATCAGCGGCGGCAGACCTTTGAGCCAAAGACAGGTTTTTTTGGTGTATGGGTGACCAAACTGATACGGCTGAATGCTCTGCGCATACTTCGGCAGGCAGAATACCCGGCTTGGAACTGGGTTCTCTATGCAAATCTGTGGAACATCTGCCCACCAGAAACGCATGAACAGGTCTCGGCCTTGAATACCAAGCATCACACGGTCTGCCTGAAGCTCATGCCCTTTCCAAAGATGCCTTGCCCCGGCGTTGCTTAGATAAGTGCAGGGCGGGTGAGCAATGAGCAAATCCCACTTCCCAACTTCATGCGCCACGCCGTCCATCGTAACGATTTGCCCCCCCCCCCTCAGAGCCATTAGAGCATCTCCGAGGATATGCCATTCAGGATGCCCACCGGACGGCTCCTGAATGTCGCAGGAGTAGGCTTCGTGGCCTTTTGCCCGAAATGCCTTGCAGACTTCCTGCGATTCCTCACAGGCGATAAGCACTTTCATCTGTCCGCTCCTCCGTTCGCTCCCATGTACTTCTTGCGGCCCCGCTCCCGGTGGCGGTCCTCGTAATCGTAGTGGTAGACCTTGCCTGTGTCTAGCATCTCTCTGGTGTAAGCGGATTCCGCTTCCCGCTGTCGCTTGAACTCGGCGTACTTGGGGCATGTGTCGTGGCATACCGGGTGCCGTGCAGGGCAGTCTTTACACGGCGTCATTGTCATTTTTGCATGCCTCCTTCTGATTTTTGCATCTGAAAATCACTACCATGGACGGAAAGGGTGCAGAATTTTTTTGTCCGCCAAATTTTAACCGGCCACGAACAAAGCGCACCTCATGCTTTTGGTAGATGAAATCATGAAACCACTTTGTGTCTGTTCTGGCCGGAAGCAGCATCACCACCAGAGCGTGAGCCTCAGATGCTTTTTGCACCCACTTGCCTATTTCTCTTCCGTATGGCGGATTGCAAAATACTCGCTCGCCGTCCCAGCTCTGAACCAAACCATCTTGTTCTTTTGTGAAAAACCTGGCACATTTGTGATTTAGTTCATCCGCACATGGGTCAAGTGTGAAGTGAAATTCTTCATTCAGCCCGTCAAAGAAATCCTGAGGAGTTGACCATTGGTCTGTAACGCTACTAAACATTACGTCTGTGTTCATCCAACGCCTCCGTCCTCACCGGTTTGATGTCCCGATACTCGGGGTAATGGTCTCCCGCCAGCTGGCAGGCCCGGAACTCTGCCGCAAACCGGCTTGCGGTATTGATGCGGTATGTAAGCGCCGCGTTCCCGTGCGGGCCGCTGCACTCTACGATGACTTTGTATCTAGGCATTTCGTCCTCCGTTCTGGTTTGCCTACCCAAGAAGCTTTCTTTCTTTTCTGGACTTGAGCATCCGGGTGCGGGCAGCAAGGCAGTGCTTCGCCAGCATCTGCTCACCCTGGGCCTTTTCGATGGCCTTTTTCCACGCCGGGAGCAGCTGGCTCTGCCAGCTGCACTCCGAAATCACCTCGTGGAATGTCTTATAGGCCATCTTATCCGGCACATCCTTGAGCGATGAGTTCGCCCATATCTCCGCGATACTTGCGCGGTTCTCTGCGGTCTGAGGCCGTCCAAAATAGGCTTCAGCGTCCGCAAGGAGCTTTGTCATCATCTCCACTGTCACGGTTTCACCCCCTTGAAAATATTTGCGTATGCTTCTGCGGTGCTTTCTGTGGCTTGTTTCCCGCGAGGCTGATCTTGTCGGCGCTGCTCATTCGCTGCCACGTCCCCCGGGGTGCGTATCCTGTCCCGCTGCCAGCCAGACAGGATGCCGTTGATGTAGTTCCACGAGCGTTTCCCAGCCTCTGCGGCCTTGTCGATCGCCAGCAAAATCATCTCCGTGCTGTACTCCTGCCGCCATTTTTGCAGTTTTTCCAGCGCCGAACGCGGGAAGTCGCCGATAGCACGTTGGTAATGCTGGACGATTTTTGATAACTCCATATCAACGGCGGCGGTGTTATCGCGCTTTACAACATCTACATCCCCATCTACATCTACATCTCCATTTACATCTACATCTACAGTTATTTTTGTTATGTCGTCATTAACATTGTTATCGTTTGTTATTTTTGTTATGTCTTCAGGCTTTCCCCAGCGCTTTGCCATACCGCGTTTTCCGGCGTTGCTGCGTTTCTTGCGGGTTTCATCCCATTTTTCAGACGCCCGTTTTACGTCGCTGCACATAAATTTCCAGTTGACACGCATCCCACGGTCTGAAAATTCGGGTTTTTCTCCGGTTTTGGCATACCGTGCAAGAGCTCGCATCAACTGCCCAACCTCTGCGTCGGAGTATTCTTCCAGCGCGTCGAACCAGCTCAGATACGCCACAAATGACTTTTTATCGTCCTGCGCCACTCAATCACCTCCTTTACACGCCCGTATAGCCAGATAGCACAGCTCTCGGCTTAGAACGGGAGGTCTTCGCTGTCGTCGATGACCGAAAAATCGTCTGCGCTGCCCTGCGAATACTCCGGTACGTTCTGAGACTTCTGCGGGGCGCTGTGAGCGGTGTTTGCTTCGCGCACATGATTTTCCGTCTGCTGGTCGAAATCGCGCACAGCGGGCTTCTCTGCGGCCTTTCCGCCGCAAAAGCTCACCCGCGACGCAAGAACCTCGGTAGCTGTGCGGTTGTTGCCGTTCTTGTCCTGGTACTGACGGGTCTGCAAGCTGCCTTCGATGGCGATCATGCTGCCCTTCTGGAAATACTTACAGACGAACTCGGCAGTCTGCCGCCACGCGGTGACGTCGATAAAATCGGCCTTGCGCTCTTCGCCCTGCCGGGCAAAGCTGCGGTCAACCGCGATGCGGAAGCTGCACACGTTGGTGCCGTTCTGGGTGGTCTTGAGCTCCGGGTCGTAGACCAGACGGCCCATCAATGCTACGAGGTTAAGCATGAGACATTCCTCCATCTTCTTTCGGCTGTTTCTTTGCGCATTCTACGCAGAGTATACGCCCATATTTTGCCTTGCTTCGTTCTGCTGCCTGCTCAGCAGTCATCTTTTTCCCGTCCTTGGTTTTGATGCCGATGATTTTCTTTCCGCAGCAGGTGCACACCGGGGCGGGAGTGGCCGGAGGCGGGGTGTACTTGGTGGATTCATCTTCCCAGTACACATTCGCGCCGATTCCAAGCGCCTTGCAGGCCACGCTCTGAGCATCCGTATACGCTTTTTTGTAAGCGTCATCATCCGTTCGGAGCCCCGTTGACTCCAACGCAATCAGCATAGAGCCGCCCACTCCGGGGATGGGGGCGCTCCACGCTTCCCCATCATCCTGCCTGACGTACAAATTCGTAAAGCA
>ERZ773224.2360-NODE-2360-length-20036-cov-4.934137_pt1 | contig 20036 bp, 16 predicted proteins | sample MGYA00580526_ERZ773224 | MGnify/ENA primary metagenome ERZ773224 (study PRJEB29015, sample SAMEA2737743) | human gut metagenome | biome: human gut; feature: human-associated habitat; material: faeces | place: China | collected 2012 ... | reverse complement strand
CTGAAAACAAACAGTTCTATTTTTTATATTTCTATACACTTTGTTGGCATGCAATTAACATAACCTGTGAAAATCCGTAACACCACCCACAAGCGGCAGTTCATACGTTAAAACTCCGGTTATTTAAACAGATTTTTGAAGAACTCCCCAATCGCACTAAAGATATTTCCAAAGAAGTTACCAATAGATGCAATGATTCCGGAAGAGCTTCCTCCATTTTTAAAGGAATTGTAGAGAGAGGCTGCGTAATCCACCAGTCCACTTAAATCAATTCCAAGAGAAGTAATTTTCAAAAGAAGATCAACGATTTTCTGTCTCTCATCATCAGATAAAGTGACGCCATATTTATCACAGGCTTCATCAATTGCTTCGTTGATACTCTTCTCGTCAGTCAGTCCTTTTTCTGCGATCAGTGACTTGATGTAAGCAATAAACTCCTCCACTTCCTGATCGGTCAGACCCTGAATGGAAGCTTCCAGTTCTCCGGTGACAACAAGTTCATTTAACGCTGCATCTACAACGTTATCCTGTACTGCTTCCCCGGTCATTGCCTCATATGCCTCAAAGATTCCAACCAGTGCAGCAGTTCCGGAGATTGGCTTAGGACCTGCAACGATGATATCTGCATCTGTAATTCCAGCAGTTGTCAGCGCATTTTTGTACATACCAACGGTACAGTATGTGATATTGTTCGTAGAAATGTTTAATCCATTTCCTTTTTTACGTTTTACGATCACGACAGAAGACCATGACTTGCTTCCAATTTTGGAAGAATCCACATAGGAATCCAGATACTGATGCTCCTGTGCATTTGTAACGTAAGTCACGTTATAATTTGCCAGATTGGCAGGATCGATTCCCATAAGGGATAATACGGTATTTTTCTGGTCATCGGACAAATCCGCGCCGAGTGCAAGATAAGGTTTATCATCTTTCTTAATCTCAACATTATCGTTATTCTCATCCACAATGACATCTCCAGTCACATTTTCTGTGGATTTTTTATCATCTTCTACCGTTACCCCACCTGTGATATTATCGGTTGTGCCACTGGTGGAAGTATTTGTGCTGTCGGAATTTGTTGTTGTACTGCTCTGTGCATCTGAAGCAGAATTATTTGTTGTGCTGTTCTGTGCATCTGAAGCAGAAGTATTTGTTGTGCTGCTCTGTGCATCCGAAGCAGAATTATTTGTTGTGCTGTTCTTCGTATCTGAAGCAGAGCTGTTTTGTGTAGTTGTAGTTCCGGTTGAACCAGCATTGGTATCTGTACCTGTTGTGCTGCTGTCATTCTGCGTTGCCGCCTGATTCTCCGACTGTGTTGTCTGGGAATCACCGGATGTGGCATTGCCTGCCTCCTGCCCTGCGGTGTTCTGCGCAGAAGCATCTGCTGCAAATGATGTTACATGTGTTGGTATCATCATCACTGCTGCTAAAATAATTGCTGCAATTCTCTTTGTCATTCTCTTTCTCTTCACTTTTTTTCCCTCTCTTTTTATTTACGTATCGATCCGCACTCTCATCCATGCAAGAAGATCTGCATACACTTTATCGCGGTCTGTCTCATTTAAAATTTCATGTCTGTCATTTTCGTAAAGCTTATATGTAATATCCAGAGAACCTGCCTCTTTGAAGAGATCATACACTTTTTTGACGCCGACACCATTATCTCCCACCGGATCATCCTGACCGGATACAATAAAAATTGGAAGCTTGTTTGGTACTTTCTTCACATTTTCCAACTGATTATCGTAGAGAACTGCTTCCATCAGCCCCAGATAGCCGTTTAATGTAAATTTGAACGTACACCGCGGTTCGCTATAATAAAATTTTACAATATCCTCATCTTTTGTAAGCCAGCTGTTTGAAAGTGTTTTTCCAGAAAGATCATATTTCTTATATGGTCCGCCAAACGACAGCGATTCTACCAGTTTGCTTCTGTGATGCCAGCCAAAAATTTTTGCCAGGAATTTGCACACGTTGATTCCAAGTTTGGTCGTATTGTCCGGCACACAACCGGTTCCCATAATGATTGCCCCTCTCAAATCATCATTGTGAATGGTGAGGTATTTCCGGAGCATATAAGATCCCATACTGTGTCCCATCATAAAATAAGGAACACCCGGATTTTCTTTCTGGATCATCGTGCGCAGTGCATGCATGTCTGCAATCACCGTGTCACTCGGATTTTCTGCAAAATATCCCCAGTCATCTTTGGATGCTACGGAATCCCCATGTCCTAAATGGTCATGTCCCACCACCATAAAGCCATTCTCTGTCAGAAATTCAGCAAATGGTCTGTAGCGCTCTACAAATTCGATCATGCCATGTGTGATCTGTAAAATTGCCTCATACTTTCCATCTTCCGGAATCCATTTGACTGCATGGATGGTTGTTTTGCCATCCGCTGATAAAAATGTAAACTTCTCCCCTTTTGTCATACTTTTCCCCTCTCTTTTTCATGATTATATATTAGATATATTTTAAAACCTGTGGCTTCTTTATTCTGTCTGGACGAAACGATGGACTTCCTCCACATTGCGTTCTAATTCATCCGCACATTCTTTGTGCTCTTTCCACTCCTGGCGCAGTGTTTCCGCTTTGGATAACACTCTGCTCTGCACTTCGAAAAATTCATTTTCACCCTGACAGAGACTTTCTAATATTTCTTCAATATTTGTTTCTTCTTCCACATTTTCATGATCCGTTTCCACTGCCTCTGTATCCCTGTCTTCCAGAAGTTTCACCAGAGAACCGTTATTTTCTTTTAAGAGATCATTTAACGCATGAATCTGTTTTTCCGCCTCTGTGGCAGTTTCCTCAAAACCACTGATCCTCGCAAGCACATCCGCAACCGCCGAAGTATACTGCTCTGCGTTCACACGCACTTCCTCTGCCGCTGTCACAAATTTTCTTCCGTCTTCTCCCATGCGTCCTGCCTCGATTGCTGCGCCGAGTGCCAGAACTCCCATATTCTGTGAAATATCTGCCAGTTTCTGTAACGCCTCTTCAACAGACTCTCTCTCCTGACAATATGCCTCATAGAACGATTCTATCTCCTTCATGGGTGTGGTGACGTACTTGTTCTTCTCTACAACTTTTGCAATTTTCTCGTGCTCACCCTCCATTTGCTGGCAGAGTGCTTCTTTTTCCTGCTGAAATCTGATATTCTGTTCATTCTTTTTTGCAAGCTGCTGTTTCAACAGTACGGTCTGTCCTGAATTCGCCTCTGAACACTCCTTTAACAGTTCCAATTCCTCTGAAACCGCCGTGATTGTCTCATCCAGTTCCGTTTTTGAGATCGTCATCTGTACCAATGTCTCTTCTGCGCTGTCTTTTGCTTTTGCAATATTAGAAATCTGCTCCTGCAGACGGTTCTGTTTTTCCTGTAATGCCAGAAGTTCCTCTTCCAGTTCTTTTGCTTTTTTTCCACCAAACATATGCCATCCTCCAGCTTTTATTGATAATTTCGAATGATAACCTGTACGCTTTCCACTCCATTATACTCGTTAATCTCTGGATAGTACACAATCATTATCCTCAATTTGTTTATCTGACCGCGAAAAGCTTTTTCCACTTCCGCACTTCCATACTTTTCTGCATAATATGCTTTGAACGCCTCAATATCACCAAAATAGACTGCCGATACCGCCTCTCCCGCGGCTGTCACCAGGTTCAGCCGCAACACATTCTGATTTTTTCCGACCACAAAAGCCTTTGTGATACTCAGGTTTTTGTCGGCAAACTGTGGCTTGATATTGGCTTTTCCAAAAGGCTCTAACACTGCAAATTCCCGGATAAGACCGGCATCCGCATACGCTGCTGGCATCGGAATATCAATTTTGATCTTCGGAATCAGGTCATCCTCCGTGAGATTTGCACAGGCATTGATTTTTTCACGGAACTTATCCACGTTTTCTTCCGGAAGAGATAATCCTGCCGCCATCGGATGTCCGCCGAATTTTTCCAGAAGTTCCCTGCACTTACATAGTTCCTCATACATGGAGTACTCCTCGATGGAACGCCCAGAGCCCTTCACGCCCTCCTCCGCCTTCGTCAGCACAAATACCGGCTTATGATAAGCCTCCCGGATACGCCCTGCAATGATTCCTGCAAGACTTTCGTGCACCTGTGGCAGATAAATGACAAGCACTTTATCCGACATGTAATGTTCCTCCACCACACGTTTTGCCTCCTCGACGCCATCTGCTGTCATATCTTTGCGCTGCTGGTTTAACTCCACAAGCTCCCTTGCCGTTTTTGCTGCCTCTTCCTCTCCCTGTAAAAAAAGAGACAGAGACAGTTTTGCTGTATCAAGTCTGCCACTCGCATTGATGCACGGTCCTAACACAAAACCAAAATGATATGCATTGATCTGCTCCGGTTCTAAATGATTCTGAAAGATCAGGGCGCGCATCCCCGGATTTTTTGTGCGGTGAATGCGGTTTAATCCCTCTTTCACCAAAATGCGGTTTTCGTCTGTCAGATCCATGACATCGCCAACGGTTGCAAATGCGACATTTTCCAGAAATTCATAGGTTTCTTCCAGGGCAAAACCCATTTTTTCATACAATACCTGCAGCACTTTCCATGCGACTGCTGCTCCACATAACTCTTTAAAAGGATACGCACATTCCTGCTGCTTTGGATTCACGATTGCATCTGCGTTGCTGCGAAGGAACTGCTTTTCCCCGTTCTCCTCTGTATAGGGAATCTCGTGGTGATCGGTCACAAGCACGGTCATCCCAAGTTCTTTGGCATGCGCAATCTCTGAGATTGCAGCAATTCCGTTATCGCACGTAAGAATGGTATCCATTCCGTCTCTTTTTGCCTGATCGATCAGATTCTCATTGATTCCATAGCCATCCTTCATACGATCCGGAATCTGCGTGGAAACATTTCCACCACAGTGTTGGATTCCCCGGTATAAAATATAGGTTGACATAACTCCATCTATGTCATAATCGCCGATAATACGGACCGGCTTTTGTTCTTCTATTTTAACTTTTAAAATATCTGTCAAACGATCTGCATCTTTCAATAAATGTGGATCGTATAAATCCTTTAAACTTCCATTCAGATATCTTTCAAATGCCGCCTCCCCGATCACCTCACGGTTTCGGATAAGACGCGCTGTGACAGGGCTGATCCCGAACTCTTTTCCAAGCTTTTCAAAATCAGCCCCTTTGTTGATTACAAACCATTTTTCCATGTAACACCTGCTGCCTGTTTTTTCTTATGAATTTATCTTTTAATAATGCACTTCCATCAGCATCAGTCCACATGCCGGCGCTGTATAGCCTGCGTTCTCCCGGTTTTTGCTCTCTAAGATCTGTGGCAGTTCCTCCGGCGCTCTCCTGCCATCCCCGACCTCGATCAGCGTACCCGTCAGGATCCGCACCATATTTTGCAAAAATCCATTGCCCCGGTAATCGATCCAGAGATCATTCCCTTTCTTCGTAAAATTGATCTCATAAATTGTGCGGACTGCCGTTTTTTTCATTTTCTTATTTCCGCAAAATGAAGTAAAATCATGTGTTCCGATCAGATAGGAAGCAGCTTCTTTCATGCGCTCCACATCGAGTGTTTTCTCATACTGGTACTCATATTTCCGCTCGAAAACATCCGAGATCTCTCCCATATGGATGTGATAGCGGTAGGTCTTTTTCTTTGCGGCGTAGCGGCTGTGAAAACGCTCGTCCACCTGTTCAACCGCAATAACGGCAATGTCATCCGGCAGATAATGATTCAGATAGGACAGTATTTTTTCCTCCGTAAAATGCTCCTCAATATGAAAATTTGCCACCTGGCCTTTGGCATGCACGCCCGCATCCGTTCTCCCCGAACCAATGACTTCCACCGCGTGTCCTGCCATCTGTCCCAGCACTACTTCTATTTTTCCCTGAATGGTCAGACCGGTGCTGTTCTGCCCCTGCCAGCCCTTGTATCTTGTCCCATCATACTGGATTGTGATTTTATAGTTGTTCATACTTTTTATCCCTGCTTTACTGCAATTTAAACTGTCTTTTAGTTTAACACATTTTCCACTCAAATCCTAGTCTGCGATCTGTCCTGAAACGTTTTTGTGCCGGGGAACTGAAAAATACCAATCCCCCGGCACATTTACTCTGCATTTTATACCAGTTCTGCAATCCTTGTCACCGCAACATATATCTCCGATATTTTATACCAGGTGCGGTAATCTACCACTCCCGTCACAGGCAAGCCAAAAATAGACTGGAATTTTTCTACTGCTGCCTTCGTTGCCTCTCCGTAAATCCCATCCGGTGTGATAGTCGGGATTGCCGGATAAGCCTGCGAGATTCTCGCTAACTGTTCCTGGATCTGCCGGACCTTATCTCCGGCAGCGCCCACTTCCAAATTATACCGCGGCCAAGATGCCGGGATACCGGAAATCTCCTCCGCTGTATTGATAAACATATTATCACCATAATAATAACGGAGAATTTCTATCGTTTCGTAGTTCTGATCCCCAAGATATTTGCTTCCCCACTGGCTCAGCCAGTTGCTGCACGTCACGCGCTGTCCGTCACAATACTGCGTCAGGATTGGCTGTCTCACATTTGGTCTGGAAAGATAATTCTGGAACATTTCCTCTACCACATCCGAGATACTCTGGAAAATATTTCTTCCATATACAAATTTCTGGTCATAAGCAGTGGATGTTGTGATGGTGAAGTTATAGCCTTTGTTCCGGTACCATTCCGTGTAAACCCTGTTTAACGTAAAGGACATGATCGCAAGGATATTGGCACGCAGCGTGCTGTCCGGCCACGTGCTGTATATCTCGCTGGATGCCACATTTTTGATGTAATCCCGGTAACGGACATAATAATTTGCCGCATTGGGATCCGATGGCGGTCCGTCATGAACAACAACAAATTCCGGGATCACCACTTTACTCAGCACGATCTCCCCTGAGTCGGAGACAGGCTTGATCTCGGACTCTGCTATTTTTGCCGGGAAATTGCCAAACAACGTATTGACCGGAATCACAATGGAATCTATTTGATTTTCTTCCTCATTTTCTTCCGCCATTCGCACCTGTTGCAATGCGAGCTGCTCTGAAAAAACCTGAACGCCCGAAATACTGACGGGACGATATCCCGGTGCGGTAACTTTGACTGTATATTGGGCAAATGGTTGATTTTCGGAGGGTTCCATCGAGTATTCAAGCGGAGGCGCATCAAGCGTAAGTTTTTCCGACATTCCCGAATCATCCGCGCTTACCTCCTCCACCGTGGAATCCGGATCTCCAGAATAGGAAATGGTGATTCTTGCTCCCTCAATCGGTCTTCTGGTCCGGTTTGTAAGTACTTCTACTTTGAGGCTTCCTTTATCTACAGCCTCTGTCTGGGCATATTTGATATCTGGCATGAACAACCTCTTCATACATTTCCTTATATTATATGCTCAGACATGCAATCCTGTTCTGCTTCCTGTGCAAAACATTCGATTTCCCAACTTCTCAATTTTTATTTCCGTTCTTTATCCAAATCCCCCAAAACTTAATTCTTACTCTACCGTAACTACCTTCGCCAGATTTCTTGGCTTATCAACATCAAATCCCTTATCGGATGACACGTAATATGCTAAAAGCTGTAATGCAACCGATGCAGGTAAAACCATAAATTCATCCTGCATATCCGGAAGCTTGATCACCTGATATTCGGTATCAAGATCACCTGAAAGTGCCTCTTTGATAAATAATACAATATCTGCACCTCTGGATTTTACTTCCTTAATATTGGAAAGCTCTTTTGACATGAGTTTTTCCTGTGTTACCGTTGCAACAACTGGTGTGTTAGTCGTGATCAGTGCAATTGGTCCGTGTTTTAATTCGCCGGAGGCATAAGCCTCAGAGTGAATATAAGAAACCTCTTTCAGTTTCAATGATCCTTCCAGTAAAATAGAGTAATCCAGTCCACGTCCGATCATAAACAGATCCTTTGCTTCCAGAATCTTCTTTGCGATCACATGGATGTCACGTCTTTTCTCCAATACTTTCTGCATCACTTCCGAAACACGCTCTAATTCTGCGATAAAGCTCTTTGTCTGCTCCTCTGTGTAGACACCTCGCAATAATGCCATTTTTGCAACCACAAGATAAAATACGGAAAGCTGTGTTGTGTAAGCTTTTGTACTTGCCACTGCAATTTCAGGTCCTGCTGCGGTGTATAACACATAATCACTTTCTCTTGCAATGGAAGAACCTTTTACGTTGATAACGGATAAACATTTTGCGCCCTGTCTCTTCGCATATTTTAATGCTTCCAAGGTATCAATCGTCTCACCGGACTGTGATACTGCGATCACCAATGTTTTCTCATCAATGACCGGATCGGAATACATAAACTCTGATGCAAGTTCTACGTCCATCTGCACATGAACGATAGATTTTACCAGAGCCTGTGCCACAAGTCCCGCATGCATGGCTGTTCCGCATGCTACCACACAAATTCTGTCACAGTCTGTAAAAAGAGAATCCGGCACACCATCCGCGGTAAAATCAGGCAGACCGTTCACGATACGGTCTTTGATCGTATTCCTGATTGCTTCCGGCTGCTCCATAATCTCTTTTTCCATATAAAATGGATAACCATTCTTTCCCGCGCTGTTCAACTCCCAGTCAACGGACAAAAATTCCGGTTCTACCACATTGTCATTTAAATCCGTAAGTACCACATGATCTTTGTGCAACTCTAAAATGTGATATTCCGGTACAACAAAGTATTCATTTGTAAAACGGCAGAGTGCAGTCAGATCTGATGCAAGCATTGCTCCCTCTTTGCATATGGTTGCAACGATCGGGCTGACATTCCGGATCGAGTAGATCACATCCGGCTGATCTTCAAACAGGATCACAAGCGCAAAGGTACCCTTTAATTTGCTCACTGTTTTTTTGATCGCTTCCTTTGGATCTCCCTTGTAATAATGATTTAATAATGCAGCCGCAACTTCACTATCTGTTTCAGAATGAAGGATTTCCTGCAAATCGTAATCGGCGATCAGCTCACGATAGTTTTCGATGATCCCGTTATGAACCAGAGTCACTTTTCCCTGCTGATGCGGATGTGCATTCTGATCCGTAACTCCACCGTGAGTTGCCCATCTTGTATGTCCGATACCGCAGGTAGACAAAATCTTCTTCGAATCACAAATTGCTCTTAAATCACTTACTCTTCCGGCACATTTATAAACATTTGTCACATGGGAAGTTTCGTCTTTCACTGCAATACCCGCACTGTCATATCCACGATACTCTAATAATTCCAACGCATCTAATAAAACATCTTTTACGTTTTCACTGCCTGTATAACCTATAATTCCACACATATTAAATTTCCTCTTCTTTTCTATTTAAAATTTAAATCATATTCGAATTCAATTGTCCCATTATACCGTATTTGTTTTGCAGTCACCTGCATATTTGCCGGCATATCTCGCACTGGGAGGTACGAAAGGGCGTCCGCCGAATTTTCGATAACCCTTTTCCTCGTTAACCTGTGTATGGTCGTCCTCACAGGTACATGGCGCTAGAAGAGAAACCTAAATGTCTGCAATCAGTCACAGACAGGATCGCATATCTGAAAATATAAACCTTATTCGATTATCAATGTGCTATATATATTGTAAATGCCTTCATAAATGCTGCTACATCTATGAAGGCATCTATAACATGATTACTATACTATGATATGCGAAAAATGTCCAGAAGTTATTTTACTTCTACTGTCCAGCCATATTTATCCGGGATTCTTCCCCACTGGATGCCGGTTAAGGTATCATATAATTTCTGTGTCAGTTCTCCAATCTCAAAGTTGTTGACTGTCACAACATCATCTTTGTAACGAAGTTCTCCAACTGGTGAGATAACGGCTGCTGTACCTGTACCAAATACCTCTTCCAATGTACCGTCATGTCCGGCTTTCATCAGATCATCTACGGAAAGTCTTGTCTCATTTACTTTGTAACCCCAGTCACGAAGCAGATGGATCATGGAATCTCTTGTAACACCCGGAAGAACGGTTCCTTCGATTGGTGCTGTGTAGATTTCACCGGCAATTTTGAACATGATGTTCATGGTTCCAACTTCCTCTACATATTTACGATGCTCACCATCTAACCAGAGAACCTGTGCATAACCAAGTTTTTCTGCTTTCACCTGTCCTAAAATAGAACCTGCGTAGTTACCACCACATTTTGTAAAGCCTGTACCACCTTTTACAGCACGGACAAGTTCATCCTCAACCAGAATCTTAACCGGATTAAGACCTGCTGCATAGTAAGCACCTACCGGACAGCAGATAATCATAAACTTGTATGCGTTTGCCATATGTACGCCGAGTGCTGCTTCTGTTGCAAACATAAATGGTCTGATATAAAGGGAAGTGTTTGGTTCAGATGGAACCCAGTCAGCTTCTACTTTTACAAGTGCTTCCACTGCTTCGACAAACATATCAACCGGGAATTCCGGCATGCAAAGTCTTGCGTTGGAATTGATCATTCTCTTTGCGTTCATCTCTGGACGGAACAGCTGGATTTTTCCTTCTGCTGTACGGTATGCTTTCATACCTTCAAATGTTTCCTGTGCATAGTGAAGTGTCACACATGCCGGATCCATTGTGATAGGTCCTTCCGGAACGATTCTTGCATCTTTCCATCCGTCTTCTTTTGTCCAATCCATGACAAACATGTAATCTGTCATATACTTACCAAAACCAAGATTCTTCTGGTCTGGTTTCTCCTTTAATACCGGTCTTTTCTCAAATCTGATATCCATAATATCCTCCTTGTTTGCGAAGCAAATGCGACTGTCCTTACAGGAGCAGAGGATTTGGCCTCCTTTTCCCATTACACTTTTGGGAAATTAACTTTGACAACCATTATGATACTTTCTTTTTTTCATGTCAAGATTATTCCGAAGCCTTATGTTATGTATAACTATCAGTTATTATCTATTTTATTTTCTATAACCTGATTTTATTTTCTTTTTCAAGTGACTTTTCCACTCTCCTGTAATATAATAAAACTACCTAGAAAATTTTGAGAGGTGATCCCTATGCATACATTTCAGCCAATTCCAGTTGACATGCTGGACATGAATCCATTTACAAAAATCGGCAAAGAATGGGCGCTGCTCACAGCCGGAAATAAACAGGAATCCAATACAATGACCATTAGCTGGGGCGGTGTTGGTGTTTTATGGGGCAAAAATGTGGTCTATGTTTTTGTCCGTGATTCCAGATATACCAAGGAACTGATTGATGCAGGAGACTTTTTCTCCCTTACATTTGTAAGTGACCAGTACCGCGATGCCTTGAATTACTGTGGCTCCCATTCCGGCCGGAACGAGGATAAGATTGCAAATGCAGGGCTTTCCGTGGACTACCGGCATGGAATCCCATACATTGATGAGGGAAATCTCGTCTTGGTATGTGAAAAAATGTCTGCTACCAGAATCACGGATGATTCCTTCCTCGATTCCGAGATTGCTGACAAATGGTACAAAGACGGTGACATGCACACCATGTACGTTGGTCAGATCATTGACGTGCTCGCAAGATAATCATTTCTGATAAACTCTGATTTTTTGCAAAACACTACATTCATAATTCACAAAAAGCCTCCCGGCAAAAATGATCCAGATTGCCTTTCATTGCAATTCCCACATTTTTATCGGGAGGCTTTTTTTACTCATGAAGCAGATAACCACTTCTTATTCGACAAAAAAATTTATTTTATTTCAATGGATATTTCTCTGTCAAAGATTTCACGATCGCCTTTGCCTTGTCAGCTGCCGGCTCACCCTCTTTGATCATTATTGCGATCGCCTCTGCGATCTGATCCATATCATCCGTGTCTAATCCGCGGGAAGTTACCGCCGGAGTTCCAAGACGTACACCACTTGTCACAAATGGAGATTTCGGGTCGTTTGGAATGGTATTCTTATTGCAGGTAATGTTGACGGAATCCAGAAGTTTCTCAACTGCTTTTCCGGTAAGATCATAATTGGTCAGATCTACGAGCATGAGGTGATTGTCTGTTCCACCGGATACGATCTTAATTCCACGATCCATCAGTCCCTTGCAGAGTGCCTGTGCGTTGTCAATAATATTCTGCTGGTAAACCTTAAATTCCGGCTGCAATGCCTCTTTGAAGCAGACTGCCTTGGCTGCGATCACATGCATCAGTGGTCCGCCCTGAATACCCGGGAAGATTGCTTTGTTAAAGTTATACTTGTCCGCAACTTCCTGACTGCTCAAAATCATTCCGCCTCTCGGTCCGCGCAGTGTCTTGTGTGTTGTGGTCGTCACAACGTGTGCATATGGAATTGGGCTTGGATGAAGTCCTGCTGCCACAAGTCCTGCAATATGCGCCATATCAACCATGAGCACTGCACCACACGTGTCTGCGATCTCACGGAATCTCTTGAAATCAATGGTTCTCGCATAAGCGGATGCCCCTGCAATGATCATTTTTGGTTTACATTCCATTGCAAGTTCTTCCACTTTATCATAATCAATGTATCCCTCGTCATTGACACCATATGGTACTACATGAAAATAACTTCCTGAAAAATTGACCGGAGAACCATGTGTCAGATGTCCACCATGGTCTAAGTTCATTCCCATGATCGTATCACCCGGTTTTAAAATTGCAAACTGTACCGCCATATTTGCCTGCGCACCGGAATGTGGCTGCACATTGACATACTCACACCCAAATAATTCTTTTGCGCGCTCTCTTGCCAGTTCTTCCACAACGTCCACGCACTCGCAGCCACCGTAATATCTCTTTCCCGGATAACCTTCCGCATATTTATTCGTCAGGACACTTCCCATTGCTGACATAACCGCCGGGCTTACCCAGTTTTCGGATGCGATCAGCTCAATATGACTGTTCTGTCTGTCAAGTTCATCGGTAATTGCCTGTGCGACTTCCATATCCACTGCCTGAATATCTTCTAATGTGTACATAAAATCCTCCTTGTCTTCCGCCAGATTTTAAAGTTCATTATAAAGGACTTTCTGTAAATATTCAATTATAAATTTATTTAAAAAATGTATACGCTGTCGCAAACCATGCCTTTATCACATCCCAAACCCATGCATATTCCCGATCAATGCCGTAATGCATATCTGTAAGATCAGAATAAGTGGCATTCCCACCACAAAATACCAGTGCTTTGTCTTATGATGAAACAGATACATGCCGGCCCACGTTCCGACACTGCCGCCTAAAATACTCACAAGGAAAAGTGTTTTCTCCGGTATCCGCCATGCATGATGTCTCGCCTTGCTTTTGTCCATTGCCATCACTGCAAGTCCAATGAGATTCATAACGATCAGATAGATCAAAAGTCCTTTTTGCATTCTCCTGTCTCCCTTCGTTTTTTCTGTAAATGTGAACTACAAAAACGGCCGCCAGAAAAGGCAGCCGTTTTCTTATTTCACAACTATTTTGTTGCTTTATTTTTTCCAAAATGTACTTTCATGACATACCACAGCTCTGTTGCGATGCAGATAGAAGAATAAGCACCACATACAAGACCTGCCATAAGTGGAAGTGAGAAGTCACGGATACTTGCCACACCTAAAATGTAGAGCATCACAACCATGATAAAGGTTGTGATAGAAGTATTAATACTTCTGGACAATGTCTGTGTCAGACTCTTATTTGCAACTTCACGCAATTCCTCTGCAGTCTGTTTTCCAGTCTTTAATGCCAGGTTCTCACGGATACGGTCAAAAATAACGATCGTATCATTGATAGAGTAACCTACGATGGTAAGAACACATGCAATAAAGGTACTTCCTACAGAAATACGCACAAGTGCATATACTGTGATCACAACAAGAACGTCATGAACCAATGCAAGGATCGCACTTGCTGCAAATCTGATATCCTTAAAACGGAACCAGATGTAAAGTAACATAAAGATACAGGACACGATAACCGCTTTCAATGCATCGGAACGCATCTCACCACTGATGGTAGAACTGATACTCTGGGAAGTGATGGTGGATGCATCCACATCACAATTTTCTGCCAGTGTATCTTCCAATTCCTGACGCTCATCAAGACTTAAGGTACGTGTCTTAATTGTAACCTGTGTTGTTCCTTCTACTTTTGTTGCCTGCACATCGGAATCACCGGTTACTTTTTCCACATAAGGAACAATGTCATTCTCGATATCTTCGATGGTCATATCTTTGCCAAAATCAGCCGTTGTGGAAGTTCCACCCATAAAGTCAAGACCATAGTTCAATGCCTTGCCCTCTGTTGCGGAATGTACTCCCATACTGATCAGTCCGGCAGCGATAATGATACCGGAAATTGTAAAGAATACTGCTTTTTTTCCAATGAAATCAATGCTCTTTCTCTCTTTTGCACGACCGTAAAGTTTTTCACTCTTAAGTCCCAATGCATACAGAGAATACAGAATGTATCTGGTCACAACCATTGCTGTAAAAAGGGAAAGGATGATACCGATCATTAAAGTATAGGCAAAACCTTTTACGGTACCGGAACCTAACGCCATAAGCACAACAGATGCAATCAAAGTTGTAATGTTACCATCTAAGATAGCTGACATCGCTTTCTGGAAACCGATCTTCATAGATGTCTGAACCGATTTTCCGGTTGCGATTTCCTCACGGACACGTGCAAATACAATAACGTTTGCATCCACCGCCATACCGATACCAAGGATAATACCTGCGATACCCGGAAGTGTCAGTGTGATCTCGAATAAATATAAGGTTGCAATCACTAAAGTTGTATAAATTGCAAGTGCTAAGGATGCTGCAATACCCGGTACTGCGTACATAATGATCATAAATACCATAACGATTGCAAGACCGATCGCACCGGCTTTTAAACTGGTAGAGATTGCCTGGCTTCCCAACTGTGCTCCTACAACAGAGGACTCTAACTCGGAAAGCTGTAAAGAAAGAGAACCGATACGGATCTGCGTTGCAAGTGTCTCAGCCTCTTCGAAGTCTGCCATACCTGTGATCTGTGCCTCACCGCCTGTGATAGCTGTCTGTACACGTGGATAACTGATGGTCTCTCCATCGTATACGATAGGAAGGTTTTTACCAATGTTTTCAGAAGTTACTTCTCCGAAAATCTTTGCACCCTCATCGGTCAGTTTTAAGGCAACCACATACTCTTTGTTGCCATACGTGTCTGTCTGGGTTGCAGCCTGTGCGTCTGCGACCATATCACCGGTCATAAATACCGTTCCATCCGGCATCTGGAACTCTAAAGATCCCGGATTTCCAAGATCCTCTAAAATCTCATTTGCGTCCTGTACACCAGGGATCTCAACTGTGATCCTGTCGTCTCCGACCTGATATACGGAAGCTTCTGTACTGTAACTGTCTACACGTTTCTGAAGTTTATAAATGGTATCACTCATATCTTCAGCACTTGGATTCTCGTCCACTACCTGATAAGTAATGGAAACACCACCGGAGAGATCCAGTCCCAGAGGAATTGACATATCTTCGCCGATTCCGGTGGATGAAAGAATAATTGATGCATAATAAGCAAGTCCCACAAACGCTGCAAGGATCACTGCCAATATGACTGCTGCTTTACTCTTTTTCATTGTTTTACCCTTCCTTTATTCTTCGTCTGCCTCGGCAGCCTTAATCATGATCGCGCATTCAATACGCTTTTTCTGAAGTGCACATCCGATGTCGTATGCATTGTGGATATCTCCATGGAAATTGTAGGAGTTTGCTGCACATCCGCCACTGCAATAGAATTTTGCAAAACAGTTACGGCATTTTTCTTTCGCATAAACATTGCAGCACTTAAATTCATCACAGATATCCTGACGTTTGATACCCTCGTCCACATTTCCAAGCAGGAAATCCTCATTTCCAACAAACTGATGACAAGGATAAAGGTCACCCCAAGGTGTCACTGCCAGATACTCTGTTCCTGAACCACAGCCGGAAAGACGTTTTGCCACGCACGGTCCACCCTCCAGATCTATCATAAAATGGAAGAAGTTGAAATCATTTCCATTTTTATGTCTCTCTACCATCTCAGCAGCCAGCTTGTCATATTCCTCATAAAGCTGTGGAAGGTCTTCCTCACGGATTGCATAATCCTCGGTCGGCTGTGCCACTACAGGCTCTACTGAGATCTGTTTGAATCCAAGATCTGCCAGATGCAGCACATCATTGGAGAAATCAAGGTTATTGTGTGTGAAAGTACCTCTCACATAATACTTGTCCTGATTGCGGCTCTCTGCAAATTTCTGGAACTTCGGCACGATCAGGTCATAGCTTCCCGCTCCCTTGCGGAATGGTCTCATATGATCATGGACTTCTTTTCTTCCGTCAATGCTTAAAACCACATTGCCCATTTCTTTGTTGGCAAATTCCATGATCTCATCATTTAATAAAACGCCGTTTGTAGTAAGTGTAAAACGGAAGTTCTTGTTGTGGATCTTCTCCTGCTCTCTTCCGTAGGCTACGAGGTCTTTTACAACCTGCCAGTTCATAAGAGGTTCTCCACCAAAGAAGTCCACCTCTAAGTTTCTTCTGTTACCGGAATTTGCGATCAGGAAATCCAATGCTTTTTTACCGGTCTCAAAAGACATCAATGCCCTTCTTCCATGATACTCTCCCTCTTCTGCAAAGCAGTAACGACAGGCAAGATTGCAGTCATGTGCGATATGTAAACAAAGGGCTTTTACAACGGTCGGACGCTTTTTGAAATCCATCATATAGTTTTCATAGGTGTCCTTTGTGAAAAGTTCCTCATTTTTGATCAATGTCTGAACTTCGTCAATCGCTTCTTCTACTTCTTCTTTTCCATATTTGCCGGATAATGCAGTTACAATCTCTTCCGCAGAGGTATCTGCTGCGTTCTCACGTGCAGCATACATCTCAATGACATCATATGTCACATCGTCAACTACGTGGATTGCACCGCTGTTTACATCCAGAACAATATCATAGCCGTTGTTCTTATACTGATGAACCACTATAATATTTCCTCACTTTCTATCATCTTTTCCTCATAATATGTGCAATCATTACACATATCTATAACGTACAAATGACCGCACGCTGCGCGAACGGTCGTTTGTGAGTGTCATTATTCACTTTTGAGTTAAAACTTATTTGTTCTCGCAAGTCTGGTTTCCTACTGTGCAGGATGTCTTACAAGCAGACTGGCAGGATGTCTGACATTCGCCGCATCCACCTTTTTTTACTGTGTTCTGTAATTTTCTAGTATTTAATGTTTTAACGTGTTTCATGATTATTTCTCCTTTAAAAATCTTTTTTCGCTGTTTTATAGTATAACACATAGTTTTTCATAAGAAAAGCATTTTTTTAACTGATCATGCCGCCGGCAGTTCCCGCACACGCACAGAGCACCCAGGTTGTGATCATTTTCACCGGTTCAATGCCTGCTCCCCCCTTTATGATCAGTGAGACGGCAAACAAAATTCCAAAATAAACCGTTCCTGCCACAAATCCCCAGAGGAACTTTTTATCCCTGATCTTTTTTCCCATCAGAATGCCTCCAGTCAGCCCTGTTATGATATAAATAACGATCACTGCCACTTTGACAACTGCCTCCGAGAGCTCCAGCCGGTATAAAAGCAATGCCAGAAGCAATAACAATAACGCACTTATGATAAACATGATAAAAACAACCATTGCCAGCACTTTTGCCGGGTTTTCCTTTGCATCTCTCGCCCTTAATCTCAATCCTGTTCCCAATCCGCCACCGCCAGACTTTCCCTTCTGTCTATATATATGATGCTGTCCGGCTGATTATGCTGATTTTCTAAAATGTGCGCTTATGTCCTGCTGTGGCAGATGAAAGTTTTCTTCTTTTTTACAGGTAACGGATGCTGTAAGAAGCCTCAAATGCCTGCTCCGGCTCCACTGCGTTCTCGTATGCCCGTTCCTCTAATGTGCCCTCAAAATCATCCGCATCACATCTTCCATACCAAGGTTCAATGCAGACAAACGGTGCGTCTTTTCCTTCCGGTGACCAGATTGCAAATAAAGGTGCATCAAAATCCATAGTCACATAAGGCTTTCCATCCGGTGTGACCAGTGAAACTTCCCCGGTCTGTTTTCCTTCCACCATATAAGTGCAGCGGTCAAAAAATCCCGGTGTAAAGTACACTTTCTCATCCTCCAGCGGGATTACAATATCTTCACTCATTACTGCCAGTCCGGTATCCGGTGTATTTCCATGATGATGCACTTCCTTTAGTCCTGCAAATTGCAGACCATATCCAAGCTTATTTTCTTCGCCGTTAAATGGGCATAAGAAAGCCGGATGTGCGCCAATGGAAAAATATAAGGTCTTTGTATCCGGGTTTTCCACTTTCCACATGACTTTTAATTCATTGCCTGCCAGTTTGTATCCAATTTTTAATACAAATGCAAATGGATATTTTTTCATGGTTTCTTCGTCGGAATGTAAAGAAAACCAGATGGTATCCTCTGTCTGGGATTCCATGGTATGTTCCATATCCCTTGCAAAACCGTGCTGTCCTATTGCATACGTTTTTCCGCCATAGCGGTACTCTTTATTTTTACAGTTCCCCACAAACGGAAACAACACTGGGGAGGTTCTTCCCCAATATTTTTTGTCCGCATACCACATGTACTCTTTATCGTCGGATTTTCTCTTTACGGATTTTAGTTCTGCCCCAAAAGAATCGATCTCCACACGCAATGTGTCATTTTCCAAAACATATCTCATACAATCCATCTCCTTGTTATCTAAATATCGATAGGCGTTTGCGAAACTCATCCTACTCTTCTTTCAATTGTTCAAAATCAACAAAATTTTCGAAAACACAATTGTTTTCGCAATCACCTACGATATGAAACTCAATTTTATAATTCGCAGTTGTTGACAGTTCTTGGGAATGGGATCACGTCACGGATATTGGACATACCTGTTAAGTACATTACGCAACGCTCAAATCCCAGTCCGAATCCTGCATGTCTTGCAGAACCGTATTTACGGAGGTCAAGATAGAAACCGTAATCTTCCTCTTTCAGTCCAAGTTCATTGATCCTTGCAAGTAATTTTTCGTAATCATCCTCTCTCTGGCTTCCTCCGATGATCTCACCGATGCCAGGAACCAGACAGTCTACTGCTGCAACTGTTTTTCCGTCCGGATTCAGCTTCATGTAGAAAGCTTTGATTTCCTTTGGATAATCAGTTACAAATACCGGGCGTTTGAATACCTGCTCGGTCAGATAACGCTCATGCTCGGTCTGCAGATCGCATCCCCAGTATACTTTGTAATCGAATTTGTCGTTGTTTTTCTCCAGAAGCTCGATAGCCTCGGCGTTAACGCATTCTGGAACTTCTCGCACTATGATATTCACTACGATCACCCGGAGGCGGCGGTGGAGAACGTCCACCTGACCGACAGCCTGATGACGCTGTCCTACGCGGCGCGCAGGCAGGACGAGTATTCCGCGGAACCATCATCGGAAGAGGAGAACACGGAAGAATAAAAAGTGCCGTTCCGTATCAACGGGGCGGCTTTGCGTTTGGAGGAACGGCATGACGATAAAGGAAGTCAGCGAAAGATACGGCGTGTCGCAGGATACGCTGAGATATTACGAAAAAGCCGGGTTAGTGCCGGAGGTCACGCGCACTGCCGGAGGTATCCGCGACTATCAGCCGGACGACCTTGGCTGGCTGGAGCTTGCATTGTGCATGCGCAGCGCAGGACTGCCGGTCAGCGGCATAGTTGAGTACCGCAAGCTGTTCCAGCAGGGCGAAAGCACTATCCCGCAGCGGCTGAAGCTCCTGACCGACCAGCGCGAAGAGCTCCTCAGCATGAAAAATCAGATAGAGCAGACTCTGAATCGCCTGAACTACAAAATCAGCGTTTACGAGCGGGCGACAAAAACTGGCATCCTGTCCTGGGACGAGGAAGAAAAGTGCAGCGGAGACTGTGATGGATAAATTCTCGGTCGTGGTTAACGGGCTTGGCAATGTGG
>ERZ773224.2344-NODE-2344-length-20195-cov-10.164052_pt1 | contig 20195 bp, 16 predicted proteins | sample MGYA00580526_ERZ773224 | MGnify/ENA primary metagenome ERZ773224 (study PRJEB29015, sample SAMEA2737743) | human gut metagenome | biome: human gut; feature: human-associated habitat; material: faeces | place: China | collected 2012 ... | reverse complement strand
GTAAACTTTTTTGTTTTTGGGAGGATAATTTAGCGTTAGCTAAATTTCAATCCCCAACCTACACTCTGCTAAACCATAATTTAACCGAAATTATCTGTTAATCAAAACATTTTGAACAGCTAAGATTCAAAATGTTTGAAACATTATAAGATAACCATATAACAAGAAATTCATATTATATAGCAGGGAGATATTAAAAAATAAGATTTATAAAGTGGTGAATAATATGAAAAAAGCAGTATTTGTTTTTGGTACTTTAACTTATACTCAAAGGGGAAGAGAGGCATTGCGACGGCGTGGAATTCTTACAAAAATTATTCGTACTCCCGTGCAATATCGCAATGGTTCATGCGGTTACAGTTTGTTGGTTATAAACAGAGTCGATGAAAGCGTAGAAATACTAAGGGCAATGAATATACCTGTGCAGGGAGTTTATCCTGCTGATTTAGAATGATTTATTTCGATAACGGTGCAACAACTTTTCCAAAACCAAAATCCGTGGTAAATGCTGTTAATTATGCGATTACAAAAATCGGAGCTAACCCTGGACGAGGCGGCCATAATATGGCTATAAAAGCCTCTGATGTGCTTTTTGAATGCAGAAACAATGCGGCAAAACTCTTTGATATTGAAAATTCAGAAAATGTTATTATCACAAACAATTGCACAACAGCACTTAATACTGTCATAAAAGGAATTTTAAAACCCGGCGATCATGCGGTAATATCATCATACGAGCATAATGCTGTCGTGCGGCCTTTGGAGTATTTAAAAAGTAAAGGAGTAGAATACTCTGTTGCCGATGTTGATTATAATGACACAGAAAAGACAATTGGTAATTTCAGAAAAGCTTTTAAAGAGAACACTAAACTTGTAGTGTGCACCCATGCATCAAATGTATTTGGTATAAGATTACCTATTCAACGAATAGCGGCACTGTGCAAATTAAACGGAATACTTTTTTGCACAGACGCAGCTCAAACTGCAGGTATAATTCCGATTTCGCTAAAAAATTCTGATATAGATTATTTATGTACAGCAGGGCACAAAGGTTTGTACGGTCCTATGGGTACAGGTTTGCTTGTTATTAACAGCGATACTATTCCCGAAAGTCTTATTCAAGGCGGAACAGGCAGCCTTTCTGCACAAGTAAATCAACCCGAAATTTTACCTGACAAATTTGAAAGCGGAACTCATAATTTACTTGGAATAGCTGGACTTAACGAAGGCATAAAATATGTTATGAATAAATCGCCGCAAAAAATATTTGACTATGAAATTAGTCTTGCAAAAAATCTTTATGACGGTTTATCTAAAATTAAAGATATTGAATTATATACACCAAAACCCGATGATGACGGATTTGTACCGGTAGTTTCGTTTAATATAAAAAATACGGACAGCGAAAAAACGGCGCAAATTCTTAATGATAAATTTAATATTGCAGTGCGTGCCGGACTTCATTGCGCACCGCTCGCTCATAAATGCTTTGGCACGCTTGAAAAAGGTACTGTTCGTGCAGTTATTTCCTCGTTTTCGACACAGTTTGAAGTTAACTATCTTATTAAATCAGTCAGTCAAATTAATTATTACAAAAGAATGTAAAAAAGGTTGCAATTCAATGCTGTTGTGTGTTAAAATAAAGTAATGAAAAACAGAGGAGGTTAAAATGATGGAATGGATACAAAACGTATTTGCTGTATTAAAAACCATTGAAATTCGAGATATTGTTGATATTCTTGCTATTGCATTCATTATTTTCAGCCTTTTCAAGCTTGTAAAAGAAACCCGTGCGGCTCAGCTTTTAAAAGGTGTTGTTGCACTTCTTATTATATATTTAATATCATCACTTTGCGGATTGATGATGCTTACGTCACTTCTCAGAACATTTTTTGAGGCATCAGTTATACTTGTTGCTATTATTTTTCAGCCTGAAATCCGAAAATATTTGGAACAAATGGGTAGAAATAATACTTATAAAAAGTATATAAAACTTATTACTCATCGAGAAAAAAGTGATGAGTGGAAAATGGCTGTTAAAAAATCAATAATAGATGCCGCCGATACAGCTTTGCTGTTTTCACATTCAAAAACAGGTGCATTGCTTGTTTTTGAAAGAGAAACAAAACTTTCCGATATAGCCGCAACAGGCACAATAGTTAATGCAGATACTTCAGTTGCACTTTTCGGAAACATATTTTTTAACAAAGCTCCGCTACACGACGGCGCAAGTATTGTGCGTGACGGAAAACTTTTTGCGGCAGGATGTATATTACCGCTTACAGATAACAAAAATGTTGATATAAATCTTGGAACAAGACACAGAGCAGGACTTGGCATCAGTGAGCAAAGCGATGCTGTGGTTTTGATTGTCAGTGAAGAAACAGGTGTTATTTCGCTTGCAATTAACGGCGTACTTTACCGCAATTTTACACGCGACAGACTTATCGATAAGCTTGAGGCATTGTTACTTGAAAATACTGATGATGATTCGGCAGCTGCCGGTTTACTCCAAAAGATAAGGAGGAAGTCGGATGAAGGAAAATAAAAGCAAAAGATCAAGATTCAGGGCTTTTGTACAGAGTACAAACTTTTTATTTATCGTATCAATTGTAATTTCGCTTGTGATTTGGATTTATATGAGTATAAGTACAGGAAACGATACAAGTTTGACTATTTCGGATATACCTGTTCAGGTTGAATTGTCCGAAGATGCTGTTAATAACGGTCTGCAAGTTTTTTCGGGCAGTGATTATAAAGCCTCACTTACAGTTACAGGTAACAGAGCTGTTGTGGGTTCGTTACAGGCGTCTGATATTACCGTCAAAGCAGCTGCCAACTATGTTGACTCTGCGGGCAATTATACATTGTATCTTAATGCCTCAAAGAATGACCCTTACAGCGATTTTCAGATTTCATCTGCGATAAAACCGTCTACGATTGATGTTTTTATTGATTATCTGCGAGAAGCTACATTTGATATTCAAGAAAATGTTGTTTATAAAGTTGACGACGGTTATTATGCGTCAACCACACTGTCGTCAAAAACCATATATATTACAGGTCCGCAGTCTGAAGTATCTAAGATTTCTAAGGTTGTGGCTGCTGCGAATATAGACGGTACGCTTAATTCGTCACGCAAAGTTAATGCAGATATTATTTTGTACGATGCTGACGGTAAAGAAATTAATACGGATTTACTTTCTCTTGATTTTAAAACTGTGGAGGCTGCGATTTCTGTACTTCCCGAAAAAGAAGTTTCTTTAAAGCCTACATTTACAAACTTACCTTCAGGTTTACAAATTACCGACGATATGATTTCTGTTGAGCCTTCGTCAATACTGCTTGCAGGTACTGACGATGTATTGAATAAGACCGATTCGGTAAATCTTGCACCGATTGATTTTACATCACTTACAAATACAAAATCAATATTTGACCTTGCTGTTGAAATTCCAACTGATTGCAAGAATATCAGTAATACTTCAACTGCTAAGGTAACTCTTGATTTGTCGTCATTGTCAAGCAAAAAGCTGACGGTTGAAAAATTTATGGTACAGGGTCTTGCATCGGGATATTCTGCGGAGGTAACGCAAAAGAATCTTGAGGTTACAGTTTATGGCACAAGCAGTCAGATTGACTCCCTTAGTGCTTCGGATATAACCGCTGTTATTGATGTATCGTCTTCCGACGGTATGAAAGGCTCGGTTTCAATGCCTGTAACATTTAACATTGAGAACGGTTCTTCGTGTTGGGTTTCTGGTTCTTATAAAGCAAATCTTACAATTTCAGAATCATAAAAATACCCGTGGCTGTTGCCACGGGTTTATTTTTGCTCCTTGTCAAAGGTTTGGGTGAATATGGTTTAGCAAAATGATTTACCAACAATTATAAAAATTTGGTCGACCTTTTCAAAGGTCGTGGGTGTGGGCAAAGCCCGCAAATACTTTCAATTTACGCAATCTTACGATAGCCAAACAGCTTGCTGTTTGGCGGCTTGAACAAATAGGCGAAAGCCTTTGCGAGAGCGACAAAAGAAAATACACTTCATTTCATAGTCAACGCATTGCGTTGACTATGTTTTTAGTGTTTTTGTTTATAACAGTTGTCGACTGTTTTGCCAAACTAAGTGCAAGCACGCAAACTGCCACGCTGTTTGCGCCCGATAAATTGTTATATCGGAAGATATTATGGGCGCTGCCCAAATCCGCAAGCCTTTAAAAAGGCTTGACCTAAATTTTAAAATTATTTGCTTTAAACTGTGCACTAAACCGTAATAAAAAAATACGGACTGCACACAAAATGCAGTCCGTAAATATTTGAATTATGTGATTTGATTATTTAATAGCCTCAAATGCTTCCTGTAAATCGAAGAGAATATCATCAATATGCTCTGTACCGATTGAAAGACGAATTGTATTTGGCTTAATGCCCTGCTCTGCAAGCTCCTGCTCGTTAAGCTGTGAGTGTGTTGTTGATGCAGGATGAATAGCAAGTGACTTAACATCTGCTACATTTGCAAGAAGTGAGAATACCTGGAGATTATCAATGAACTTCTTAGCGTCTTCTTCTGTACCCTTGATTTCAAAAGTAAAGATTGAACCGCCGCCGTTAGGGAAGTACTTATCATAAAGTGCCTTATACGGTGAGTTTGGAAGTGATGGGTGGTTCACGCTCTCAACCTGTGGGTGATTTACAAGGAATTCAAGAACTTTCTTTGTGTTTTCTACATGACGCTCAACACGGAGTGAAAGTGTTTCAAGACCCTGCAAGAAAATGAATGCGTGGAACGGAGAGATTGTAGCACCTGTGTCACGGAGAAGAATTGCTCTGATGTATGTTACAAATGCAGCACCCGGAGCAGCCTGTGTAAATACAGCACCGTGGTATGATGGGTTTGGCTCTGCAAACTGTGGGAATTTACCTGATGCAGCCCAGTCAAACTTACCGCTCTCAATAATTACACCGCCGATTGCTGTACCGTGACCGCCGATGAACTTTGTAGCTGAATGAACAACGATGTCTGCACCGTACTCAAACGGTCTTACAAGGTAAGGGGTTGCAAATGTGCTGTCAACAACAAGCGGAATATTGTGTGCGTGTGCAATCTTTGCGAGAGCCTCAATATCAATAAGGTTAGCATTTGGATTGCCGAGTGTTTCAATGTAGAGAGCCTTTGTATTCTCGTCAATAGCGTTTTCAAAAGCACCCTCTTCATCAGGATCAACAAATGTTGTTGTAATGCCGTAAGCAGGAAGTGTGTGTTCGAGAAGGTTATATGTGCCGCCGTAGATTGTCTTTGCAGCTACGATGTTATCGCCTGCTTTAGCAAGAGCCTGAATTGTATATGCGATTGCAGCTGCGCCCGAAGCTACTGCAAGAGCGGCTGTACCACCCTCAAGAGCTGCAATCCTCTGCTCAAAAATATCTTCTGTAGGGTTTGTAAGTCTGCCGTAGATGTTGCCTGCATCTTTAAGTGCAAAACGATCTGCGGCGTGCTGGCTGTTGTGGAATACATAAGAAGTAGTTGCGTAAATCGGAACTGCTCTTGCATCTGTTACCGGGTCTGCTGATTCCTGTCCTACATGAAGCTGAAGTGTTTCAAAGTGTAATTTTCTATCTTTTAATGTGCTCATTTTATTTACCTCTTTCAATAATTAATTTAGTTTGTTACAATGTTATAATAAAAATAATGTAGTAATGTATTTGTTGCGTCAGCAACAACATCCAGAGGTACTGCACATTCGTCCGTATCGGTAGTTCTGTCTTAATAGATTTACAAATAATAGAAGCATTAGAATTCTCCTTTGCTAAAACTTACTAATTACATAGGTTTAATGTGATTGTATATTATCATATAATTTACCCGTTGTCAATACTATTTTTTAAATTTTTAAAAATATATTTATTTAGTAGGTTTTAAGAGCAAAATTTGCCGGTTTTATAACATATTTGTAGAATTATAAGCGGCCAATATACCTATAGAAAGATAATTAAAATATAAATCGGATAAAAAACAACTTGAAAACCTACTAAATATATGTTATTATTATGTTATAGATGAATGCTATATTTTTGCAAATACTTAGTAAAAGGTGGTGTTAATTTGAAAATTTCTACAAAGGGAAGATACGCACTGCGAATGCTTATAGATTTGGCAATGCACCAGAATGACGGTTACATTGCACTTAAGGATATTGCGGCTCGTCAGAATATTTCAAAAAAATATCTTGAGCAGATTATGCCTATTCTTAATAAAGCCGATGTGTTACTTACAAACCGTGGATTTCAGGGTGGATACCGCCTTGCAAGAACTCCCGACCAATATACGGTAGGCGAGATTCTCCGCATTACAGAGGGCAGCCTTGCTCCTGTTGCTTGTCTTGACCATGACCCGAATACTTGCCCTATGAGTGATGAATGTATTACTTTACCTGTATGGCAGGGTCTTAACGAAGTCATTACAAAGTATCTTGACAGTATTACAATTCAGGATATTATTGACCATCAGGCCGAAAGCATTGGCAATGACTATGTAATATAATAGTATATAAGTTTATAGAAAAAATTATAAAGCCATCTTTGATTTTATCAGTCAAAGATGGCTTTGTTTGTTAATTAGTTTTTTATTGTTTAGGCAAATAATGTTTTAACACACAAAGTTTAGTTTTGAAAATTTAGCTTTTGCGTTACTTTGTTGCCTGAACGATAATCAGCTAAAGCATAAATTTCTCCCAAAAACTTTTGATAAAAGCCCAAAATAACAGACCACAAAGCCGAAGTAAAATTCCGTCTTTGTGGTCTGTTAAAAAATACCTAAATAATTTATTACAGGGGATAGATATTAAAAATTATTTATCTGAGAACATTGGAGTTGAAAGGTAACGGTCGCCTGTATCGGGAAGAAGCGCTACAATTATCTTACCCTTGTTTTCAGGGCGTTTAGCAAGCTCGGTTGCCGCATATACTGCCGCACCTGAAGAAATACCTACAAGCACACCCTCTGTACGGGCAATAGCCTTGCCCGTTGCAAATGCGTCATCGTTTTCTACTGCGAAAATTTCGTCATATACATTAGTATCAAGGGTTTCGGGAACAAAGCCTGCGCCGATACCCTGAATTTTGTGAGGACCTGCCACACCCTTTGAAAGTACAGGTGATGTAGCCGGTTCAACTGCAACAATTTTTACATTTGGATTTTTTGACTTAAGATATTTACCTACACCTGTTACGGTACCGCCTGTACCTACGCCTGCAACAAAAATGTCAATCTTGCCGTCTGTATCCTCCCAGATTTCAGGACCTGTTGTTGCAAAGTGAGCGGCAGGGTTTGCCTGGTTTACGAACTGACCAGGAATAAAGCTGTGCGGAATTTCACTTGCAAGTTCGTCAGCCTTTGCGATAGCGCCCTTCATACCTTTTGCACCGTCAGTAAGAACAAGTTCTGCGCCGTAAGCCTTAAGAAGATTTCTGCGTTCGATACTCATTGTTTCAGGCATTGTAAGAATAATTCTGTAACCTCTTGCGGCTGCTACCGCTGCAAGACCGATACCTGTGTTACCGCTTGTAGGCTCAATGATTACAGAATCAGATGTAAGCAAGCCTTTTTCTTCCGCATCATCAATCATAGCCTTTGCTACTCTGTCCTTAACACTTCCTGCCGGATTAAAATATTCAAGCTTTGCAAGTACAGGTGTGTCAAGTCCCTGTGCAGCAGAGTAATTATTGAGTTTCATAATAGGTGTTCTGCCAATGAGGTCAGTGATTTTCTCGTAAATTTTCATAATGCATTCTCCTTTATAATATAATGTTTATAGTAATGTCCGTAATTGAAATTTAATCCTTATTAAACCTACATAAATTATAGGTATTATTATAGCACCGCAATATTGCATTGTCAACACTTAAATATAAATATTTCCGAAAAAAATAATAAATATCGAATTTTTAATGCTGATATGCAATATGTATAGAAATACAACGGGATTTTTTATAAACAAAATTATAAATATAATTGCAAATTTTTACAATATATGTTAAAATTAGAGCAATAATAAGCAAACGGATTTACCGTGAAATTTAAAAGAAGGTGTATAACTTTGAAAAAATGTTTTTCGATTGTACTGACTGTACTTATGGCGGTGATAGCTTTTACAGCTTTTTCATCAGTTAATGCTGTTTCTGTCGAAAGTAATCAATCGGTACATACTAACCAAACAGCGGACTTAGGAATACCTCCGCTTGACTTCGGCGATTCAAATGACTATGACAGCGGTGGTTCTGATTGGGGCGGCAGCTCTGACTGGGGCGGCAGTTCCGATTGGGGTGACAGTTCTGATTGGGACAGTTCAGACCACAGCAGTTCCGAAAGCAGCGGAGAAGGTCTTGGATTTGGCGGAACGTTAGTTGTTTTCCTTGTAGTTATCGGTATAGTTGTTTACGGCATGATAAGGAGCAAAAAGGACAGCAAAAGAACAACTAAAAGAACAACTACTACTGTTGGAAGATCACAGACAATTCAGCAGTCGGCAGGCAGAAATATTACACTTCCTGACCGTACGGCACAGATTTCAGACCTTATCAAGCAGAATGATCCGAACTTCTCGGCAGAAGATTTCCTATCATTCTCAAGATATGTATATGTTACCATTCAGGACGCTTGGAGCAAGCGTGACCTTTCACCTGTAAGAATTTATTTACACGATAATCTCTACAATCAAACTCAAAAACAGATTGATCGCAAGATTGCAAACGGCGTAATCAATAAGATTGAAAATGTAGCCGTAAGTACAGCTTATCTTACAGCGTATCGCAGAGATAAAGAATTTGAGTATGTTACAGTTTATCTCAATGCCCGTCTTACAGACTATGAGATAAACGAAAAGACCGGTCAGGTTCTCCGTGGAGATCCTAATGCAAGATACGAGTTGAGGTACACACTTCGCTTTGCCCGTAATGCAAGCATTAAGACCACAAGTGCAAACAGTCAGACGCTTAAGTCACACAGTTGCCCGAATTGCGGTGCTCCTCTTGAAATGTCAAGTTCCGGCAAGTGCGAATACTGCGGAAGTACAATTACAACAGGTCAGTATTCATGGGTACTCAGCGAATATTCTTCTATTCGTAACGATACTGTTGATCAAGGCATTTATATTGAAAAAGATAACAATGCTCAAAACAATACAAATAATAATCAGTAATTTTTTATTGCTGTTCGGGACCGGGATTTTTCCGGTCCCGATTTTTGTATTTAATCTGTAAATATTTTTTTATATAATGGCAAAATAAAGCTATAAACAAAGTTGTTTTTTACATAATGTATCAAATACTTGCATTTTTTTAACTTGTGTGTTATATTGTAAATAAATGATTTGTTAATCAATATTTCTAAGTACAAGGTGATATTATGGATTACAAAATTATTGCACTTGACATTGACGGTACTCTGACTAACTCTCAAAAAGAGATTACTCCACGCACTCGATACGCTATTATTGACGCTCAAAAAATGGGCAAAAAGGTTGTAATCGCTTCGGGCAGACATCCTATGGGGATTCAGAGCATTGCAAGAGATTTATTGCTTGACCGCTATGAGGGTTATATTATGGCTTTCAACGGAGGAAAAATTCTTGATTGTACTACCGGACAAACTATTGTAAGTAAGGATTTTCCGAAGGAATACCTTTCCGACATACTCGGTGTGTTGAAAGAATCAAATCTTTCTGTTCATACCTATGATGATAAGAAAATCATTACAGGCGGCACTTTGAATGATTATTCAAATGTTGAAAGAGATATTCTCAAAATGGAAATGGTTGTTGTGGAAGATTTTGCGGCGAATATTCCTGAAAAAATCAATAAACTTTTACTTTCGGGCGAACCTGCCGAAATTGATAAATATAACGAAATTCTTGCAAAACGCTATGACGGTTTGCTTGATGTGTATAAGAGCGCACCGTACTTCCTCGAGATTATGCCTTTCGGCGTAACAAAGGGTTCTATGCTGCCTATGCTGCTTGAAAAACTCGGTTTTACAAACGAAGAGATGATTGCTTTTGGCGACAATTATAATGATATAACTATGATTGGTTATGCGGGTCTTGGAGTTGCTATGGGCAATGCAGAGGAAGATGTAAAAAAGATTGCAAATTATGTCTGCGAGTCAAATGATGATGACGGAGTTGCAAAAACACTTGAAAAATATGTTTTGAAAAGTAATATATAATTTGTAGTTGTGATATATAAATAGTTGTGATATATAAAAACTCTCTGAATTTAATCGGAGAGTTTTTTGCTTTGTTGAAAAATCTGTCTGCTTTTTAAAAAAACGGTACTTTGTTCACTTTTTTGTATAAATTACATAAAACAAGGATTAAATGTTTGGAAGCACAGATTTCGAATAATTCTAAATCAGAAAAAAAATCGTTAATAACTATTTTATAATTATATGTAGATGTTAAATTTTGATTTTAACGGAAAATGGAGGAAAAGCTATGACAAAGGTAAAAAAACTCATTGCTTTAATGCTCGTTGTCTGCATTGCGGCAACAGTGGGAATTGTGTCGGTTTCGGCTGCTACTGTTGACGATGCTGAGTCAGTTCAGGCTAAATTCGACGGTATTAAAGTGCATGTGTATTCTGAAGACGGCGCACCGAACATCTATTATTGGAACAGCCTTCCGCAGAATATCGCAACAGATTACCCCGGTCCTAAAATGACCGCCGAGGGTGATAACAGCTACTGCTACACATTCGACAATGTAACAAAAATCAATATGATGTTTGTTACAAACGGCACTCAGTCTGCTGAAACAACAAGAAACAGCGGCGAGTGGTGGTACAAAAACGGAAGATGGTCTTCTAAGTCTTGGAATGATTTTGATGACTGGAAGAGAACGGATCTTCGTGAAGATTCAATTTACTTTGTAATCACAACTCGTTTCTATGACGGTGATACAGGCAACAATGTTCATTGTTGGGACGACCAGCAAGCTAACAACCCTGATTCAGACCCTGCTTGGAGAGGCGACTTTAAGGGCCTTATCGAAAAACTTGATTATATCAAGGCTTTAGGCTTCAGTGCAATTTGGATTACTCCTGTTGTAACAAATGCGTCAGGTTATGACTACCATGGCTATCACGCATTTGATTTCTCAACTGTTGATGTTCGTTATGAGAGTGACGATGTTAAATATCAGGATCTTATCGATGCTGCACATGAAAAAGGTATGAAGATTATTCAGGACATAGTTATCAATCATACAGGTAACTTTGGTGAGGCTACTCTCGCTCCTATGTTTACAAAAGAGTATAGCACACTTAAGGATCTTGAATCTGTTAATTGTATGGTTCCGATTCCTGATTCGGATTTTGCAAAAACATTCCCTGACTATGACAGTCTTGCTCCGGGTTATCAGTATCAGGCAAGACTTAATATAATGAAGGATACTAAGGCTCTTGATTCAGGTTCACATGACACGGAAAATAACTATCATCATTATAAAGACCTTAGCTGGGAAAGCCCAACTGTACAGACAGGACAGATTGCCGGTGACTGCGTTGATGTAAACACAGAAAATCCAAAGGTTGCAGAGTATCTTAACAATGTTTACGGCGATTATATCAACATGGGTGTTGACGCATTCAGAATGGATACCGAAAAGCATGTATCAAGACTTACTCTTAACCAGTTCTATTTCCCATCATGGCTTAAGACAGGCGGAAAGAATTTCTATGTATTCGGCGAGGTTTGTACTCGTGTAAGCGAGTTTTGGAATCATAATATCCCTGCAATTTCTGCTCCTTTCTATACTTGGGCAGAAACAGACAGCAATTATATCAATGCTCTCGGCGATGATCAGCTTGAAAATGTAAACCTTACAAATGCTCACTATGCAAGCAATTCATCTACAAGTAATCAGCCAACTTCTGATAATGTTTATCTTAATGGTATTACATATCATACTCCTGATTACAGTAAGGGCAATGGCACAGGCGTTATTGACTTCCCAATGCATTGGAACTTCTCTACTGCCAGCAACGCATTTACCCGTGCTCTTGAAGAGGATCCATATTATAATGATTCAACATGGAATGTAACTTATGTTGACTCTCATGACTACGGTCCTGATATGGATACTCGTTATAATGGCGGTACTCAGGCTTGGGCAGAAAACCTTTCACTTCTCTTTACATTCCGTGGAATTCCATGTCTATACTATGGTTCAGAAGTTGAATTTCAAAAGGGTGTAAGTATAGACCTTGGTCCAAATGCTCCTCTTTCAACTTTAGGTCGTGCATATTTCGGCGATTATCTTGAGGGTGATGTTTCAGCTACTGATTTCGGTGAATATAGCGCATCGGGAACAGTTGCCGAAACTCTTAATTCTCCGCTTGCTGTTCACCTTAAACAACTGAATATGATTCGTAGGGCAGTACCTGCTCTCCAGAAGGGTCAGTATACAAAGGACAGCGAATATGTAACTGGTAATATGGCATTTATCCGCCGTTATACAAATTCAAGCGAAGGCGTAGACAGCCTTGCACTTGTAACTATTTCAGGTGGCGCTACATTCAAGAACATTCCTAACGGCAAGTATATTGACGCTGTTACAGGTGATGTTAAGACTGTTACAAACGGCACACTTACAGTAGGCAGTATCGGTAAAGCCAACATGAGATGCTATGTAGCTTGCGGTTCAGGCTTCACAGGCATTGACGGTAAGATCGGTACAAACGGTACATATCTTAAGTAATTAAATAATTAAATAATTATAATTACAACTAAGAGGATGGAGTAAAATTCATCCTCTTTTTGTATATATTTGCAGATAAATGAATATTATTGCTAAAATGTATATAAATATGACATAATCTTAATTATAAATAAGACACTTTAAAGCATTTTGTATCTTTTCTTTTGCTTTAAAATGTGATATAATGTTCTTTAATGGTAATTATAAATTTACTAATCTTTATTGTAGGAAGTGATTTTGATGGGCAGTTATTCAGATAACACACCGGCTATCCATGACTTGGCACAAAAAATGATCTCAAATTCGATGATCGATACAAGTCTTTATTCAAAGTATAATGTTAAGAGAGGACTTCGTGACCTTGACGGTAAGGGTGTATTAACAGGCCTTACAGATATTTCCACAATTATCCAGAATAAAGAAGTTGACGGTAAGCTTGTTCCTTGCGACGGTGAGTTGTATTATCGTGGATATAATGTAAACGATATTGTTGGCGGTATTCTTGAGGATGATCGTTTTGGTTTTGAAGAAGTTGTTTACCTTCTTCTTTTTGGCGAAATGCCAAATGTCGCACAGCTTAAGGATTTTAAGGACTTGCTTGTAAAATACAGAACTTTACCGCAGAACTTTGTTCGTGATGTTATTCTTAAAGCACCGAGTGAAGATATGATGAACTCGATTGCTCGAAGCGTACTTACTTTGTTTTGCTACGATGATAACCCTAATGATACATCGGTAGATAATGTTCTTCGTCAGTGTATTCAGCTTATTTCAGTATTTCCGATGCTTTCGGTTTACGGTTATCATGCATATAACCACTATCTCCGTGACAAAAGCCTTTATATTCACCGTGCAGAGCCTACTATGTCCACAGCGGAGGTTATTTTGTCATTACTTCGTCCTGACAGAAAATACACACCGCTTGAGGCAAAAGTTCTTGATATGGCGCTTATTCTTCATATGGAGCACGGCGGCGGTAACAACTCTACATTTACAACTCATGTTGTAACTTCTTCCGGTACAGATACTTATTCGGCAATTGCAGCGGCTTTGGCATCTCTTAAAGGTCCTAAGCACGGCGGTGCAAATGTTAAAGTATTCTATATGTTTGAGGATATTAAAAAGCACATAAAAGACTGGAAAGATGACGAAGAAATTGCAGATTACCTTGAAAAAATACTCGAAAAGCAGACATTCGACAGAATGGGTCTTATTTACGGTATGGGACACGCTGTTTATACAATTTCTGACCCTCGTCAGATTATTCTTAAGGGCGCAGTTCAAAAACTTGCAAAAGCAGAAGGCTATGATGAGGACTTTGAACTTTATGAGAGAGTAGAAAGACTTGCTCCGCAGGTTATCGGCAAAAAGCGTAAGATTTATAAAGGCGTTGCGTCCAATGTCGATTTTTACAGCGGTTTGCTTTACAGTATGCTTGATATTCCTTGCGAGCTTTATACACCTATGTTTGCAACAGCCAGAATTGCAGGTTGGAGCGCACATAGACTTGAGGAAATCGTAAATGCCGGTAAGATTATTCGTCCTGCTTATATGAGTATTTCTACAACAAAGAATTATACTCCACTTGATAAAAGATAATATTAAAAATTTAGGCGGATACTTGCAAAGAGTACCCGCCTATTTTTTCGTAAAAGTTATGGTTTGGCGGAGTGTCGGTCGGGCATTGAAATTTAGCTAATGCTAAATTATCCTCCCCAAAACAAAAAAAGTTTACTCAATTTTTCAAAAATTGCGGGTTTTGACAGCACACATAAAAATCTTCCGATATAACAATTTATCAGGCGCAAACAGCTACGCTGTTTGCATACTTGCACCGAGTTTGAAAAAAACAGGCGGTAGCCTTTTGAAAAAAATTGCTTATTTATTGTTTATTGAATGGCTTTCTTGTTGCTATCGCATTTAAGGGTATTCGCCGTTGCGTTCAAGCCGCCAAACAGCAAGCCGTTCGGCTATCGTTAGATTGCATAAACGGAAAGTATTTGTGGGCTTTGCCCACACCCACGACCTTTGAAAAGGTCGACCAAACTTTTATAATTACTTGTCGAAATAATTTGCTAAACCAAAATTTATTAATGTTGCCCCAACATAAAAAACTCCCGCCCAAGCGAGAGTTTTTAACATTTTATTTATAAGATGTTGAAAGTGAAACTGTACCGTCTGATTTTCCGTTGTCATCAATATGGGTTATAATCTTATTATTTTCAATAGTGCTTGCAGATTCCCATAAATAGCTTGTCTTTGCAGAACCTGTACCCGTTACTTCGTAAGTTACTACAATAAGGTCGCCGCCATTTGTGAAATCGTATCCGCTTGTAATGTCTGAACCGTTAAATTTAATTACACCGGCATTTTTGGCATTAACAATGCTGTTTGATTTAACAGGACTTTGGAGCTCGGCTTTTTTAACTTTAAGTTTTGAAGAATCGTAAGTTATAGTACCCTGGAAGTTTGCGAGTACCTTTGTGCTTTTAACTGTATAGGTAACTGTTACGGTATCGCCTTTTTTGTAATCGTGACCGTCAACAGAAAGTGTATCGGAAGATTTATTGCCCGAGTCATTCTTGCTTGTGTCATTTTTGCTTGATGCATCGTTTTTGGAACTTTCTGATTTTGATTCGGCTTTTGAAGAATCGGAAGAACCGTTCGATTCGGATTTTTCGGAGGTTTGTGAAGAGTTAGCAGTTGAAGTTGAATTTGAACTTGAGCTTTGAGTGCTGCTTTCTGTATTTAATTCGCTTTCTGATTTGTCGTTTGCAACAGTTGTGTTTTCAGCGGCAGAAGCAGTGCTTGTTACGGTCGCAGCGGTTGATGAACTCTCATCTTTATTACCGCAGCCTGTCATTACACTTGCAAATGATGTTGAAACGGCAAGTACGGCAATCAAAAGTGCAACAGAAAGCCTCTTTGCTTTATGCTTTGAATTATTCATAAAATCATTCCTTATCTAATGTTATTGTTCCTATTATAGCAAAATATATTATAAAAATAAAGCGTAATTATTAAATAATAATTTGCAAAATTTTACATTGTAATTTAATTTTTTCTATGATATAATAGATATGTGAAAACTGAATGAATTTTTAGGAGTGTTTGAATTGAAATTAGCAAAAATTATTGCAGTAGGACTTTCTGCTGTAATGCTTACTACAGGCTTTTCTGTATCTGCTCTTGCGGCACAGACAACCGAATCCACCGTTTCTACACCGGGATTTAAGACATATGACGCATTATATGCTCACGCTGTTTTAAACTCTGAAGATACACAGGCTTGGCTGAGATGGCAAAGTGTACACGATGAGAACTTTAACGAAATAGACAGTAATAAAAAGTATTTCTTCCTGCCTTCCTCGGCAAACGGACAAAAAGTTGATATTTACAACGCTTATTCATCACCGATTACAATAAACGGTGTTACTGTTGACTCACATAAGTCGGGTTCGGTACCGTACAATACAAATGTTGAGTATAAGGTAAATGCGGGCGGCAAAAACTTTACTTTGATTTTTATGAAATCAACCGCAGAGTCCGCCGTATATATCAATAATGACAATGCCGACGGTAACGGTACGGAGCTTATCACATACCTTAATCGTGATAAGAGTAATTCCGCAAGCGCAACAGCCGCAATTATCGATGCAGACGGTACACTTGAAACAGCCGATGTAAAGAAAATCAAGGGCAGAGGCAACTCAACATGGGGCAAGGCTAAAAAGCCTTACAACATTACTTTCAAAGATAATGTAACAATCGGTTCGATGGATAAGTGCAAGAAATTTTCTATGCTTGCAAACTATCAGGACGATTCTCTTTCAAGAAACAGATTTTTATATGACCTTTCTGATGCGGTAGATATGCCGTACGCTTCCGATTCACGCTATGTAGATTTTTACTCTGACGGCTATTATTGGGGTTCATATCAGATGTGTCAAAAGATTGATACAGGTAAGACAAATCTTTTAAGTGACATTGATGATAAAGGCTACCTTAACGATGACGGCTCGATAAACGAAAACTTTGAGTTTGTATGCGAGGTTGACGCAAGCGCTACTGATGATGATTATCACTTCACTTCATCAAGCGGTAATAAGATTACATTAAAAACTCCCGAGCTTGCACCGGGGGACAAAGGCTACAACGAAGTTAAAAATTATGTAAAAAACAAATTTGATTCTTTTTACAATGCAATTAAAAGCTCAAGTGCAAATCTTGCCGATTATGCCGATGTTGATTCCGTAACAAAAATTTACCTTATAAACGAACTCGGCAAAAACTGGGATTCGGGCGTATCAAGTCTTTACTTTACATATAAGCAGGACGAAAACGGCAATTGGAAATTCTACGGTTCTCCTGTATGGGATTACGATAACTCGCTCGGTAACGCAAAGGGCGTTGAATGGGATCTCGGAAATATAGGAGTAAATGACTATGAACAGTACAGCGGTTGGTGGTGCAAATACAAAGATAAAGGTAAAAATAGCAGCAGCACAAACAATGTTATGAATCTGATTTCGAGAAATAAAAATGTTATTAAGGCTGCACCGCAGGTTTGGTTTGAGGACTTTGTTCCGGCTCTCAAAACATTTATGTCAAGCGGAGTAAGTGAGGGAGAAATTTATTCATCTGATGTTTATTATAACTACCTAAAGGGCAGTGCAGAGATGAACTACAAGAGCGGTTGGTTGCTCAATACAGGCAGCTGGATTGCAGACCACAGCAAACTCAATGTAGCTACCTTTGACTATTCCACAGGCAAATATACAGTAAGCAATACTGTTACAAAGTACAGCAACAATTTTGACGGAATGTACAATTATTGTGCCGATTGGCTTACAAGCCGTGCGGCTTGGCTTAGCAACGAAATGTATGCTGACTACGAACCGTCAAATCCAAGAATTGAAAATGACCTTAACAATGACGGAATTTTAGATGTTCGTGATGCAACGGCTCTTCAGCTTTACATTGCAGAAAGTGCAACACTTGACATTGAAGGTGTAAAAATGGCTGATATAAACAAAGACGGAATTATTGATGTGAGAGATGTCACATCTTTACAGCAGATAATTGCACAATAAAATTTAAATTTTTATACCGCTTGATTTCGGAAGATTTCAAGCGGTATTTTGCTTTTTAAAAGTCATATTTCTATTATATTTAATTATAAATTTACACAAAATTTATTGAAAAACTTACGGTAATGGTATATAATGTATTTGTGAAAATTTTGGGTATTATTGAGGATAGTATTTGATTTAATTATGGAGGTTATTATGAGAAAGACTAAAATTGTTTGCACAATTGGTCCTGCCTGCAACAATAAAGAAACCTTGCTTGAGATGATCAACGCAGGTATGAATGTTGCTCGTATTAATATGTCACACGGAGCATATGACGATTTGGAAAACACTTTTAATGTTCTCAAAGAAGCTATTGCCGAAAGCGGAAAAATTGTGTCAATTCTTCTAGATACAAAAGGTCCGGAAGTAAGAGTATGCACATTTGAAAACGGCAGTATAGAACTTATTGAAGGTCAGCTTTTCAGCCTTTGCAAGAATAAAGAAGTCGGTGACGAAACAGGCGTGGCAATTTCTTTCCCTAAGCTTATTGATTTGTTCAATGCCGACGGCAAAGCGGCAATAGGCAGAGAATTATTATTAGATGACGGTCTTATCTCAATAGTTGTTGACAGTATGACTCCTAACGAAATCATTTGCAAAGTAGTTAAGGGCGGTACACTTAAGAACAGAAAGAGTATTAATATTCCCGGTTATCATATAAATATGCCTTATGTCAGTGCACAGGACAGAAAAGATATTGAATTTGGTCTTACTCATGGCGCAAATGTAGTTGCTGCATCGTTTGTGCGTACACACGAAGATGTTAAAACATTAAGAGATTTTATCGACAGCCTTGGATTTGAATATGTAGAAATTATCGCAAAGATTGAAAATCAGAGCGGTGTTGACGATATGGACGCTATTATTGACTGCGCCGACGGCATTATGGTTGCCAGAGGTGATATGGGTGTTGAAATTCCGTTTATCAAACTTCCTGAAATTCAGAAAACACTTATCAGAAAGTGCGTTGCAAGAGGTAAATATGTAATTACAGCAACTCAAATGCTTGAGAGTATGACTTCTTCACCTCGTCCTACAAGAGCTGAAATCAGCGATGTTGCCAATGCTGTATATGACGGTACAAGCGCAGTTATGCTTTCGGGTGAGTCTGCCGCAGGTAAGTACCCTGTTGAAAGTGTTGAGGCTCTTGACGCTATATGCTTTGAGGCAGAGCAGAACGGTGAGTTTACAGCTCTTAAAGACTATATCGAACATCACAGTATTCAGGACAGCAACCCAATCAGAGGCAGTATTTGCCGTGCGGCAAGAGATATTGCTCATCAGATTGGCGCAAGAGCTATTATTGTTGAGAGTGCTACAGGTAAAGTTGCAAGAGCAATGGTACATTTCCGCCCGGATGTTCCGATAATTGCAGTTGTTACCTCTTCGCTTGTTTGTAAAAAACTTTGCCTTAATTGGGGTATTACAGCACTTATCGGTGAAGAAAAGAAAACTTCCGATGCCATTACAAAGCAGGCAATGGAAAAGGCTTTAAGTACGGGCTACTTTAAAAAGGGCGATATTGTAGTTGTAATTTCTTCAAACAGAACTGCACCTACTTCAAGCACAGACTCTCTTAATGTAAGGATTTTATAATATGAATAACAATAACATTATACTTATAGGAATGCCGGGTTCGGGTAAGAGTACACTTGGTGTTCTGCTTGCAAAATACAGCGGATATTCTTTTGTGGATTTAGACTTGATTATTACTAAGAAAACAGGCAAAAAACTGCAAAAGATACTTGATCAGGACGGCTATGATGCTTTCTTGAAAATTGAAAATCAAGTAGGCAAAGAGCTTGACTGCGAGAAAACAGTTGTGGCAACAGGCGGCTCAATGGTACTTAGCGCAGAAGGTATGGAACATTTGAAGAAAATCGGTACGGTTGTGTATATTAATGTGCCGATTGATGAAATCATACGCAGAGTTACAAATGTAGCGACAAGGGGAATTGCTTTTAAAGACGGCGAAACTCTTAACGATGTTTTTAAAGAGAGAACACCTCTTTATGAAAAATATGCAGATGTAACCGTTGATTTTGAGAATGCGTCAAATCTTGAAGAAACCGTCGATAAAATTATGGAAAAATTAAATCTTCATAAGTAATAATTTAAGCACCGATTTGAAAAGTCGGTGCTTTTTTGCCTTTTGCTTTAAAAACGATTTTTGTTAAAATGTTGGTAAATTATGGTTTAGCGGAGTGTCGGTCGGGCATTGAAGTTTAGCTAACGCTAAATTATCCTCCCAAAACAAAAAAGTTTACTCAATTTTTTCAAAAATTGCGGGTTTGGGCAGCGCCCA
>ERZ773224.2342-NODE-2342-length-20200-cov-3.845470_pt1 | contig 20200 bp, 32 predicted proteins | sample MGYA00580526_ERZ773224 | MGnify/ENA primary metagenome ERZ773224 (study PRJEB29015, sample SAMEA2737743) | human gut metagenome | biome: human gut; feature: human-associated habitat; material: faeces | place: China | collected 2012 ... | reverse complement strand
GTGAAGAATTAGAAGTTAAATTATCTCGTAATCCTCCTTTTGATAGGACATTACTTATTAAGACTCCTATGGACAAGGCTTTATTTATAAATGATAGTTCTGCTAAAGGGGCAATTAAGGGTAGATTAAAAATGAATAATAAAAAGAATAAAAAGAAAAAAGGTTTTTCTTTTATTCTTGAAAATATTCTTGAAAGTTATTCAACTGATGAAGAAGTATTATCTTTGCTGAACGATTGGCTTGATAACAGGAAGTCAAAACATCTAGCAATGACTGAACACTCAATCAAACTTAATCTTAACAAGCTAGACAAGATGGCAAGTGATAGTAATATGTCAGTTAAAGATTACTTGACAGAGGTTGTTTGCAGAGGTTGGGGAAGTTTCTTTGTTATTAGTACATACAGTAACAACCAAGTCAAAAATAAGAATGACGGTTGGTGCTTTAACCCTAACGAAGAAGACGATTTGGACTTCATCAAGTAGAAAGGTAACAAAATGGATACACAAATTGTAAATAGTCTGATAAAGCAAAGCCTGACGGCTATACCTAAGAATGAAGGTGACTATCTAGGTAAAGACGGACTGCTATACTGTGGCAAGTGCCACACCAAGAAGCAAACAGAAGTAATATTTAGAGGAGTGAAACGCCATCCTATGTGTCTATGCAAATGTGAAACTGAAAAGCGAGATAAAGAAGAAGCAAAGAAGAAAAAGAATGAGTTTGAACAGAAAGTTAAAGAATTACGGCGTGTAGGCTTTCCTGAGTGCAGTATGCAAGAGTGGTCTTTTGCTAATGATGATATGTCAAATAGCAAAGTAACTAATGCTATGAAAAAATATGTTGATAACTTTGAGAAAATGAAAAAGCAAGGTAAAGGCTTATTGCTTTATGGTAGTGTAGGAACAGGGAAAACCTACTCAGCGTGTGAAGTTGCAAATGCTTTGATTGATAAAGGTTATCCGGTATTAGTTACTAACTTTGCAAGGATAATTAACTCATTACAAGCAACATTCAACAGGCAAGAGTACATAGACGGTTTTAACCGTTTTCCTTTGATTATTATTGATGACTTAGGAATTGAACGCAATACAGAGTTTGCGAAAGAACAGGTGTACAACATCATTGACAGTCGTTATCGTGTAGGGTTGCCAATGATTATTACAACCAATCTGTCAATCGACAAAATTAAAAGACCTGATGATATTGACAACGGAAGAATTTATGACCGTATTCTTGAACGGTGCTTTCCGGTGGAAGTATCAGGTCAGAGCAGACGCAGAAAAGCAATAAGAGAAGACTACAACAACACAAAAGATATGTTAGGTTTATAAAGAAGGTGAGAAAATGGAAGATACAATCAATGTGATTTATCAAGCAAAGTTAAGGTCAGGGCAATACGACCACTACGACAACGAGCAATTAAAACAACTGTACTTAGATTGTGTTAAGCAAGTACAAGCAATGGATATTTACAAGTGAGGTAATAAAATGATAATCGTATATTACAGAGATAAACAAACAGGCAAGATATTAAGATGTCACGACGGTGAAGGTTTCACCATTCATCAATTTGAAAAGTGCAAGGAAAAATTCGTAAAAGACTACAAAGATATAGAGCCGTTCTTTGAAGAGGTTGACGACAACGGTCTTCTTGCTTATTTGTTTAACCAAATGCAAGAAGAAAAACAAGATAGAATTGAATTCTTCAAAAAGTTGAGGAATCAGTGGAACGGATTAAATGAAGCTATTGAGGATTACTTTGACAGTGAAGGTGTAGAGTATGAAGTGTAGATTGCCAAACAAGTTTAAGCTGACAAAAAAAGAAAATCAGCTTATACACGAAGAAAGCCACAGAGTAGTGATGAAACTGATGGGCAAAGAAACAGAGAGAATAGTACGCAAAACACTTAAGATTTGTTGTGTAGCTTTAAATCGTCAATATGGCTTTGGAAAGGACAGGCTTAACAAGTTACTAGCTACATACTTTTCGCTTGTAGAAAGCGAAAATGAAGATACTTTCGCCTATCACTTAGATAAGGTCGTTATTGATGAACTAGGATTGAAGTTTGAGAGGGAAGAAGAATGAGAAAGAAGAAAGAATATAAAAAAATATGTTCGTGGTGTGGTCGAGCCTTCACCACGAACAAGATAAAAAGGCACTTCTGTTATGATTGCAGACCTGAGCAAACAGTAACAGAAAGTCATTTAGACGATAACTTATCTGCGTTATCAAGTTATAATAGTAGTAATGGTACTAACTTGTCATACGGTCAGTATATGGCAATGAAGAGAGTAGGCAAGATATGAAGTATTTGTTTTGCTTTATGCTAGGCGTAGCCGTAACGATTGTGTTTAGTAATTTTAGAGGTGAGAAGTAATGCCTAATTATGAATGCTCAACTTGTGATTATTGTGACAAAAACAGAAAGCAAGGAAACAAGGTGCGTTGTATTAGATTTTCAAAGTTTGTAGAGGGTTTAAGCATTTGCGAAGAATTTACAAACAAGGAATATGAAGAAGCTAGGCAAAAAGTAAACAGAATGATAGAAAGTAGGTGGTTTAATGGGAAGTAGTATTGTGTCTTTAGTATGTGCAATTCTTTTGTTTATTGTGACTTTTTTCCTTAAAAGCAAACATCTAAAACTATTTTTTAGATGTTTTAGCGTTTCATTTGCCACTATTAATTTTTTTATGATTTTAGGAGTGATATATATAAATGGGAACATCATATAAAGCTCAAATTGATAACGAAAAGGGAAAATATGAAATTCAATTTGAAACTACCAATTATGATTATTACAAAATGGTAGAAAGAACTTGTCAAAAAGCGATAGACAAAAAGGATAAGGCTGTATTAAAAGAGCATTGTTCGCATTGTGGAGCAAGAATGTCGGAAAAGGTTGGTGAATGTAATGTTTGACTACGACGAAACTATTACATTTTTTAATGATTTCAAGGCTATGTGTAATAGCCGTGACTGTCAAAAATGTCCTTTGTATTGTCCTTTTAAAAGTTGTGATATTTTGTTGAGAAATGAACCCGAAAAGTTAATTGATACAGTAAAAAATGGAGTGAAGAAAATGAAAAAGATAAATCAAAAAAGGTTTGTTAAGCTATCAAGAAGATTTTACGCAGAAAAGGACATCAAAAGAGTCATTAACTTTATGAGAGAGCATAATGGTTTTATTTCTTATCGTGACTTTGTTGTTATTTTATCTATGCACAAATTAAATCTTGATAACACTTTGACTTATTTAACACACATGTTTCGATTAGGTGTTAGCCAAATTGAAACAAGCATAAATGGGGGTATTTGATGGCTAGTATATTATCACATATAGTATGTTATTTAATCGGTGCAGTAACAGGTGTTGTTATAATGTGCCTATTGAAAGGTGGTGATGACAATGAGTAAAGTAGAACTAAAGCCTTGTCCTTTTTGTGGTGGCAAATCTTGGGTTCTTAAAATACCAAATGAGAGTAATAAAAAATATGTTGTAGTTTGTAAAGATGATGATTGTGGTGCAAGCCTTGGCAATTATTCTGAAACAAGAGAAAAAGCAATAAATGCTTGGAACAGGAGGGTGACAATGGCAAGTTGTAAGGATTGTATTCACGAAAAAGTGTGCAATTATTTCGACGGTGATTTAAATGAAGAAGGCGCCGAAAAATGCGTATATTTCAAAGACTGCAACAAATTTGTGGAGTTGCCGTGTAAGGTTGGAACACACCAGTAGAAAGCGAGGAATAAAAAATGAGTTTTGCAGTAAGTAACGAAGAAGTACAAGCACTCTTTGATAAAGAGTTGAAGAAAGCAAACAAGAACAATCCACAATTTCATTCGGCACACGAAGCATACGCAGTTCTGCTTGAAGAAGTGGAAGAAATTAATGATGTTTGGTATAGATTAAGAGGCTTTGTTGAAGATATTTGGACTTTCAACGCCAAGAAGAATGAAAAAACAAGTCAATATGTAGAAGCAACAAAAAATTTTACTATTGAACTTATTAAAGAGGCAATACAAGTCGGTGCTATGTGTGATAAATTCCTAGATTTCCTAGGTGAGGGGAAAACAGAATGTTAATAACGATTAAGGATTGAAAATGGCTAACAAAGGAAAGTATCTTGATGTTAGAGTTAAATGCCCTTATTATCGCAAAGATAACAATTCAATAGACTTGAACTGTGAGTGTATCTACAATGAGGTATCTAACATTATGAGATTTAATAGTCCACAAGCCAAAAACATACACAAAAGAAAATATTGTGCTGATAGGTGGCATTACTGCCCCTACGCACAATATCTTAACTATTATTATGAAAATTTTTAAGGAGAAATAAATGGAATTTTTAAATGGTGTTATACCGGCAAGAATGATTAAAGAAGTTATAGCAGATTATAACGGATATAAGATTGTTAACGATATTAACAAGATGGTTTTAAGGCTGACCTACCATAAAGGTCTTAATATGGAAGTATCTGATTATATTTCTTTTGCTGAAGTAGATACAACATTTGAAGAGTTTGAAAAAAAGGTAACTTCTGATATTGAGAAAGTTGAAACAGAGGCAAAAGAACTAGGCTATATTCTAACCTTTGCAAAAAGAGAAGAAAGTTGTACGGTAAATGACGCAGGTGTTTATCTTTTGTATGAAGTGACATTGATGTTAGCAGAATGACTTATCATTTTAAGATACCATTTAGGTTGCCAACGGCAAACGAATACATAAATGCATGTCGGTATAGGTTTGGGAAAAACGATAAAGGCAATATCCTAAAACACGATACGGAAGATAGAATTAAATTATTACTTATGAGTTATAAAGCAACTCATAGAATAGAGAAGATAACAAAGCCTATAAAGATAGTGTTTGAGTGGCACTTTAACACTAGACACGACCTTGACAACATAGCCTTTGGAAAGAAATTTGTTTTGGATGCCTTGCAGAAGGCATCCATATTGCCCAACGATAATCAGAAGTGGGTTAAAGGCTTTACTGATTTGTTTGTTAAGGATAAAGATAACTTTGTGTTGGTTACTGTTGCCGGTATAATAAAAGACTAGGGATATCCCTAGTCTTTTATTTCATATTTCTTATTCTTTGGTTTATCAAACTTGTATTTATCACGCCTATTAATTCTAGGTGGGATATATTTCAAGACTTTTTCTTTACCAAAGTGTTGATAATAACCTCTAACATACCAACAGGCAGTAAGTTTTTTATACCTCTTTTTCTTTTGTTTTTCTTCTGTATTGATTACATATTTTTTTCTTTTAGATTTTAAAATAATCTTTTGATAGTATCCTTTGTTGTGTTGCTTATTTACTTTGCTTGGTTCCTCTGACTTCTTCATTGGGGATACTTCTATTCTATCGTATTCAACAAGTTTTGAGTGATTTTGCATATAGTAGCAGATAGAAAGAAAAGTTAAAACAACATTTTGAACTTGACTTTCCATTTCTCTAGGTGGCTTTTCGTTGTTTTTGAATTGATAAAAACAGGTGTTTGTATTGTAAACACAAGGCGAATACTCTGTGCCTTCGCAATCTTCATCATAAAAGTAATCAATTTGAATGTTGCACAACTTTGTGTGTGTGCGATTATCAAAGTAAATCAAAGTCCAACTTGTGGCAGTTTGATATTTGCAATAAATACCTTTACACTCGCCATCAAGTGCATTTTGCTTTTTTAAGTACCTATAAAATTTGTCAATTTCTGTTTGCTTAGTTTTCTCATCATAAAATGCAAACCCTTTAATCTCATCTTCAAGTGCTATTTTACAGGCTTCTTTTGTTACATCCATACTTTTGATAAATATTGTAAATTCATCAAAAAGAGGTGGAACAAACTGCTTTATACATTCAGGACCATATGTTTCAAGTATAGCTTCTGCCGTATGTTTTGGCACTTCAATGATGGTTTTCTTTCTTGCCTTGTCTATGCTTATATCGTGCATATTTCCCTCCTTGATATGTGAAAATATAGCCTATGCTTCCATAGGCTATATAAATTTATTATGATAATGTTTTTTAAGCTTATTCATTATTGAGAATTAGGGTACCCTCTACATCGTTAATAATCTTTGTTAGCACTTCCTTATCAAGTACATCTTTGTACTTATCAGTTGCATAACTGAAAGCAATATCACCAACGGATAACTTATCATTTTCCCATGAAGTTACCTCTGTATAATCGTACACATCTTCAAAGGCAAAGCTTTCTAATTCTTCTTGTGTACAGTTTTCTGTATCAATCATATGTGTATCGCCGTTCTGTTCAATGTATTCTAGTTTCATATTGTCACCTCCTTATTCAAAATCATCACAACAACAACATTCGCATAATGCGTCTGTTATTGCGTCATTATCTGTTGTGTCTAGGTCGTCAGGTAGTTCGTACACCTCACCAAATACTTCATGTGTGGCTTTCTCTTGCTTGGTTGAGTAACATTCATAGTTACTCTGTTCTTCTGCAAGTGCTTTCTTTGCTTCCTCATAATCGAAACCTTGATAAGCAGTCCATTCATCCGTAAAGTCTGTGTGCTTTGTGTTGTATTTTCTTGTGCCTACAATATAGTATTTCATAATTACTTTCCTTTCTGTGCCACCCTTTCGGGTGGCTTTTTTTAATAATATCATTTGTTTGATTTTGCATAATTCCATTAAAGAACTATACAAGTGATTTTGTATTCTGTGCTTGAAGAAAGCACTTTGTCAATTTCTTCTTGTGTTAAGTCTTTGCACCAGGCGACAACCTCGCCTAGTTCGTTAACGATAGCCCTTGCGTACATTCTCTGTCACCTCTCATATCTTATTATTATGTTGTCATCCTTGTCTTTCCCTTTCCAGGGTGGGAAGTTATCCCACCCTTATAACTTATACTGTTTGATTTGCTTCTATGTCGTGTGCGCAACTGCTTAACACTTCTATGTTGTCGTGTAAGTAGTTAGCTACTTTCTTCTTTTCTTCTGTTGTGCTTCTCTTTTCGTTCCATCTGCCGTAGTGATGAATCTGAACAATAGTTACAGTTTTTGCAGTTCTTTCAACTACCTCAAAAGCAACTGATTTGTCTTTATAGATTTTACCAACCTCAAATTTAATCATTTTGTTTCCTCCCAAATGTCAAAATACCAAATTGTTTCCTCAGCACTGTAACCACCGTCTTCGTATTCAAGTCCTTTAGTGACCCAAATAACTTCCTTTTCAATTTCATCATTAAGCATTAAAGCTTTAAGCTCTCTAGCTTTTGCTAAAGCTTCTTTTTTGTTGGAATAATAAGTGTTATTCCAATCATTCTTTCCGTGTTCAACACAATACTTCTTTTTCATTTTAGTACCTCCAAAAAATAAATAGATTTGGTTTGTATCCGTTGAGGTGTTTCCCTCTTGGATTGTCTTCATTATACTGCCGTCATTAGATAAAGTCAACACTTTTTTGTAAAAAAATTTATGTTTGTAACATATGCACATATATTGGGGTCAGTATTTGTGCAATATGTATATTGTAGTCAGTAGTCACAATAAGTATAATATATATATCCTATTGTGGGAGGTGAAAAGATGGCAATTAGTGAGGCACAAAAAAGAGCAGTGGCGAAATATAATAATGCTAATTATGATAAATTGACAGTTAGGATAAAAAAAGGGCAGAGGGATATACTCAAAGCACACGCAGACAAGCAAGGCGAAAGCCTCAACGGTTGGATAGTATCAGCTATCAAAGCAAAGTTAAAGCAAGAAAAAAATAACTAAAATTCAGCAATTCTGAATTGATTAGAATTAGTCAATTTAACTACATCACGAAAGATTAAAATGATTTAGTTAAAAATTTGAACGATTTTTGAAAGAAAATGAATTATTTTTAATTAAATTTAATTTTGATTGATTGAAAAATTGATTGAAAAAACATATTTTCACGCATTTATATCTTCACATTGACTATTTTTGACTTTTATTGACTTTAATTGACTATTTACAAACTACACAAAATCAGTTATAATAATAACTGCAAATTCATATTGTCAAACAAGGCAAAAAAGAGAGAAAAAAGGCTATCGGAATAAACCTGTCCGGTAGTCTTTTTTTATGTCTTAAATGACAACTAGATAAGAATAATAATATACTGTCAACTTCCGTTGACTGTGTAAACGGCAGTAAGTACACAGTCAGACACGCAAAGCTAAAAGTCTATATGTTAAATGCGTGTATATGCGCCTGTATGCGTTAATCGTGCGTGGGTGGGTTAGTTTACTGCAAGTCAACAAACTACAATTAGAGTGTAAATACAAGCAAAAAAGGGGGTAAAAAATCGTGGCTTTAACAGCAAAACAAATGGACTTTGTAAAATACTACTGCGAGACGGCAAACGGCAAAGAGTCAGCACTCAAAGCAGGATACAAGGCGAGTAATGCAACTGATACGGCGAGGAAACTGCTGTCTAGGGATGATATACAAAAGGCTATACAAGAGCATAGTAAACAAGCATTAGCAAATAACGGCATTGACAACGACAAACTTATTAAAGAATTAAAAGCAATAGCAGAAAGTAACATTACAGATTTTGTAAATATCGTCAAAGAGATTGAAGAGTTTGAGGACTATGACGACGACGGAAACCCAGTTGTACACAAGTATGAGACGGCAGAACTAGAGTATAACGAGACAAAGAAACTCAGCGAAACACAACAAAAGTGTATACAGTCAATTACAAAGACTAAAAACGGTATCTCTGTTAGCTTATACGACAAAACAAAAGCTATAGATATGTTGTGTCGCCTGGGTGGTATGTACGACACAGAAGACGACAACAAGAGTATCACAGTAAAGATTGAGGGCAACGCAGAAGACTATGCAAACTAAGTTAATCATAGAGCCACCAAACGCAAAACAAAAGCTATTTTTACTCGACCATCACAGGGTTGTGGGCTTTGGTGGTGCCAGAGGTGGTGGCAAATCGTGGGTATTTAGAGCCAAGGCGAAACTATTAGCCCTTAAACATGGTGGTATAACGATAGTCATAGTCCGTAAGACATACCCAGAATTAACGCAAAATCACATAGAACCTTTGTGTAATGAGTTAAATGTGTATAGCAAAGAGAGGTTAGCGAGGTACTCAGACAAAGACAAAACACTAAGATTTGACAACGGAAGTCGTATTATTTTCCGATACTGCGACACAGAAAAGGACGCAGACCGTTTCCAAGGTTTAGAATGTGATGTACTGATGATTGATGAAGCAACGCAGATAACAGAAGAGCAGTACAAGAAGATTTCTGCAACTGTCCGAGGTGTTAACAACTTTCCCAAACGGATATATCTATCTTGCAACCCTGGTGGCGTCGGTCACGAATGGGTTAAAAGGCTATTCATAGACCGTAAATATAAGTACGGTGAAGACCCTAACGACTATTCCTTTATTCAGTCCCTTGTTACCGATAACAAGGCACTATTAAAGGCAGACCCACAGTATTACAATTGGTTGAAAGGTTTACCACCAACACTACGCAAGGCGTGGCTTAACGGTGAATGGGACATATTTCAAGGTGCTTTCTTTGAAGAATTCCGTACAGAACCAAGCCTACAGATAGCAAATGAGTTAGGAACTACGGTTGAACAACTGAGGGAAGAACATAGATTTACACATTGTATTGATGATTTTATGATACCGTCACATTGGAAAATCTACCGTTCCTACGACTTTGGCTATTCTAAGCCTTTCAGCTTTGGTTACTGGGCGTTAGATACTGAGGGTGTAGCCTACCGTATAGCTGAGTTTTACGGTTGCACAGGTGAACCAAATGAGGGGTTAAAAATTGACCCATATGAGCAGATGAAAAGAGCATTAGAGTTTGAAAAGAACCACCCTAATTTACAGGGTCGCAAAATTAGTGGGGGTGTGGCTGACCCTGCAATCTGGAACCGTTCAGCCGGTGAAAGTGTGGCAGATATAGCAGACAAGCACCGTATTTACTTTGAAAAAGGCGATAATAGCCGTGTAGCCGGTTGGATGCAAGTTCATTATAGAATGGCTTTTGATAAAAACGGCTTTCCTAGAATTTACTTTTTCAACTCTTGTAAAAATGCTATAAGGACAATACCACTTATGATGTATGATGAACATAAGCCTGAAGACCTTAACACAGAGTTAGAAGACCATATCAGCGACGATATAAGGTATTTCTGCATGATGAATAAGGTTAAGCCTATTGAACCATACACACCTAAATACAAGCCAATAATAGACCCACTAAATCAATTAAAATTACAACGATATAACGGAGGTTAAAATGGGTACACCTTTTAAATTAGATAATCAAGTACAAATTGAGGACACAGAGCAGAACACACAAGATGTTGAAATGCTTATCGGTGTAAATGAGATTTCAAAAGCAAAAGACACACTAAAAAAATATAAGAGTGGTAAAGCCACTCTAGAAAGAAGAATTATCGCCAATGAACAGTGGTGGAAGTTAAGACAATGGGACTATATTAAGCCGGATAAAAACAATGGCTTTAAGTACAACCAAACAAAAGACCCATTTGAAATAGCTACGCCTTGGTTGTGGAACTGCATTGTATCAAAACACGCCGATATTATGGACGGATACCCTGAAAGCAACATCAAACCTAGGACGGCTGATGATGTAACAGAAGCAGAAAAACTAACTGCAATTTTACCGGTTGAATTTCGTAATATGCGTTATGAAGAAACATATAGCGATATAACACTATATGCACTAAAACACGGTGGTGCAGTAGCCGGTATTTTCTTCAACGGACAGAAAAACAACGGTTTAGGTGCCGTTGAAGTTAAAAAAATTGACCTACTTAATATATTTTGGGAACCTGGCATTACTGATATACAGGATAGCCGAAATGTATTTTACACAAAGTTAGTTGACAATGAAGAGTTAAAAGAACAGTACCCACAATTAAAGGGAAAACAACTAGGTGACAAAACAATAGAAGTCAGCAAGTATGTATATGATGATACTATTGACACAACAGATAAGTCACTTGTAGTTGATTGGTACTACAAGAAGTACCAAAACGGTAAAAAGGTACTGCATTACTGCAAATTTTGTGGTGATGAAGTCCTATTTTCAACAGAAAATGACCCTGATAATTACCCCAACGGTTGGTATGACCACGGTAAATATCCGTTTGAAGTTGTTAGTCTGTTTGATATTGAGGGTTCACTAATTGGTTACGGCTATACAGATATAGGCAGAGGCGACCAACAAGCTATTGATATTTTAACTAATGCAATGTTGAAGAACGCAAAAGCAACGGCTACACCAAGATACATGGTAAAAAATGATGGTGGTATTAATGAAAATGAATTTATGGACTATGACAAGCCACTTATTCATTTAGAGGGGTCACTAGACGAAAGCAACATAAGACAGGTACAGTCAAGTACATTAAGTGGTAATATTATTTCATTGAGAGAAGAACTAATCAATGAACAGAAAGAAACCACAGGTAATAGAGATGTATCAAACGGTGGTACAACTAGTGGTGTTACGGCGGCGAGTGCTATTGTAGCAATGCAAGAGAGTAGTTCTAAGATTTCAAGACTTCATAATAAAATTTTCTATTTGTTTCACGAACATGTTACATACGATTGTATCGAAATTATCAAGCAATATTATGATTTATTTAGGGAATACCGTATCGAGGATGGAAAAAACTACGAATTTGTAAAATATAATAACGAGGGATTAAAACCTCAGCCAATGGACGAATTAAACGGCGAAGTTAGATATAGAGATGTAGTGTTTGATATTGAAGTATCAGCAGAAAAAGAAAGTCCATACAAGAAAATCGAACAGAACGAACTAGCTATTCAGCTTTATAATTTGGGTGTGTTCAATGCTCAAAACTCACAACAGGCACTTGCATTGTTACAATTTATGGACTTCAAGAACAAAGACGACGCAATTAATATTGTGCAAGAAAATGTTAATACTCAGCAGACTATTCAAAGTCTATGTAATTTATCAATGCAGATGGCACAAATGATAGGCGACCCTAATGTAATTGCACAACTAAATCAAATATTACCTATGCTAGGCGAGCAAGGTAATACACCGGTACCAACAACAGACCAATCTGTAGACCTTGACACAACAAAGGAAAATGCACAGGTTAAGAATGCAAGAGCAATGGCACAAGAAAGTACACAGGTGAGATAATGCTGATACAGTACAACCCTAATACACACTTCCTATCAATAGATGGACACGCAAATTACGCAGAAAATGGCAAGGATATTTTATGTAGTGCTATTTCCACTTTAACAGATACACTTTATCTAGCATTAACTAAAAACGGAATACAGTTTGATTATGAGGAAGATATGGCAAGTGGACATAAAGTATTCAAGCCTAAAACAGTAACAATGTTGAATATATCCATTGACAGAGCCGAAACATACAATCTAGTATTAAGCACTATCTACACTACAGTAGTAGACGGACTAGAGGCTATATCATCAGCATATAGTGACTATATAACATTCAAGTTACTTGGATGACTTGGAAGATTACTTGGATGACTTGGATGATTACTTGGAATAAAAGATGTTCCAAATTTATATACACTACATACACTAAAAATTAATAAATTTCCTTATAGGGGTGGGTTAGTAAATAACCCACTCTTTTTTTATTATTAAAGTATAAGGTCGTGACTTACCACAGAATAAAAAAGGGGGATACCACCTAATGAGTATCGAATTTAGATTACAGTTTTTCAATGATGAACCTACTGCAGAGGGAACGGAAACTGTAACTACTACTGGAGAAGCTGATACATCAGCAAATACTGGCAACCCAGAGCCAACAGAGGGACAACAGACCCTAAAGGAACTACTAAAGTCTAACCCTAGCTACAAGCAAGAGTATGACGATATGTTCAGCAAGGCGTTCAATAAAAGAATGTCTAAGAGAGATAAGGAACTAGAAACACTCAACAATTCTAATGCTGAAATGAAAAAAGTGTTAGAAATGGCTAATTATCGCTATGGTATAGACCCTAATTCAGCAACTTTCAATACTGATTTACTCAACGCAATGCAGAATGACGCAACACTTCTTGAAGAACAAGCAAGTGCAATGGGTATGGATACTCAGTCATATTTGAGAGTAAAACAGGCTGAACAGGTTATTGCACAACAGAACAAAGACAGAGAAGACCAAGAAAGACAGGCTGAATATAACAAAGTCTTGAATGGTATCTTTGACCGTTGTGACAAAGTAAAGGCGAAATATCCTAACTTTGATTTCAACACAGAAATGGAAAATGAACAGTTTTTCCGTTTAGTTGCACCATTTGAACATGGTGGTAGTAATGTAGACCCATTGATTGCTTATGAAGTAATGCACCCTGAAATGAGAGAAATGGCAATAAATCAGCAAGTAAACAATGTGGCACTAAACACTACAAAAGCAATGAACAATAACCTAAGCAGACCGATTGAAAACGGTGTATCTAACGGTAGTCCTAGTATGTCTAAAGTTGACCCTAAAAATTTCACAATGAAAGACATTGAAAAAGTAAAAGAAAGACTTTTAAGAGGGGAAAGAGTAACATTTGAATAATTCCCCTTAACGGAGGATATTTTATGTTTGCATTTAGACTACAGTTTTTTAATGCCCCTGTACAGGGTTCAAATGTACAGACAACAACTAAAATTCCACAGACTATTAAGGAATTTTATAACACAACACTACTTGAAAACGCAAAGGAAGTTGACCTACTTTCTCAGTTTGGTAAGAAGACATCTATTAAAGGCAACAAGGTAGAATGGCGTAAATTTAACACATTCGCAAAGGCACTAACACCACTAACAGAAGGTGTTATTCCTGACGGTTCAACCTTTGGTATGACAAAGATTGAAACAGATGTGAATCAGTATGGTGATTATACAACTGTTTCTGACCGTCTAGAGCTAGAAGCCGTTGACAATGTTATTATGGGTGCTACTGAGGAAATGGGTAGTGCTTGTGGTGCAACTTTTGCAACACTAACAAGAAACAAACTTCTAACCGGTACTAATGTTATGTACTGTCATAAGACAACAGATAACGGCAATACAGAAGGTGAAGCAGTTACTTCTAGAGCAACACTAGATAGTACTTGTATTCTAACTCCTAGAGAAGTATCAAGAGCAAGTACAATTCTAGCAAAGAACAAAGCACCTAAGATTAATGGCTACTATGTGGCAATTATCCATCCATCTGTAATGGATGACCTAAGAAATACAAAGGCTTGGGAAGATTATCACAAGCATAATGATACTGCACCTATTTTTAAAGGTGAAATTGGCGAACTACACGGTGTTAAGTTTATTTCCGGTGTAGAAGCTAAGGTTTACAAGGAGACTACTAAACCTGCTACATACGCAACACTATTCCTAGGCAAGGACGCATTTGGTATTGTTGAGCCAAAGGGCGAAGGTACAGAAATGATTATCAAGGACAAGACTGTTGCCGGTGGTCCACTTGAACAGTTTAGTACAATCGGTTACAAGTTTTGCCACGGTGCTAAAATCCTATATGAGGAAAGAATTTTAAGAGTAGAAAGTGGCTCTAGTTATAGTAGTGTAGATATTGCTAACTAAGGAGAATATATGGCTACAGATAAAGTAAAAACAGATAAAGTAAAAACAGATGAAGTAAAAATGGTTGATTTAACTATCCCTAAATTAAGAAGTGCAAATGCCGAAACACAGAAATTTATTTCAGTTAATGGTGAAAGCTACCTGATTAAGAGAGGGGAAACAGTTAAGGTACCTGAATATATCGCAGAGGCTTATTACAACAGTGAAAAAGCCAAAGACGAAGATTTTGAGTTAATCGAAAAGGTAAAAGCAAAAATGCCTACTGAATAAGATTAAAGGGACGGCTAACAACCGTCCCTTATTTAATATGGTGATAATATGACAATACAAGATGTATTAAATACCGTCAATGTTATGTATCCTAATACATACGATAATGATGATAAAATTAAAATGATTTCAACACTTGATATGCTGACTAATGAAGAAGTATTTAGTCAGTATCTAGATGGTGATTATATAGAAGATTTCAAAGGTTACAAGGACAAACCTTTGACAACAGAATTACTCATTAAAGAGCCTTATGCAGAAGATGTTTACAGATATTATGTACAAGCACAAATTGCACTAAATAACAGAGAAACAACTGAATATAGCAACGCAATGGCTATGTTTAATAACGCTTATCAAAGTTATAAGATAATGTACAACAAAGAACACGAACATACACAACCTAATGTGAATTGGTGGTGATTAAATGTATTTACCTGAAATAACAGACCTTGAAACTTCAAGAGATATGATAGAAGAGTTTAAAGGATACAATCATAATATCCGTTGTGCTGATGGTGAATTTTATGATATGAGCAACTTATCAGCATATGACTATCCTGTACTATCCACAAGACCTTTAAGAGGACTAGTAGCAGAACTAGACAATCCTCACGGTATTGTGAGTAAAAAAGGCTTAACCTATGTTGATGATAAATACTTATATGTTAACGGTGAGAAAATAACAATTAAAATTGATGATAAGGAATATTTATTTACAGACACAGAAAAGCAACTTATCTGTATGGGTGCATATTTAATTGTGTTACCTGACAAAATTTATATCAATACTGAAAAAGATTATGAATGTGGATATATAGAACAAGTCAATTCAGTATCTTGTGCTTCCAATAATGTAACATTCGGTATGTGTAACATTGATGGTGCCGAATACAATTTTACAGACAAAAACAGTGAAAATTATGTTAACCCATCATCAACCGAACCTAAAGACCCTAAAGACGGTCAAAAATGGTATGATAGTACAACAGGTTATCTAAAAAAATGGGCTGAATATACACAACAGTGGGTAACTGTTTCTACTGTATATATTAAAATTAGTGGTAAAGGGATAGGCAAAGGAATATCAAAAGGTGATGCCATAGATTTTGAGGGTATACAGTATATGCCTAAGGTGCATAGTCAAACAGATAGTAGTACCTCTAAATCTTTTTTTGGACAGGCTTATATTAAGTCTGAGGATAAAGACAAAGACTATGTTAGTTTATATGTAGAGCCTAGTTGTTCAGCTTCAGCAGAAATTACAGAAGCTAAATATCCATCATATTTTTGGAATGATACTTCTGCAAGTATTAAGTGAATGGGTTGTTAATGGTGATTTATATGTTTATGTTCAAGGTCAAAAAAAGTTTCAAAAAATAAATTGGGAAAACTCTCAATATCAAAATGCTACAATGTCACAGTTATCGAAATTAAACACTAATATGCTAGTGCAGAATGTTGATAAAGACTACATTATTGTAGTTGGCATTCTTAATACCATATACACTCAAAAACTCGGTACAATTAAAATATCAAGAACTATGCCTATAATGGACTATGTTATTGAATGTAATAATCGTTTGTGGGGTTGCAGATATGGCAAGAACAAAAAAGGCGAAATTGTAAATGAAATTTACGCAAGTAAGCAAGGCGATTTTAAAAATTGGAATTGCTATGCCGGTATATCAACGGATAGTTATGCAGTTACAGTAGGTTCTGATGGTGAATTTACAGGTGCTATAAACTATGGTTCATACCCTATGTTCTTTAAGGAAAATTACATACATAGGGTAAGTGGTGCTATACCGTCGCAATTTACTATGAATACTACTAACTGTAGAGGTGTACAAAAGGGTAGTGAAAAGTCACTTGCAATTTCAAACGAAATCCTATTTTATAAATCATCAAGTGATGTTTGTATGTATGAGGGTTCATTGCCAAGTTCAATATCTATGCCACTAGGAAATGTAAATTATCGCAATGCAAGAGCCGGTACAGTCGGTACTAAGTATTATATATCAATGCAAAGATGTGATACTGATGAATGGGAAATGTTTGTATATGACCTATCTAGTCAGTTATGGCACAAGGAAGATAACACCAAGGCAGAATATTTTGCTAGGGTGGATACTGATTTATACTATGTAGATGGTAACAAACTAATTTCACCTACTGGACAAGGTGAACTTGAAAATAATATTGAATGGTTTTTCAAAACAGGTGTTATGGGATATTCTTATCCGGATAACAAATATCTAGGCAGAATGGATATAAGGGTTAATATGAAAATTAATGCTTATATCAAAGTGTTAGTTGAGTATAACTCTAGTGGTGAATATGAAACAATCGGCTACATCAAAGCAAGAAATACTCAATCTATCAATCTACCAATTAAACCTAAGAGGTGCGACCACTTCTCACTAAGATTTGAGGGTAACGGAGAATGTAAAATCTTTTCTATTGCAAAATACCTAGAGATTGGAAGTGATAAATTTGTATAATTTACCAAATATTCAAGGAAAAACAACTGATGAAAAAGTAAATGAAGTTATACAGTACCTTTATCAGTTAGTAACTGAACTGAATAACAATTCTAACAATCCACAAATGATACTAAGCGAAATACAAAGAATATCATCAATTGATGAAAATTCTCTTGTAGGCAACCCTCATTCAAAGCAGATATTAGAACAAAAAAATCAAGTTAATTCATTACTTGAAAAATTAGGAGTGAAAAATAATGGCTAGTCAAAAATGGAAAGTTGACGGTTTCAAAACTTCAAAAGAAACACAAGGCTACAAAAATGATGCTAACAATTCAATTGCTAACTATAGTAACTTTGTAAATCAAGGTATACAGACTTCACCGGCAACAAACAACTTCTATAATCAGTTACAGAAATTGCAGAATAGTAATAAGCTAAGTGGCACATTTAACTATGACAATCAAAAAGGTTATAATCAAGCACTATCTAATCTAGCTAATCAAAAACGGTTCAGTTATGACTTGTCAAAAGACACTTTATACAAACAAATGAAAGACCAATACCAAGTAATGGGTCAACAGGCTATGGCAGATACGATAGGTCAAGCCTCTGCTATGACAGGTGGTTATGGTAACTCATATGCAACAACAGCCGGTAGTCAGGCATATCAAGGGTATATGCAACAATTGAACAACAACATAGCAGATTTATATAACCTAGCACTTAATACCCATAGTGCAGAAACAAACAGATTACAAAATGTATTCAATGCTTATTCTACTGATAGAGGTACTAAGAGTAATGAATGGCAAGGTAATTGGAATGTTTATAACAATCGTTTTAACAACCTTGCGAATGCTTATGGCAATAGCCGTAACTATGACCTAAATTCATATAATACACAAGCAAATGCTATGGGTAATGTTTCTAACCTAAAGCAAGATAGAGCCGACAAAAGCGAAACAATGGACTACAACCTTTGGGATAAAGCAAACCAAAATAAACTTAGCCTATATGGGTTAAGGGACGCATGGGAACAGAATCAGGCTGAAAATGCTTATAAGGATAAAGCATTAAAGGCTGATATAAATTACAAGAACAAAGCATTAAAAGAAGAAATTACACACAACAGGAACGCCGAGGGTCTAAGTATGCTAAGTGCATTGCCAAAATCTAGTGGTTCAAGTGGTTCTAGTGGTTCAAGTAGTTCAACTAAAAAAACTTACCTAAGCAAAATTATTAGCAATGCAAACACAATGGCGAAGAATTCTAATTGGGCAAAGTTGGCTAAATATCTTTCAAACTTAGACGAAAAATATACAAACCATGATGTTTATGATATTTTAAATGCTATCGGATTACCAAAAACATTTTTAGTAGATTTTTATAGTGGTGGATATTCAACTAAGCAAAAGTAGGTGATTAAATGGGTTATTTAGAATGGGTTGAAAAAAAAAGAAAAAAAGAAGTTGGGGATAAAGATTTCTTTGATTACTATAATCAAGAACAAATTCAAAGTGGCAAAGACACTCTTCTATCTGACTTTCAAAACCTTGCTACTAACTTTGCTAGTACAGGTTCTAAGGCACAAGATTACATCAACAGAGATACTTATACAAGTGGTGTTGATGATGATTTACACAACAACTTATTAAACGACAGTAATACATATAATGCATTAAAAGACAAATTAAGTGCATATAAAAGTGATTATGAAAATGTGTATGGTAAAGACACTGTTAAGGCTATTGAAAAAGGTCTTAACAGTATTGGCAAAGGTATCAAAAATGTATCACTTAATGTAGGCAATGCTAACGATTATTGGAGCCAATTCAAGGACGAAAACGAATATAATACTTATAAGGATATTAATGCCTTAAAGGGAATGTCTAACGACCAAATCATTGATACTCTTAAAAACAATGGTGCTTATACAACTTATGGTGCTGATGAAAAGACAGGTAATTGGCAGAAAGATAACACCATTAATGACTTGAAAAACATATCAAGTTATATTAATGAAATGGGCGATACCGACCTACTAAAGAAGTACAAAGGTTATCTAGAAGATACAGGAACTTATACTGAAAGAAACGAACTTGCACACTCTTTACTAGGTAATACTGATTACTTTGATACAACAAAAAATAAGAATGAAGAAGAAATCAACAAACTTGATACAAAAATTAAAGTAAAAGAACAAGAAGATACAGTCAATAAGCAGTTTGACGAATTGTCAAAGAATAATGACTTTGAAGAATTATCAAAGCCAAAAGAAAACACAATTGCTTCTATTGGTGGTTTAAGTTATCAAAAAGGCAAAGACTACACCACAGAACAAAAAAATAATTTAATTTCCACATATTTATCTAACAAATATGGTGTGTTTTCTGACGAACGCAACAACTATGATGATAGTGTTTCAAACTATACCAACTATGTCAATAACCAAGCAGAGGTAAAAAGCGAAGAAGAGTTTGCGAAAGAACATCCTATTCTAAGCACACTAAAAGCGAGAGGTATGCAAGTTGCTAATAACTTCATTCCAACGGCTATTGTTGATGGTGTACAGACTACACTAGGCAAGGATATTGATACTAACGATTGGCTACATAGAGGAACTAATATAGTTAACGGTATTCAAGACACAGTATCAGGTAATATGGATAATGGTGTTGAGAAATTTCTATACAACACTGTAAACTCTACTGTTGATAGTGCAATTAATGTAGCACTAGGTAATGCTATTGGTGGTGGTGTAGCAAGTGTAGGTAATAGCCTAGCAAATACTGCCGTAGGTGCAACAAATGTC
>ERZ773224.2340-NODE-2340-length-20204-cov-25.027297_pt1 | contig 20204 bp, 14 predicted proteins | sample MGYA00580526_ERZ773224 | MGnify/ENA primary metagenome ERZ773224 (study PRJEB29015, sample SAMEA2737743) | human gut metagenome | biome: human gut; feature: human-associated habitat; material: faeces | place: China | collected 2012 ... | reverse complement strand
CCGCAAAAAGGCCCGCTGTCCGGGTGCGTTGGGAGTTTTCAGATACACCCTAAGGGAAGCTGTTTTGGGCGCGGTTAAAACAGATCCAGCATGGCGTCCAGATAGATGGCCTCGCGCACGTGCAGCTGATGCTCCGGCTTTGTCAGATAGTAGAGCAGAAATTCCAGAAGTGTGGCGCTGCCGAGGCCGCGGCCTTCGAGCTTGAAATTGGTGAAGCCCATGGGCAGATAGACTGTCCGGATGTCCTGCGCGCTGATAAAGCCGAGGTTTTCCATGGCGCGGGAAAACCGGTAGCCGTCCGCTGCGCCGGGAGCGGTGCAGCGGTGCGGAGCGTCCTCGCCGAGCGTTTTCCGGCTGACGGCCTCGTAGCAGGCTTTGCGGTCTTTGCAGCCGAACCAGCAGCATTCGTTGCACAGAAATTCTGTCTTGTCCTTCAGCGACTGCGGCAGTGTGCGCAGCTGTTCAAAGGCCCTGTTCAGCCGGAAATCCGGCACGACGAAGCGGAACGCTTCGCGCTCCAGCTCCTTCCGGAGCTGGGGAAAGCCGGTCAGCACCTTTGTCGTAGAAGAGACAAAGTAGAATCGCGGATAGGCAGTGCGCAGATAGTCCAGCAGCAGGTCGGAATGGACGATCACGCCGTTCTGCGGCCCGCCGGGTTCCGAGAACAGGCGGCAGAGCGCATTGCAGGCTGGATCGGACAGATGGGCCTCCGTCAGAAGGGAATTGCTGAACGTCAGCCGGGCGGAAAGGCCGTATTCCTGCGTCAGCGCCAGAACCGCGCGCGGGTCCTGCTTGCCGCAGCCCACGCGTCCGCCGCCCCAAATGCAGCCCTCCGGCGCGCCATAAATCGAGGCGATCTCGCACCAATCATAAAAATATTCCCGGTGCGCCCGGTAGAGCGGCAGAAAGACGCGGTAAAACTCATAAAATTCAAACAGGCCGGGCAGATGCAGCTGCGCACGTTTCGGTTCGGTCATGTGGTTGTCCTCTGATACGAAGCCCCGGTTTCCAGACGGAAACCGGGGCATTGTGTGTGGTGGGGCAGGGGAGATTAGGCCTCTTCCTCTTCCTTCTTTGCGTCTTCGATGATCTTGGCCTGGTTCATCTGCGGGACTTCCTCGTAGCGGACGAACTTGAGCGTGTAGCTGCCGCGGCCCTGGCTCATGGCGCGCAGGTCGATGGAATAGGTGGTCATCTCGCCGATGGGAACTTCCGCCTCGACGATCTGATAGCCGGGGTTTTCAGGATCGGGGTTCATGCCCATGACGCGGCCGCGGCGCTTGTTGAGGTCGCCGATGACGTCGCCCATGTTGTTGTCGGGGATGAGAACCTTGAGTTCGCCGATCGGCTCGAGCAGGGTCGGGCCGGCGGTGGGCAGACCTTCCTTGTAGGCGATGCCGGCAGCGGTCTGGAACGCCATATCGGAGGAGTCGACGGGATGGTAGGAGCCGAAGTACAGCGTGGACTTCAGGAACACGACCGGATAACCGGCCAGAACGCCCTTGCCGACGCAGTTGCGCAGGCCCTTTTCAACGGACGGGATGAAGTTCTTCGGCACGCAGCCGCCGACCGTCTCATCCGCGAAGATCATCTCTTCGGACTCGGACTGCGGCTCGAAGCGGATGTAAACATCGCCGAACTGGCCGTGACCGCCGGACTGCTTCTTGTGACGGCCGTGGATCTCGACCTTCTTCTTGATCGTCTCGCGGTACGCGATCTTGGCGGGCTTGAGAACAGCCTCGACCTTATACTTGCTCTGGAGCTTTGCCATGAGGACGGACAGCTGCATATCGCCGACGCCCGCAATGATGAGCTCCTTGGTCTCGGGATCGTTGCCGTAGGTGAAGGACTCGTCCTCTTCTTTCAGCTTGACAAGGCCGTTGGCGATCTTGTCTTCGGTGCCCTTGACCTTGGCGTAGACAGCCATCTTGTACATCGGCTCGTCGTAGGTCATGCCCTTGATGCGAACGGTCTTGCCCGGCAGGCCGAGGGTGTCGCCGGTCTTGACGGAGGCAAGCTTCGTGAAGACGCCGATGTCGCCGCAGCAGACCTTGGAGGTCTTGGTGTTGTCCTTGCCCTTCGGGAAGAACATATTGCCGAGCTTTTCAGAATCGCCGGTGCGGACGTTGGTGACGGTGAGGGTGTCCTCCATGTCGCCGGAGATGACCTTGAAGTAGGAGTTCTTGCCGTACTGGTCAGCCAGCGTGTTGAAAACGAACGCCATCGGGCTGCCGTTCGGGTCGAGCTTGAACTCGGACTCGCCGCCCTCGTCGTCGACCTTGGTCATGGGCTTGCCCTCGAGGGGGTTCGGCGCATACTTGACGATGTTGGCCATCAGGTTGGTGGTGCCGAGGCCGGTGTAGGCGCAGCCGCAGAAAACGGGGGTCACGCTGCGGTCACGGATGCCGGCCTTGATGCCGGTCTGAAGCTCTTCGGCGGTAAACGGCTCTTCCATGAAGAACTTCTCCATGAGGGCCTCGTCAGTCTCCGCGACCTGCTCGTTGAGCTCGGCCATGTATTCTTCGATCCTGTCGTTGGCGTCTGCGGGCAGAGCGATCTCCTTGCCGTTTGCGTCATAGGCCTTCTTCTCGATCAGATCGACCAGGCCGACAGCCGTTTCGCCCTGCATGATGGGGAAGGTGAACGGAATGACAGAAGCGCCGAACATTTCGCGCAGGGAATCGAGAACGTTGAAGAAGTTGGCGTGCTCCTCGTCGAGCTTGGAGACGTAGAACATGGCGGGAAGACCGGCCTTGGCGAGATACTTCCAGCCCTTTTCGGTGCCGACGCCGATGCCGCTCTTGGCGGTCAGGCAGATGAGACCCGCGTCAACCACGCGCAGGGACTGCACGATCTGACCGGCAAAGTCAAAATAGCCCGGATTGTCGATCACGTTGAGCTTGCACTTGTTATATTCAACGGGAATGACGGAAGAAGAAATGGAATACTGTCTCTTCTTCTCTTCGTCGTCAAAGTCAGAAACAGTGGTGCCATCGGCGCGCTTGCCCAGACGGGTGATCGCCTTGGTGGTGAACAGCATACTCTCGCACAGAGCGGATTTGCCGTCGCCGCCGTGGCCAAGCAGGCAGATGTTGCGAATGTCATTGGCAGTATAGCCCATAGTAAAAATTACTCCTTTCTCCAGACGGGGCGCAAGACGGCGCGCTCCGTCCCTCGGCAGTTCTCATTTCGCCGACTCTTAAATTCCATTATATACGAATCCTCATAGGATTGCAATTAGAATCTTGTCAAATCCCATGAAAATCTGCGATTTTTCACGCGCGGCTATGCGCGGCCCGCCAAAAGTCCGGCCAGAAGCCCCGGAAGGAGCCACAAAGCCGTGTACAAAAACAGGTTCCAGCACGACGCGGCGAGGTCTGCGCCGAGGAATGTCAGCACAAACATCAGCCCCGCGCCGAGGATGCTTCCCACAAGGGCAATGCAGATGCACAAAATCGCCGTGCTCCGCAGTCCCCGCGCCGCGACAACGCTCCCGGCGAAGCTTGCAAAGCTGCTGCGGGCCATGAGCGCGCCCTGCGTTCCGCTGCGTACAGTCTCCGGCTCGGAAAGGGCCGCGCGCTCCTCCACGATGGGGAATTCAATGTGCTCGGGCGGGATCTTGTAGCGCTGCTTTAAAAATTGCGGCGTGATCATAAAATCGCGCGTGGCCAGCACCGGCACGAGCGCGCCTGCGCGCAGAACGGAGGCAAGACCGGCCCGGACGGATTCCGCCGGAGCGTAGTTGAGGGCGAAGACGGCGGTAAGCTCGCCGTTGACGGACAGATAGACCGCCTGCTTCAGCCGCGTCCCCTCCGGCACGCGCACACGCATGAGCTTCATGAACGCGATGGAGCCCATGAGCACGACATCGCCCCGGATCGTCGCGCCGAGGCCGCCGCTTTCGTACCGGCGAAAGCTGTCGACGGTATAGCGCCTGCCGTTCTGGTCGTGCATCATCTGCTCGAACAGCGGGACAAGACCGCTGCCCGCCGTCTGTACGACGGCGTTGGCATAGCCGATGACCATGGGCGCGGGGCGGCTGCCGTAGAGCTTCATGCCGCCCTGCGTTACGTTCTGCGGCGGGAACAGGTCGGCGTCCTCAATGATCAGTCCGGCCTCACCGGACAAGATCCGTGCGCCCTGCCAGCCAGCGACGGCTGCGCCGACGCGGTACAGCTTTTTCGCAAACGTGGAAAACGGTTTGGCGTAGGCAATGAGCACGCCTGCGGGGAAGCCCGCCAGCAGCATGGCTGTCCACGACCAGAGAAAGCTCTTTCCGCCGCGCATCGCGGTCAGAATGGACAGCACGAGCGTCACCGCCGTCATGACAGGGGCATAGACGCGCATGATGCGGCTGCCCGCGTCCGGCATTTCCAGCTGGATGGCGAACTGTGCCGCGTCGCCCGGCGCACGGAAGATGCAGTCGTAGCCGTGCCACGCCTTTTCCTCCCGCACGGCGGCGACAGGCTCTTCCATGTTGCCTGCCGCGCGCAGCGACCTGCGCCGCGCCTCATATAATAAGCTCCGGCCCCAGAGGGCAAGCAGCAGCAGGACCGACGCGACCGTGCAGAACGGCGTTCTGCCCTGCATGACAGCAAAAAAAGCATCGACGATCACGGCACAGAGCACCACAAACAGCATACTGGTCTGATCGAACCGCAGACGCAGCGCCTGCATTACGCCGGACAGGCAGATATCATAGCTCAGAAGCGCCTGCGCAAGCAGAAGCCCCAGCATGATCGCGGAAAACACGCGAGAATAGCCGCTGAAATCCCCGATCACAGAGGATGCCGACAGAACCAGCAGCAGAATCGACGCCAGACACGTCAGTACGCTCAGCAGCAGCCGCAGCCGGACGCTGGAGGCGGCGGAATAGAACTGGTACGCAGCCTCCAGGGAAGAAAAGACGTGCTCAGGCTGCTCGGCGGCACGCTTTTTGCGGGCCTCCTTCTTCTGGAAGCGTTCGAGCTGACGGCGGCGCTTCTCGGCCTGCCGCCTTTCCCGGCGCTCGGCACGGGCGCGTTCACGCGCTTCTCTGGGGTCAGCTGCGGCTGGCTCCGGATCCGGTTCGCCCTGATAGGTCCAGACGGCGGGGCGCTCCGGCTCAGACTCTGTCTTTGTGTGGACGGGCGCAAAGCGGATGGTGTCGGCAGGCTCCTCGTCCTCCTCGGACGCAGGAGCATCGGGCGCACGTCCGGCTGGCGAAGCAAGCCGGACAGTCTCGCCGGGCTCTGCAGCCTGCTCCTCGCGCTTCGTCCAGCCGCCGAACTCGTTCATGATCTCCTCAAGCGAGTATTCCGGCTCCTCCTGCTCCGCAGGCGTCTTGTTCAGTTGTACTTCGTCCTCAGGACGCCTGGTTGGTTCCATAGTGTGCTCCATGTTTTGTGAATCTACCATACTCGCTTTGTAGGGGCCGATGCCCACATCGGCCCGGCAGGATGGGCCGCTTTTACGGAACTCTTCGGCAAAGTCGTGGCTGCCTCACGGGCCGATGTGGGCATCGGCCCTACAAACCGCCGTACCCGGCCCGCAGAGATCCAGGAACGGGAAATTACCCCCGCTGCCGGACGGCCTCATACAATAAAATTGCGGCGGCGTTCGATGCGTTGAGGGATGAAATGCGGCCGCGCATGGGAATACTGACTTTAAAGTCGCACGCTTCGGCGACAAGGCGGCTCATGCCGTCGCCCTCGTTTCCGATGACGATGGCTACCGGACCCTTGAGATCGGCCTGATAGAGCGCCGTATTGCCGTCTGCCGCCGTGCCGAAGACCCAGACCCCGGCCTTTTGCAGATCATGGATGGCGCTGACCAGATTGGCCACGCGCGCCACCGGCAGATATTCCAGCGCGCCCGCAGAGGCTTTGCCCACAACGGCGGTCAGACCGACGCTGCGGCGCTTTGGGATGATCACGCCATGCGCGCCCGCGCACTCTGCCGTGCGGATGATCGCGCCCAGATTGTGCGGGTCGGAAAGCTCGTCGCAGATGACGATCAGCGGGGCTTCGCCCCGGCTTTTCGCGTTTTCGAGAATTTCATCGACCGTTGCATAGGCGTGCGCCGCGACCATGGCAATGACGCCCTGATGCGCGCCCGTGGCCGAAAGCTGGTCGAGCTTGCGCCGGTCGGTTTCCACGACGACGGCTCCTGCTTCCCTTGCCATGGAGGCCAGCCGTGAAAGGGCGCGGTCGGTTTCTCCGGCGGCAATGTAAAGCTTGTCGATGGGACGGCCTGCGGCAAGCGCCTCCTGTACGGCGTTGCGGCCCTCCAGCATATTTTCGGCGGCCTCCGCAGGCTCCTGCGCACGGCGGGCAGACGGGCGGCGGTCGTTCCGGTTCCATTTTTTCTGTTCCATAGTTTCTCCAGCTTGTCATAAAAATTCACAATATAGTATAACAGCTTCTTTCGGAAACCTCAATCCCAATCTCACAATTCACAGAAAATTTACCTGCCGGTGCAGGTTCTTCCTTGTAAATGCGAGGCGAGTGTGATAAGATTTGTAACAGAAAATTCCCTACTAAAACTTCCCACGTTTTCACAGAAGGAAGGTGCGTTTCTTGAATAACGACCCCAAAAACAAAAAACCGCAGGACAATAAGCCGCAGAACGGCGACGATGGACGGCAGGGCAGACGGATCATATTCCTGATGGTCGCGGCGCTGATCGCGACGCTGCTTATCAATTCGCTCTATACGACCATTGCCAACGCGTATCTGTCGGAGATTACCTATAACGAGTTCCAGACGTATCTCGACAAGGACGAGATCGCCGAGCTGGAGTTCCAGTCCGACCGCATGGTCATCCTGACGCGCGACGAGGCCAAGAAGCCGTCGTCGCAGCAGCGGCTGTATTACACCGGCTATATCCCCAACGTTTCGAATGACGATCTGAAAGATCGGCTCGACGCGCAGGGCGTGGAATACAACACCGAGATCGTCGAGCAGGCCAGCCCCATCGTGACCTTTGTCGTCACATGGCTGCTGCCGGTCATCATCATGTATGCGCTGTTCAGCTTTCTCATGCGCGGCATGACGAAGCGCATGGGCGGCGGCATCGGCGGCATCGGCGAGAGCAAGGCCAAAGTCTATATGGAAAAGTCCACCGGCGTCACGTTTGCGGACGTTGCCGGACAGGACGAGGCCAAGGAATCGCTTGTCGAGATCATTGATTTCCTGCATAACCCGCAGAAATACGCCGCCATCGGCGCGAAGCTCCCCAAGGGCGCACTGCTGGTCGGCCCTCCGGGCACCGGCAAGACGCTTCTGGCCAAGGCCGTCGCGGGCGAGGCAAGCGTTCCGTTCTTCTCCATTTCCGGTTCTGATTTCGTGGAAATGTTCGTTGGCGTCGGCGCAAGCCGCGTGCGCGATCTGTTCCAGCAGGCGGCGAAGGTCGCCCCGGCTATCATCTTTATTGATGAGATCGACGCCATCGGCCGCACGCGAGACTCCAAATTCGGCGGCAACGACGAGCGTGAGCAGACGCTCAACCAGCTGCTGGCCGAGATCGACGGCTTTGATTCGAGCAAGGGCGTCGTGATCCTTGCTGCGACGAACCGGCCTGAGATCCTCGATAAGGCGCTGCTGCGTGCGGGCCGCTTTGACCGCCGCATCATCGTCGACCGGCCCAATCTCGCCGGACGCTACCAGACGCTGCGCGTCCACACAAAAAATATCAAGCTGGCCGAGGATGTCGACCTGCACAAGATTGCGCAGGCGACTGCGGGCGCGGTCGGTGCAGACCTTGCCAACCTCGTCAACGAGGCGGCGCTGCGCGCCGTGCGCATGGGGCGCAAGGCTGTCAACCAGCAGGATCTGCTGACGTCCTTTGAGCTTGTCATCGCGGGCACGGAGAAGAAGGGTACCGTCCTGACCGACACCGAAAAGCGCATCGTGTCCTACCACGAGGTTGGCCACGCGCTGGTCGCGGCGCTGCAGAAACACTCACAGCCCGTCTCCAAGATCACCATCGTCCCGCACACCTCCGGCGCACTGGGCTACACCATGCAGATGCCGGAGGAGGAAAAGTTCCTGTCCAGCAAAGAAGAACTCATCGTCGAACTCCAGACCATGCTGGGCGGCCGCGCTGCCGAGCAGGTCGTCTTCGGCATCGCCACGACCGGCGCGTCGAACGACATTGAGCGTGCGACGGAGCTGGCCCGCAAGATGGTCACGCAGTACGGCATGAGCGACAAGCTCGGCCTCATGGCGCTGTCGACCGTCTCGAATCCGTATCTCGACGGCAGCACGATGATGAACTGCGCCGACTCCACCTCCTCCGCGGCGGACGAAGAGATCCACAAGCTGCTCATGGACTGCTACGCGGACGCGAAAAAGCTTCTTGTCGAGCACCGTTCGCTTCTTGACGAGATCGCGATGTACCTGCTGAGCAAGGAAACCATCACGGGCGACGAGTTCATGGCCTACGTCAACGCCGACAGCAAAAGGCTGACGGACGGCAGCGAGGCGGAAGAACCGCCTGAGCAGACCGAGGCCCCGTCCGAATCCGAATAAAACCACTCGTGCCCCTGCTGGAAAGCGGGGGCACAGTTCGCTTGCCCCAAACTCCCGGCCTTCTCCTGCCGTGGAGAGGTGCATTTTCAGGGAAAATGACGCAGAGGAGTCCGGGAAGCTCCCGTGCCGGTGCGGCACAGAAAGAATAGTGCGATCCCGCTTGACGCGCAGGGGGAAAGCCTCTATAATAGGGAAGCTTTTGCGGCAAATGATACGAAAAAGAGGAACTGTCGTTATGGCAAGATCGCGTTCCGCCCGTGCGGGCGGTATCCAGATGACCGAAGGGCCACTATACAAAAATATCCTGCTGTTCAGTGTCCCGCTGATCTTCTCACAGCTTTTGCAGGTGCTGTTCAACATGGCGGACGTCGCTGTTGTCGGGAAATTTTCCAGCGCGACAGCGCTCGGCTCCGTCGGCTCTACGTCAACGCTCGTCACGCTGTTTACGGGCTTTCTCATCGGCCTGTCCAACGGCGTCAATGTCCGCGTAGCGCAGTATCTCGGCGCACGTCAGGAAGAAGACACGCGAAATTGCGTCCACACGGCGCTGATCTTGTGTACGCTGTCCGGCCTCGTGATCGCGGTTTTGTGCTTTTTCCTGGCCGCGCCGATGCTGGAACTGCTGAAAACGAAGGACGATCTGCTGCCCGGCGCGGTGCTCTATTTCCGCATTTACGCGCTCGGTATGCCGGCGCTCGGCATTTTCAACTTCGGCAACGCCGTCCTGAGCGCCAGCGGCGACACGAAGCGGCCCCTGGCCTATCTGACGGCGGCAGGCATCCTGAATGTGATCCTGAACCTGTTCTTCGTCATCGTCTGCAAAATGGCCGCCGACGGCGTGGCGCTGGCAAGCATCATCTCACAGTATCTGTCGGCGGTTCTGGTGCTTCTGCACATGACGCGGCTGACAGACAGCTGCCGCGTGGAGTGGAAGCTTCTGCGCCTGCATGGCAGCGAGGTCGGGCGCATTCTCGGCCTCGGCGTCCCGGCGGGGATCCAGCATATGATCTTTGCGGTCGCGAATCTGTTCATTCAGGTCGGCATCAACTCGTTTGATTCGACCGTCGTTTCCGGCAACTCCGCCGCGGTCAACGTGGACAACGTGATTTATAATGTCATGGCCGCGTTCTATACCGCCTGCTCGACCTTCATGGGCCAGAACTGGGGCGCAGGGAAAAAGGAGCGGATGATGAAGAGCTATTACATCAGCCTCGGCTATTCGTTCGCGATCGCGGCGGTTCTCGGCGCGGCGTTTCTTCTGTGCGGCGAACCGTTTCTGTACATCTTCACAAACGACGCGGACGTCGTCTCCGCAGGCATGGAGCGGATGCGGATCATGTGCTTCTCCTACTGCGTCAGCGCCTTCATGGACTGCACCATCGCTGCCTGCCGCGGCCTTGGCCGCAGCTTTGTGCCGACGGTGATCGTGATCATGGGCTCATGCGTGTTCCGCGTGATCTGGGTCTATACGATCTTCGCGCATTTCCACACCATTCCGTCTTTGTATCTGCTCTACATCTTCTCGTGGACGATCACTGCCGCGGCGGAGATCCTCTATTTCATTCGCTGCTGCCGCCGTCTGCGCACGGCGCAGACAGCCTGACGAAGACGCGCACGATTCTGGTCATATCTCCGCGTGATGGTTCGGATCTCACGCGGATATAAGCTGCTATGATGTGTCCCCGGCCCTGTCCAGACGCGGACAGGGCCGGGGATTTTCCATTCGTGCGCATATTCGCCGATTTTTGACTTGAGAAGTGCGGGAAAGCGTGATAAAATAAATCAAATTGGACCCTTCACGAAAAGGAGCAGAGAATACTATGGCACTGAGAAAGATCGTGACGGTGGGCGACCCCATTCTGACGAAGGTCTGCCGTCCTGTCACAAGGTTTGACCAGAAGCTTGCGATTTTGATCGAGGACATGATCGAGACGATGCACAACGCGAACGGCGTGGGCCTTGCCGGGCCGCAGGTCGGCGTGATGCGCAGGCTCTGCGTCGTCGATACCGGCGAGGAAGACGTAGAGCTTGTGAACCCCGAGGTCGTCGAGGTCAGCGAGGAAACGCAGACCGGCGTGGAGGGCTGTCTGAGCCTGCCCGGCAAATACGGCATCGTCACCCGTCCCGAGCACGTTGTCGTCCGCGCACAGGACCGGAACGGCGACTGGTACGAATATGAGGGCGAGGATATCGTCGCCCGCTGCTTCCTGCACGAGATCGACCATCTCGACGGCCATATGTACACCGAGATCGCCGAACGGATGCTCACGCCGGAGGAGCTGGAGGAGATGACCCGGCAGGAGGAAGAGGAGGACAGGGAATGAGACTCGTCTTCATGGGCACGCCCGAGTTTGCAAGGGCGTGTCTGGAAAAGCTGCATTCGGACGGCTTTGACATTGCTGCCGTCTATACCAAGATCGATACGCCGAAAAACCGCGGCATGAAGCTCATCCCGTCGCCCGTCAAGGAATATGCCCAGTCTGTGGGCCTGCCGGTGTATCAGCCGCAGTCCTTCCGGGACGAGGAGACGGTGCAGCAGCTGCGGGAGCTGAAGCCCGATCTGCTGGTCGTTGTCGCCTACGGCAAAATTCTGCCGCAGGCCGTGCTGGATATCCCGAAATACGGCGCGATCAATATGCACGGCAGCATCCTGCCGCAGCTTCGCGGCTCCGCGCCCGTGCAGCGCTCCATCCTGAACCACTGCGATGAGGCCGGCGTCACCGCCATGTACCTCTCCGCAGGCATGGACGAGGGCGATATCATTGAGATCCGCAAAACGGCAATCCAGCCGCTGGAAACCTCCGAGGAGCTGATGGCGCGCCTTGCGCAGCTCGCCGCGCCCCTCTGCGCCGATACCGTCCGCTCGATCGAGGCTGGGACGGCTCCGCGCATCCCGCAGGATAACGCCCGCGCGACCTACGCGCCCATGCTTTCCAAGGAGGAAAGCCCCATCGACTGGAACCAGCCCGCGAGATTCATTGTCGACCATGTGCGCGGCCTTGTCCCGTGGCCCGTCGCCACGGCGGAGCTTGGCGGCACGGAATTTAAAATTTACCGCGTGGAATATGCCGATCAAAAAACGGAGAAAGCCCCAGGTTTGCTCGTCGCGCTGACGAAAAAGGGCCTGCTCGTCGCCTGTCAGGACGGCAATACCGTTCTTGTCCGTGAGCTGCAGGCCAAGGGCGGCAAGCGTATGCCTGCCCCCGATTATTTCCGGGGACATCCGATCACCATCGAATAAGAGGTAGCTATGAACGCAAGAACGACGGCGCTGTCCGCGCTGATTGCCATGCGGCGGCAGAACGCCTGGGCCGACGGCGCGCTGAAGGACTATACGGCCCGTGACCGGCTCGACCGCCGCGACGCAGCGCTGGCTGCAAGGCTGTTATACGGCGTGGTGCAGAACCGGATGCTGCTGGATTTTTATCTTGCGCAGGCCGTAGCGTCCCCGCTGACAAAATTACAGCCTGTCGTGCTTGATATCCTGCGTCTCGGCGCGTATCAGATCTTATTTCTGGATAAGATCCCCGTCTCTGCCGCTGTCAATGAAGCGGTCGAGCAGACGAAGACCTATGCGAACAAACGCGCCGCCGGTCTGGTCAACGGTTCGCTGCGCACCCTTGCCCGCAGAAAGGACGAGCTGGAAAAGCCGCACGATCTGGCCACGAAATACTCTCACCCGCAGCCGCTCGTCGACTGCCTGCGTGCGTCCATGGACGAGGAAACGCTCGAAGCCTTCCTCGCCGCCGACAACGACATTCCCAAAACGGCGCTTCAGGCAAATCCCCTGAAGGCATCTGCAGAGCAGGTGGCTGCCGCGCTGGACGAAGCGGGGATCGCCTGTGAGCCGCACCCGTGGCTTCCCGGCTGCTTCCTCGTCTCCGGCACGGGCAATCTCGAGGCGCTGCCGCTGTTCCAGTCCGGCGCGGTCTATGTGCAGGACGCCGCCGCAAAGCTGGCCGTGCTGGCCTCCGGCGCGGCGCCCGGCATGCGCGTGCTCGACTGCTGCGCGGCCCCCGGCGGCAAGAGCTTCGCCGCCGCCATGCAGATGGAAAATACGGGCAGCATCCTGTCCTGCGACCTGCACGCGCATAAGATTTCCCTGATCGAAAAAAATGCCGCCCGGCTCGGCATTTCCATCCTGAAGGCCGAACAGCGCAGTGCGTCGGAGTTTGACCCCGCGCTCGAAGCGCAGTTTGACCTCGTCATCGCCGACGTGCCGTGCTCCGGCCTCGGCGTCATCCGCAAAAAGCCGGACATCCGCTATAAGCCGCTGGACGCCATCGAGCGTCTGCCGGAGGTGCAGCGCGCCATTCTGGAAACCGTCAGCCGCTATGTAAAGCCCGGCGGCGCACTCCTTTACAGCACCTGTACCGTCCGAAAAGAGGAAAACGAGGCTGTCGCCCTGCCGTTTTTGCAGGCACACCCGGAATTTTCACTGGAACCGTTCCCAGTCCCGGACGGACTTGACCTTCCCAACGAGGGCTATGCCGCGCTCCTGCCGCACAAACACGCGGCGGACGGCTTTTTCATCTGTAAGCTGAGGAAACACGCATGAAACAGGATATCAAATCCATGACGCTGGCCGAGCTGCAAGACGCGTTCGCGGCGCTTGGCGAACCGAAATTCCGCGCAAAGCAGGTCTTCGCGTGGCTGCACCGCGGCGCAGTCAGCTTCGAGGCCATGACGAACCTCTCCAAGCCCCTGCGCGAAACGCTGGACAGCCTCTATTTCATCAATAAGCCCACCGTCGCCCGCAAGCAGATCTCCAGGCTTGACGGGACGATCAAATATCTCTGGAGGCTGCGCGACGGCAACTGCGTCGAATCCGTCGTCATGCAGTATCACCACGGCAATACCGTCTGCATCTCCTCGGAGGTCGGCTGCCCGATGGGCTGCAAGTTCTGCGCGTCGACCATCGGCGGCCTTGTCCGGCGGCTGGAGCCGTCGGAGCTTCTTGATCAGGTGCTTTTTTCCCAGCTGGATTCCGGCCTGCCGATCTCCAACATTGTCCTGATGGGCATCGGCGAACCATTGGATAACTTCGACAACGTCATGCGTTTTCTGGAGCTTGTCAACAGCCCGGACGGCATGAACATCGGGATGCGCCACATCAGCCTTTCCACCTGCGGCCTCGTCGACAAGATCGAACAGCTTGCCGAACGCGATCTGCAGCTGACGCTTTCCGTGTCCCTGCACTCGCCGGACGACGAATCGCGCAGTAAGATCATGCCCGTCAACCGCCGCTGGCCGGTCGACACGCTGCTATCTGCCTGCCGCGACTACTTCGCGAAGACCGGGCGGCGCATTTCCTTTGAATATACCATGATAAGCGGCGTGAGCGACAGCCCGGAGCAGGCGCAGCTGCTGGCAAAGAAGCTGGCCGGAATGGGCGCGCACGTCAATATGATCCCACTCAACAACGTCACTGAAAGCGGCCTGCATACCTCATCCAGACAGGCCATCCGCCGCTTCCAGACCATTCTGGAGGAAAACGGCGTCACCGCGACGCTCCGCCGGACGCTCGGCAGCGATATCGACGCTTCCTGCGGCCAGCTGCGCCGCAAATATGAATCAAACTGACTGAAGGAGGAATCTCCATGCAGACCTGGGGTTTGACCGATCCGGGCAATATCCGGCAGCAGAATCAGGATTCCTACGCGATCGTGCCGTTTGGCCGCGACCGTGTGCTCATGATCGTCTGCGACGGCATGGGCGGCGCGAAATCCGGAAACGTTGCCAGCAGCCTCGCCGTCGAGGTCTTCACGGACGAGGTGCGCCGCACGCAGCGCCCCGGCATGACACCGGAAAAGGCCGCCGCCATGCTCCGCAGCGCGCTGGAGCTGTCCAACAGCGCCGTCTATGAGCAGTCGCAGCTGAGCGATGATTTTACCGGCATGGGCACGACGCTCGTCGCCGCCTGGATCAGCCGCGATCTGGCCGTCGTTATCAACGTCGGCGACAGCCGCGCCTACCACTTCACCCGCGAGGACGTGCGCCTTATCACGCGCGACCATTCCATGGTCGCCTACATGGTCGAGCGCGGAGAGCTGACGCAGGAGCAGGCCAAGCTCCACCCCGGCAAAAACGTCATCACCCGCGCCGTCGGCACCGAGCCGGAGGTCGAGGGCGATATCTTCACCTGCCGCCTGCGCCGCGACGAGTGCATTCTGCTCTGCTCTGACGGCCTTTCCAACGAAATGGCCGATCAGGAAATGCTCTTTGAGGTCGTCCACGGTCTGAGCAAAAGCGACTGCTGCCAGCGGCTGCTGCACATCGCCAAGAACCGCGGCGCACCCGACAACGTGACCGTCACGCTGGCGGCTGTCTGACGGGAGGGCGCATAGGATGAAATTTTTCGGAAAGGAGCGAGCCTGATGGACCGATACATCGGAAAGCTGTTGGATAACCGCTACGAGATCCTCGAAAAAATCGGCTCCGGCGGCATGGCGGACGTCTACAAGGCCCGCTGTCACCGCCTCAACCGGCTCGTGGCCATTAAAATATTAAAGGAAGACCTCTCGCAGGATGCAGAGTTCCGCCGCCGCTTCCACGCCGAATCGCAGGCCGTCGCCATGCTCTCGCACCCGAATATCGTGAGCGTCTACGACGTGTCGCGTTCAGACAACATCGACTACATCGTCATGGAGCTGATCGAGGGCATTACCCTCAAGCAGTATATGGAGCAGAAGGGCACGCTCAACTGGCGCGAGGCCCTGCACTTCTCCACGCAGATCTGCAAGGCACTTGAGCACGCGCACAGCCGCGGCATCGTCCACCGTGACATCAAGCCCCATAATATCATGATTTTGAAGGACGGCAGCGTCAAGGTCGCGGACTTCGGCATTGCCCGCGTCTCCTCCGCACAGAACACCCTCACGCGCGAGGCGCTCGGCTCCGTCCACTATATCTCGCCCGAGCAGGCCAAGGGCGCGCAGGTCGACTGCCGCGCCGACCTCTATTCTCTCGGCGTCGTCATGTACGAAATGCTGACGGGCCGCCCGCCGTATGACGGCGATACACCCGTTTCTGTCGCCATTCAACACATTAACGGCCATCCCACCATGCCGCGTGAGCTGAACCCCTCCATTCCGCTCGGCCTTGAGCAGATCACCATGCACGCCATGACGGCGGAGCTGTCGCACCGCTATCCCTCGGCGACCCGTATGCTCCACGATCTGGAGGAATTCCGCAAGGAGCCGAACATCGTCTTTGACTTTACCGCCGAGGCCGACAGCATCGACGTGCAGCGCCTGCTGAACGACCCCGATTATATGCCCAAGACGCTGGGCCGCACGAACGCGGTCAAGGGCGCGCTTGCCGACGCGGTCGCGAAGAAAAAGCAACTCGAGCAGGACAAAAAGGCCCAGCAGGACGCCTCCCGGCGCGGCAGCCGCATCGCGGTCATCGCCGGCGTCGTCTGCATCGCGCTGGCCGTGATCGTCATCTGCTATTTCCTGTACAATTATTTCTTCTCCGGCCTGTTTGGAAAGACGGAGGAAACGGCTGTCCCGCGGCTCATTGGCCTGACCGCCGACCAGATCCGGGCCGAGGATTACCCGGACTTCGTCATTCAGATCGACGGCTACGTCGAAAGCAGCCAGTATGCGGCGGGCGTCGTCGTCGACCAGTCCCCGCTGCCTGAAAAGCAGGCGAAGGTCGGCAGCACCATCAAGCTGACCGTCTCCGCGGGCGTCAGCGAGACGAAAATGCCGCCGCTGGTCAATCTCACGCGGCAGAACGCCGAGCAGCAGCTGAACGCCCTCGGCCTGAACCTGAACATTCAGATCGAGGAGCGCAAGGACGATATCTATACCGAGGGCTATGTCATCCAGACAGACCCGGTCAGCGATACGCCGCTCACCAGCGGCCAGACCGTTACCCTCGTCGTCTCGCTCGGCCCGGATATCGAGCTGACCGAGGTTCCGATGCTCGTTGGCGAGGACGTGGACAAGGCGCTGCAGATGATCGCGGACGCCGGACTGCAAAACGGCAGCATCCGCAGCGACGACAGCGACCTGCCCGCGGGCACGGTCACGTTCCAGTCCATCGACGGCGGCCAGATGGTCAAAAAGGATACCGTCATCAACCTGCGCGTGTCCAAAGGCCCGGAGGAGGCCGCGACTCCGGTCGTGACCAATCTGACGCAGGATCAGGCTGTTCTGCAGGACGAGCCGGTCACGCTCTCCATCTCCGCCTATGCCTCCGACGACGGGACGCTCCGCTACGCCTGGTACATGAGCACCGATGGCGGCTATGAAAACGCCGCGCTCGTCTCGCGCAGCAGGGAAGGGAACACCACCTGCGCTGCCGATACCTCCGTCCCCGGCACGTATTACTATTTCTGCGTCGTGGAAAACTCCCTCGGCGACGACACGAAGACCACCAAGTCCAACATGATCGAGGTCGTCGTGCAGGAGAAGACTGTCGAGAAGACCATCGAGGTCAATCTTCCGAGCAAAAGCGGCCTGTATGAGATCACTGTCTATGTCGACGGCGTGCTGCAATACGGCCCGGCCTCCGTGTCGATCACAGACGACCGCTCTGTGATTGTCGAGGTCACGGTCAGGGGCAATGGTACGCTCCCGGTCGACGTCTACCTTGACGGCGCGATCTACGATTCGCAGCTGATCCTGTTTGAGTAAGCGCATGCAAGAGTATCGCATCATCAAAGCCCTGAGCGGCTTCTATTATGTACAGACGGAGGACGGCGTTGTCGAGTGCCGCGCCAGAGGCCGCTTCCGGCGGCAGGACCAGTCGCCCCTCGTCGGCGATTTCGTCCGTATCACGCGGCAGGGCGACAAGGGCGTCCTGGAGGCGCTTCTGCCCCGGAAAAACGCGTTTATCCGCCCGGCGGTCGCCAATATCGACCAGCTCGTCGTGCTGGCCTCCTGCGCCATCCCGGTGACGGAGCCGTTTCTCATCGACCGCGTCCTCGCCATCGCCCAGCTGCAAAACGTCCCGGCCCTCGTCGTCGTCAACAAGGACGATCTGGCTCCGGCGCAGCCCCTTGCGGAGATCTACCGCAGAGCGGACGTCCCTGTGCTCGTCACGAGCGCGGAAACAGGCGAGGGCATCAAGGCCCTGCGCGAAGCGCTTGCAGGAAAGCTCTCCTGCCTGACCGGAAATTCCGGCGTCGGCAAATCCAGCCTTCTGAACCGCGCCTGCCCGCAGCTTCAGCTGCCCGTCGGCGAGGTTTCGGAAAAGCTCGGCCGCGGCCGCCATACCACGCGCCACATTGAGCTTTACAGCCTGGGAAGCAATACGTTCGTCGCCGATACCCCCGGCTTCTCCGCGTTCGACACCGAGCGCATGGAACTGGTGCACAAGGAGCAGCTGCAATATGCCTTCCCGGAGTTCGCTCCGTATCTCGGCCATTGCCAGTTTCCAGACTGCGCCCACCGGAAAGAGCCCGGCTGCGCCGTCCGTAAGGCCCTCGCCGAAGGAAAAATCGGCCAGACTCGCTATAGCAGCTACGAGCGCCTGTACGAGCTGGCCAGCCAGCTCAAGGAATGGGAGCTCAAATGAAAAACCCGCGCCCGGACGCACAACAAGCCGTCCGGGTGCGGTTTTGTTCTATGATCAAGAGAGAAATGAGCTTGCCTGAGTGTATGTGGGCATCGACCCCTACAGCTGCAGCCGGACAGGTGAGGATCACTCGTTCTGCGCGTTCTCTCCCGCCTTTGCTTTTTTAATGTACCGGTAAATGCTTGCCTGCGAACAGGACAGCTTTTTGACCGTGAACTGTACCGCGCCGCGCAGCTCGAACATCCCCTGTTCGTGCAGCTGGGCGATGATGCGGGTGCGCTCGGCCTGCGTCAGGCGGTCGAGCGGCACGTTGACGGACTTCGTGACCGTCTCGAACAGCTCCTCCATGAGGCTGTTCATGTCCGATTGGAAATGCTCCGCCGGGACGGCTGCCGCGTGCTGCGGCTGCATGGGCTGCTTGGCGGGCGCGTCGACAGGGAAGTAGTGGTGATGGACAAAATCGTCCGGGTGGATGAGCTTGAGAATGGCGTCGCTGATCTCGTGGAACCGGCTGTCGTCAAAATTGATGCACAGCAGGCCGACCAGCTTGCCGCCGTCCTTGATAAACATCGTGCTCGAACGGATGGTCTTTCCGTTTGCAAGCTGTCCGGTGTAGTTCAGATTATAGTCGCTCGTCTCGTACTGCTTCTGCATGATCATGCGCAGCGCCGCGTTTGTGATCGGCGCGCCGACGCTGCGGCCGCTGATGGAGCCATTGGCAATGGCGGCCACGCGGCTGGTTTCCGGCAGGATCTCGTGCAGCACGACCTCATAATCCGGCCCAAGCGTTGCGCCGAGGTATTCGACCAGCACGGTATACTGCCGAAGCATCTGTTCCGTCATAGGGCTTCCTCCTTATGATGTGTCCGTATTTCTCATACTAGCACAGTTTTTTCGCGAAAGCAACGAGATCCGCCCGATTTTCTCACTGTATTTTCTCAAAACGAGAAATATTTTTTAACATACGAAAATTAACAGTAAAAATTGTGCGAAATGCACAATTTTGAGTTTTTTATCTGTTGGTTTACAGTAATTATATTGACAACTGAATCGCGGAGTGATAAACTCTTATCATAATGAGGAGGTGAGGACAGTTTATGAAAACCGTCATTTCTACTGAAAAGGCCCCCGCGGCCATCGGCCCGTATTCGCAGGGCATCCAGGCAGGCAACCTGATCATCACATCCGGCCAGCTGCCCATCGACCCGGCAACCGGCGCATTCCCCGCAACCATCGAGGAGCAGACCCGTCAGTCCCTCGAAAACTGCAAGGCAGTTCTCGCAGCGGCAGGCGCGGCCATGGAAAACGTCATCAAGACGACCGTTTTCCTCAGCGACATGAACAACTTCGCAGCCATGAACGGCGTGTACGCCACGTTCTTCGAGGGCGCTTGCCCCGCGCGCAGCGCAGTTGAGGTCGCACGTCTTCCGAAGGATGCGCTCGTCGAGATCGAGTGCATCGCCGTCCTGTAAGCAGGAAAAAACCGTGAATTGATACTGTCCGCCAGGCGCCGGCAGAAAGCCTGTCTGCGACGACCGGGGTATCTCCAAAACAATCGGCGTAAAACGCCAATACTAATGGAGGTCAGTATTATTATGAGCAACGAATATCCGCTGAATGTCCCCGCGCCCCATCATTTTACCTTTGCCGTCCGCGATATTCCCGACGTTACCGTCGAGCAGCGCGAACGCGTCCTGAAAGCCACCCATTATAATGAGTTTGCATTCCCCGCCGGCATGCTGACGGTCGATATGCTCTCCGACTCCGGTACCACCGCCATGACCAACCACCAGTGGGCTTCCCTGTTCCTGGGCGACGAGGCATATGGCCGCAACACCGGCTACTATGTCCTGCTCGACACCTTCCGCGACATCTTTGAGCGCGGCGGCGAAAAGAACTGGAAAAAGATCCTCGATCTTGTCCGCACCGACTGCCGCGACGTCGAGACGATGATGGAAAAGGTCTACCTGCCCGAATACGAGGGCGGCCTCTTTAACGGCGGCGCAGCCCAGATGGAGCGCCCCAACACCTTCATCATCCAGCAGGGCCGCGCAGCGGAATCCGTTCTGATGGAGATCGTCAAGAAGATCCTCGCCGCCCGTCATCCGGGTAAGGTCTTCACCATCCCCTCCAACGGCCACTTCGACACCACCGAGGGCAACATCA
>ERZ773224.2334-NODE-2334-length-20263-cov-3.884699_pt1 | contig 20263 bp, 29 predicted proteins | sample MGYA00580526_ERZ773224 | MGnify/ENA primary metagenome ERZ773224 (study PRJEB29015, sample SAMEA2737743) | human gut metagenome | biome: human gut; feature: human-associated habitat; material: faeces | place: China | collected 2012 ... | reverse complement strand
TTTTGAATTGCTTCTGTACCGCCAACCTGAGTTGGCTTAACAAAAATAATCTCTTCTGTTTCGTAGTTGTTAAGCTGGTCCATAATTCCTACAAGATATGGCGTTGTTGAATTCTGCCAAGGACCAGGTCTTGCAGAAGATTTACTATCCAGAATTCTGTATTTGGATGCCCATTCTGATACAGTGATGTTATCAGGTGGCTTCAATCCTTTTAAGGATTCTGAAATATATCTTGGAATTTTAAATTTTCTTGTTTTTAGTGACGGCTTTCTTTTTGCCACTTTTATCACCACCCTGTGGTGTTGTGACTTCTTCAGAATAACCGGCAACTACGAAATTACTAAGCAATGTAATGATGTCATTATTCAATTCTGACTCTATGGCTCTAATCTCTGATGGACTGTCACATACACTTGATAATCTAGTAGATAACTTGCTTGGAATACCTAAAGCAAATTTCTTGAATGTTACAAAGAACTTACGATAGTCAGCTTTAACATCTTCAACCGAGATATATCTACCTGCTGCAATATCATTTTTGATTTTATGAAAATCGCCCTGAAGCTCTTTCAATTCAATTTCTGCTTCAAGTTTTTGTTGCTTTAACTGAATTTCTTTCTCTGTCGAACTCTTACCATAAGCCTTGCTTGATAAATATTCCGAATATCTTTGAACTGTTGGACAAAGTTCATATCTTCTGCCTTCATCAGTTTCTTCAGTTGGAAGTATTCCTTCTTGAGTGAGTTGCTGTATTCTTCTTACTGATAATTTGAACAGTTTTGCAATATTGGAAGTCTTTTGATACTTGCCGTCTTTAGCAATAGCACCGTATAGTAATGCCATTTCTTTTTTATACTTTTTTTCTTGCTCTTCAATTTCTTTCTTATCTTTATTCATAACAACTCACCTGCCTTCAAAATTAGTAATAAAAAATCCTGATGCCAACCTGCATCAGGATAGTTTAAAATATAAAAATGTAATCACATTCTTGGAAATAAAATTATAGGTTTCAAATTAACTGTGAGGTCTAAAAAATGCAATTTCAGCAAGATTAGAATGTGATTACATCTTTATTGCGTAACGAAAACCTAAAAAAATTTTAGGTCATATGCGAAAAATCGCCGAGCCTTCCTCGCCCCGCTACAAGCCCGGGGTAGTTAGTAGTACCTACGATAGTGTAGTCCAATTCCTGAGTCGATTGGCGACTGAGAAAAGCTCGCATTCTTCGCCTGAGAATTCTAAACGAAGGTTGTGAGAGAATTCTCAAAAAACTTTATTAATCTCTAGAAAGGAGACAAAGTATGAAGACTGAAGAATAAAACAGAGGCTATGTGCATAACAGCGTTGATAGACATATATAAAACGAACGGATGTACCTCTGTGGTATTCTTCTACTATATAGAATAGCGCAGGTGACTTGTACATACAAGTCCAAACTAGTCCAAGTTAGTCCAAACAAGTCCAAATCAATCCGCGAAACAATAAAAACTTAAACCTTACACCTTTTTAAACCTAATAGGTGTAAGGAAGAAATGGCTTATCTATGGGCTTACTCCCTATTCCTTACACCTAACACCTAATTATTTTACATACACACAGTTTTTTTTATTGTGATGCATAAAATCTAAATCATTGCACAATTTATAAAAACCTTATATATATATTTATATATTATATAAAATAGGTGTAAGGTACATAAGAAAATGGCTTACCTATCGAACGGAACTGCCTTACACCTAACCTTACACCTAACTTACACCTAACACCTAATTATTCTTTAGAACATAAAAAATAGGCTCTTTCGAGCCTATTTGCAAGTTACCGGCAAGTTAAATAGCCTAGTAATAAAGCCATTTTGCCACCGGCATTGGTGTCGGTAGCAAGTTAAGCACATATTAAATTTGATTGGTTATCTTTCTTAAGTCTTCATTGCGCGAGGTCTGATAATATCTAAGCATCTTAGTATCTGAGTGTCCCATAAGTTCTAGTTTGTCCTTATCTGCTGCCTGAATATTCTTAAGTAAGTCAGAGAATGTATGTCTGCAAGAGTAAGGTACATATGTATGAACATCAGGTCCTTGAAACCCTAGTTGCTCCATAGCCGGATAAAATACGCTCTTTCTAAATCTGCCTATGGTAAACGGATTACCTTCACCATCAACAAAGATATAACCTTCTTGTCTCGCGCCAACTGCTTTGTCAATATACTGCTGTATCTTAGGTGATATAGTGACAGTTCTATTCTTACCGGCTTCAGTTTTAATTCCGGCAACTAATGTTTTTTCCTTTTTGTCATAATCACTAATTTTTAGACCTAAAAATTCAGTAGGTCTAAAGCCGGTGTATATTAAGCAATAAATGTATTCAGCATAAGGTACTCTGCCAATGCCTTTCTTAATCATTTCGATCTGAATGTCATTGAATGAGGTGAAATGAACTTCAGCTTCTTCGTCAGTTCTAACCTTGAGAAATTCACCGATATTAAGAATTCCAGTACAATATCCACGAGGAAGTGCATATTGGAACAACAATTTAATTAAGGTTCTCATGTTCTGCCTTGTTCGCTTGCCGAACGGACAGTTATCCATGGCATCTTGATAGTCTTCTATTGAGATGTCATTGAACTTACATTCCCATAGTTCCGAGAAATGACTCATAGCAGCTTGATAATTATACATAGTTGACCTGCTTGTATCTTGTCTGTGAATAGGATACCAAATATCATATAGTTCTTTAAACCCTACATTTTCTAGATTTTTCTTCTCCATCAGCTTCTGATTCTTTAGCGTTGGAACATAAGCCAGAGCTTCCGCTTTAGTTTTGAAGCCCTTTTTCCTTGCGAATTTTCTGACTAATTTTTTAGTTACTTCATTGTAAATATATCCATAAGTTACTTCCACAGTCCATTTACCGTTTGGCTGTTTATATACACTGCCTTCACCATTACCACGAGTTTTCTTCGCTTTCACCTTAATGTTTTGCTTTTTTCCACAGTAACAACAATACAAAGCATCTTCCATCGGAAGTGGCTTACCACATTTTATGCAATTTTTCATTGCTTTTTTGCTCCTTTTTTCTAAAAATAGGTGCAAAAATTCCCTGCACCCTTTGACAGAGAGTGCAGGGATGTGATACAATAATCTTGTGAAGTAATCACATCAGTATTGCACTCCTGATAAATTTGCAAACTGATTCAAAGCTCACTTGGTGGCAGCCAAGTGGGCTTTTTCTTTTGTTTAATCTTCTCTAGATTCTTCGTTTACTAGTTCAGCTAGATCATTTCTAGTTTTAACTATATCTTTAGTGTCTTTTGAAACACTATCTTTATCAAAATCAGTTGAATAACCTAATATAGCCAATTCAGATTGTAATATTGATATATCTGATTCAATATATAAGTTATCGCCTTTACTGTCACCAGGTAATCTTCCTTCTACCTCTTTTAACTTTGATTCAGCTTCTTCTAATGTAATATTCATATCCAAAAAGTCATCTATTATTTCTATTGCTTTGGTACCGGCGGTATAGTGTATGCTAGATACATTATCCGGCTTAGTTCCAACATTACTGCCACATCCTGCAAATATCAAAATGTAACATATAGTAATTAAGCTAATTAATTTTTTTGTCATTATTCTACCACCTCCATTCATATATATTTCTATTTAATACCATATAAAGATTCATCAGTGCTCAAAATTTCCGGTTTTTGCTTAGTCTGATAAAGCCATACTTCATCACTTGTTGACATATCTACACACATAGCTGTAACAGTGACTTTATCTCCTTCAACAAATCCTGATGTATCGTTACAATAGTAATTAACATTCATATCACCTTGTCCACAAGTAATACTTCTATTATCACTTATTTCATCAACTTGTAAAGTTGTTTTAACATACTTGTAATCATAATCAGATATATTTGAAATCAATTCACTTAATTTAACTTCTTCTGGTTCACCATTATCATAATCTTTCATTTCTTCGTTCAATTCAGAAGCTAGTTCATTTCTTGCTACTTGCAATTTTCTAGTCTTAGTAGTTGAGTCATCAGATAAATATGAGTCATTAAAATCATCGACATATTCTTTTATATTGTCAATGTCAAAAGCAACGAATGAATCATACTCTTTTTCTTCTGACATTCTATTAGATATATCCTCTAATTGCTTATAAGCATCTTCTGTTGAGATACTCATATTTAAAAAGTTGTCTGCTATTTTTAATGCTTTCTTACCTGCATTATATGCACCGTCAGAAACTTTCTCCGGTTGGCTACCTATTTGTCCATTGCATCCTACAAAAAGCAGTATGCAACAAACGATTATAACACTCATTAATTTTTTCATTTTTAACTCCTTATTATATTAAATATTATATTTTTACTAAAATTTAGCCCTCAATTCAACAACCTTGCCTAAACAAGTTACTGGAAGTTCTTCGATTTCTTGATTTGTATAAAACATTACATCATAAGATGTAGTATTTAAAGGAATTAAGCTGATACCATTAGGAGACTTTTGTATTTTTTTAATTGTTGCATCATTTCCGTTAATTAGCATAATAGCAATATCTCCATTATCAATATCAGACTGTTTTCTAACAATAACTATATCGCCCTCAGAAAATTTTGGTTCCATTGAATCGCCCTTAACTTTTAAAGCAAAAAAATCACCTTGTCTAGACATATTTTCGGATATTTCTTCATAATCAAGAATATTTTCCTCTGCTTCAATAGGATAGCCAGCTCGTACAATTCCTAAGACTGGAATTTTAAATTTATTTTTCTTTTCTATCGGTGGTTCTACCAAATCAGCCTTTTGTATTTTCCAATGATTAGCCAGAGCTTCTATTTTATCAATCCTCGGATAAGTTCTTGCATTAACCCAATCACAAAAGGTTGTATAAGGAACATTCATTAGTTCACTTAAATATTTTCTAGTTTCATTATGTAAACTCATATAATATTTAATGTTTTTAGCCATTACATCCTTATTACCAAGATTGTTCATTTTTTAGCCTCCCTTTTATTTTAATTTGATTATACTACAAAACCGTAAAAAAATCAATAAAATATTGAAAAAAATACGGATAAACCATTGACAGTACGGTTTAACCGTAGTATAATCCAAAATAAAGGAGGTGGTCATCAATGGCAATGACACTAAAGACGGCTAGAGTGGCTAAAAATTTAACTCAAGTTGAAGCAGCAAAAAAGATCGGAATTAGCGTAGATACGCTTGCTAACTACGAAGTTGGTAAATCTTATCCCAATATTCCAATTTTAAAAATGATTGAAAGAGTATATGGCGTTGAATATAAAGACCTTATTTTTTTAGTCAATTAATACGGTTTAACCGTAATCAGGAGTGCAATTTAATGGGGTGATAATGTATGGATAATAATAACATACAAATTTTTGAAAATTCTGAATTTGGGAAAATCAGAACTCTGCAAATCAATAATCAACCATATTTTGTTGGTAAAGATGTAGCTACTGTTTTAGGTTACAGCAATCCAAGAAAAGCATTGCTTGATCATATAGATGAGGAAGATAAGTTGGATGGGGTAACGATTCGTGACTCCATCGGAAGAGAACAGAAACCGGTTGTTATCAATGAATCCGGTCTTTACAGTCTTATCTTATCAAGTAAGCTACCCACTGCAAAGAAATTTAAGAGATGGGTCACTAGTGAAGTGTTACCGACAATAAGACAGAATGGATACTATACTTCTCATAATAATGAGGATATAGATTTAACCATCCAAAACAGAATTGCTATTGCTAAGCTCTTAGCAACAACACCAAATAGCAGACTTCCGCTTGTACAACATATCTTAGAACCGGTAATTGGTGATGTTAGTGAGTTTACGAATAAAAAGTTATCGGCAACTGTAATAACATCAAACAAAGAAATTACAGAAGAAATCTTTGCTATGGCATTAGAAATACTCATTGATACTGCATATAATGAATGTTTAATTCTTAAACAAGATAAGAATTATGTTTATATCAACAAAGATGTTTTTAAAGCTAAACTTGAAGAAAAAGACATAAGCTATGTCAATGCAATGAAAACACTAAGTTCAAGAGGTTTTATTAAATGCCAAAATAATGGCAATAAGAAAAGCTTAGCTGTTCCGGTATGGTGTGATGGACATCCGGTTCGATGTGTAGCTATTAGTAAAACGGCAATTAATTATTAAGGAGAGTGATTAAATGATGAGCATTAAGGAAATCGAAAACTTAGACCGTGAATTCTTAACACCGGCAGAAGTTGGTCAGTTCTTCGGTGTAACCGGCCATCAGATAGCAGTTCAAGCAAGGACTGCACCACAATCTTTAGGCTTTCCGATTGTGCAGATTGGGAAACGATACAAGTTTCCTAAGGCTGGTTTTTTAAGATTCGTCAGAGGTGAGTCCAATGAAACATAGAAAAAGAATGGTCGCTATAATAACTGTACTTGTTGTGTTAGCTATTTTTGACATTTGCCATCTAATCGCCAATTCATCAAGAATTGATGTTGGATATGGTGGTGAATTAATCATATTGTTGGTGCCACTCTGCATTACGATTTTCAGAGTAAGCAAATAGAAAAACCACCAAGGTTAGGTGCCCTCAGTGGTTTTTCAGGAAGTTTTAATCGAATCTATTACATTATAGCACGCTAGAAAGGAAAAAGCAATGAAATTATCAATATCATTACCTAAACAAAGACAAATTGTTAGACTTTGCTTCAAGGGATGTTCTAACAGAGAACTTTCTGAAAAGTTCAATCTAAGTAAAGAAGACATTTACAAATTCCGTTCTCGGAACGGTCTTACAATCTCTCTTATCGACAAGATGAAGAAGAACAAGATTAACTCAGCGAAGTGGTTAGCTGACCATCATGATGAATTTTATTCTGAGGCAAGTATCTTCACTGACACTAAGTGTGACTGCTGTGGTAAACCGGCAAGTTCTGATGTTATCTATACTTTGCCTGACGGCACCCAAGCATACTTCTGTGAAGACTGTATCAAGATGAATGACTATTTAGAGAGCCATTCAGGTAAGGAGCAGTTAGATGAGTAAGCTATATAAAGACTACAAAGATTACAGAAGGTTATGTAGAAGTCTTAGAATTAGAAAGCCGTTTAACTTATATCAGTATTGGAGGCATATGTATCTAAGATGAAGATGAAAAAGACTGATGATAATATGCTCATCATCAAAGACATTACATCTGAACAATTTGCAGTCATCAAATCTTGGAACAAGATGGTATGGAAAAAGGCGACTAAGACATTAGAAGCTCCTTGTGAGATAGAACTACTTGACAAGCTTTCAACATTGGTAAAGTTACCACCAAGAATTTCAGCTTACAGAGATGAACTTATAAAAGTTCAGACTGCTGTAGATGATATGAGAATTAAGGAAAATGTAACACCTATTATTCAGCCACAGGTTAAAGCAAACCTATTTCAGCATCAGGTCAGAGGCTACAACATGGCATTAATCAACTTTACATTGCGTAGAGGATTTGGATTTTTGTTTGAGATGGGTTGTGGCAAGACTTTAACGGCCATTGCAGTAGCTGGAACTTTATACGCTGAACACAAGATTAATAAGTTGCTTGTAGTTGCTCCAACATCTGTATGTTCTGTGTGGCCAGAGGACTTTGGAAAGTTTGCTGATTTTCCACATTTGGAAAAGATAATGTTAGGAACTAAGTCGCAGAGGCTTAAGCAACTCAAAGAATTGGAAAGTTTTCCTTGCGAAGCACTCAAAGTAGCAGTAATTAACTATGAGAGCGTATGGCGTGACGATATTTTTGACAAGTTGGTTGAATTTAACGCAAATATGATTATTTGTGATGAAAGTCAGAGAATTAAAACTCATGATGCTCAGCAATCCAAAGCAATGCACAAGCTTGGTGACTTAGCTAGATACAAACTAATCTTGTCAGGTACACCAGTTCAGAATAATGCAGTTGACTTGTATAGCCAGTACAGATTTCTTGACCCAACTGTATTTGGCAGCAACTTTTATAAGTTTAGGAATCGTTTCTGTGTTATGGGTGGCTTCAACAGAAGGCAGATAGTCAACTATAAAGACCTTGATTTGCTGATCAAGAAAGAACATTCTATCGCCTATCGCGTGACGAAGAAAGAAGCATTAGATTTGCCTGAACAGACATTTGAGACAAGGTACATCACTTTAACGCCAAGTGAAAAAAAGCTATATAACACTCTTAAGAAAGAGTCAGCGACAGAACTTGCTAACGGCGGAACTATCTCAGCAAGTACAGTATTAACTAAGTTACTAAGACTACAACAGTTTACCGGTGGCTTTGTTATTGCTGACGGAGAAGAAAAGCCTCAACAAATTGGTTCCGGCAAAATCAATGCACTTGAAGACATTGTCGATGACTATGTTATTGATAGTGGAAAGAAGTTAGTTATCTTTGCGAGGTTTAGGGCTGAACTTGATTTAATACGGAAACTATTAGATAAGAAAAAACTTAAATACAGTGTTATATACGGTGATATTAAGCTATCTGACAGAGGTGAGATAGTTAGAGATTTTCAGGAGAATAAAGAAACAAAAGTTTTTCTCGCACAGATTGATACTGCCGGGCTTGGCATCACACTTACAGCAGCAGATACATGTGTTTATTACTCAGTAAACTTTAATTATGCTGCTTATAGTCAGAGCTTAGCAAGAATACACCGTATTGGTCAGAGAAATACTTGCACATACATTCATTTGACCACTAAAGGAACAGTTGACGAACTTATTATGAAGGCACTCCATAAAAAAGAAGACTTAGCAAAAACAATCGTTGATGATTGGAAAATATATTTTGACTAAAAGGAGACAAAAACATGGAAGAACAAAAAAACTTATTTACCCTTGTCGATGAATACAAGGAACTTCTTGATAAGAAGGACTCTTTGAAAGAAGAAACAAAAGAGAATAATGAGAAGATTGAAATTCTTGAACGCAAGATTTCAAATATGATGATTGATGAAGAGTGTACTACTATTAGTAGAAACGGCTTCAAATACAGTCTTCAAACAAAGACTTGCTACACTAAGAAGTCTGAGGAAAGCTTAGCTGATGCAGGACTTGTTTTTTTTGATGTACTTAGAGAAAATGGCTTAGGTGACATTATCGTCGAAACTGTTAATGCTAGAACTCTACAAAGTACATTATCAGCAATAGTAAGTGAGCAAGGTACATTACCGGAAGCATTAGATGAAGTCATTAATACTTATGAAAAGATTGGAATTGGCAAAAGAAAAGAAAGAGTGGTTAAGAAATAATGGTTGATAGACAGAGTGTGAATTTCTTGGTTGAGAAAGAAATTCAAGATATTACAGCAGATGACAAGGAACCTTTTAACTCTGAAATTGAAGCTTATGGAGTAATTGCTAAAGAACTATCTTACTTATCAGATAGTTTCAACTCTTTGCAGGAAGAAAAAGCTGAATGTTGGCAGAGCATTGTAAGGGAAGAAAACATTGAAGAAATCTTAGGTTCTATGTCAATGATGTCATCAGTGGCAAGAGACTTAATCATTTCTGCAATTCATATTTCAGCATTTGCTGAGAAGTACATAAAAGAAGCATCATCACTAGCTAGTGATGGAAGTAAATTTAAGCTTCTATTTTCGGTAGAAGAATTTAACAAATAAAGGAGACCAATATGGAACAACAGTTAAAGATTGATTTAAGATTAAAGAATGAAGCTAAGCTTGACTATGACATTAGTGAGTTAATTGGAAATGCAGTTGATTACTGCATTTCTGATGATGTAATCATTCGAAGTAAACACGAAGCTTATGGCATTCTAAGTGAGAAATTTGCAATTACTAGTGGCAAGTTCAAGTCACTAAAAACAGATATGGCAAAATTCTTGAATATTCTGCCAGAGGACGATAGCAAAGCTGCTGATGTAGTTAATGCTTTATCTTCAATTTTTTCTTCATCGGAAGATTTGATTCGAGATGCAGTAATACTTTCAACATTCAGTAAGAAAGCAATTATGGATTTTTACGAACTTGAAAGCGAAAATCCTTCTCTTTTTGTTGAAACTGAAGAAGTTGAGGATGCCGATGAAGAGGCTAATGACAATAGTGAAAGTGAAAATTCTGCTGAAGAGTTAGAAACTGAAAGTGGTTTTGAACTTGAAGAAGCAGAAGAATTTGAATAAATAAGGAGAATAAATATGGCAACAACAAAGAAATCAGAAACAACAGCATTATCTGTCGCAGACAAATTCAAAATTATGCCAATGGGTCAGGCGCTATCATCTGAGGATATAGCAGAAGAACTTGATGGTCTTGGCACTATCCCATTCGACAGAGTTAAAATTCCAAGTGGCGGAGCTAAAACATTCGAAATTCCAACAGAAGATGGTGACGATACTGAGAGTGTTAATGAAATTACCGGCGTTATCGTCTATCACCATGCAGCAAATGCTTATTGGGTAAACGAATACAGTGGTGCTATCGAAGACCCTCTTTGCTCATCTATGGACGGTAAGACTGGCATTAATCGCAAGACTGGCGAAGTAATTAACTGTGCTACTTGTCCACTGAATCAGTATGGTTCAACTCAGAATGGTGGTAAAGCTTGTAAAAATGTTCACCGTTGCTACATTATGAGGAACGGCAATCCAATTCCGCTACTGCTTAATCTTCCACCTACTTCGCTTAATTCCTTTAGAAATTATCTCGGCAAAAAAGTTTTGCTAAAAGGATATAAGGCATCAGACATCGTTACTAAGATTACACTTAAAACTGATAGTAATAAAGGTGGAATTAAGTATAGCAAGACTGTGTTCGAAAATCTTGGTCCTCTTAACAAAGAGGAAAAAGAGAAAATTCAAGCAGTTAAAGAGTCAGTCAAGAGTATTGCTCAGTCAGAGAGCATTGTTGCTGATGACAAAATACAATATTCAGAAGAACCTGCTGCAGTTAATGAACCAACCAAGGAACAACTACCTACACCGGTTCAGGCTCCACCAGTTCAAGCTAAGGCTCCAATTCCAACAACACCTGTACCATCAGTTCAGAATGAAATTGATAGATATGTAGAATTCGATAATATTGATAACAATAACTCAGGCAATCCTTTTGCCTAATTAAAAAAAGAAAGAGAAATCACGCAGTAGTTAATTCTACTGCGTGACGGAAAAGTGGTGTAATAATGCTTCCTAATAATATAGACATTGATAGATATATGGACTATGAAAACGAATATAGAAAGTATGTTGAAAAGCCTAAGGTCGTAGGTAACAGAATGACTTGCCTCTGTCCTTTTCACGATGATAAGAATGCAAGTTTTTCTATTGACCTTAAGTCAGGAAAATATAATTGCTTTGCTTGCGGCGAAAGTGGTAACTTCATCAACTTCTACGCTGAGATGAATAAGCTTAGTACATCTGATGCCTTTAAAGCTATATGCGAAGAACACAACATACAACTTGAACATCAAGACGACAAAAAGGAAGCAAAAAAAGATAACAGTGAGAATAAAGGACCTAAGCCATTCACATTAGAGGAATATTCTTTGCAGAAGAAAATTCCTGCTGATTGGCTTGTCGATAATTGCAGACTATCGACAGAAAAAGATAGAAGAACCGGGACTACATATCTTAAGGAACCTTATTACGATAGCAATGGTAACGAAGTTACTTATCGTAAGAGATACGCTAACAAAGAATTCCGCTGGAAATATGGTTCTGCTGGCAAAATAGGAATGTATGGAGAATGGAGGTTGCCTCAGTTAGAGAAGGCAGGATATGCGATACTGGTTGAAGGCGAATCAGACACTCAGACATTATGGTATCTTAGATTTGCTGCAATAGGCATTCCCGGCGCGAACTTATTTAAAACAGAATTTTGCAAAAAACTAGGTAGGCTTAAATTATATATCCATGTTGAACCTGACCAAGGCGGTGACACCTTCTACAACCAAATGTGTAATAAGCTCCGTGAAGGCAACTTTGATGGCGAAGTCTATTCATTCAGCTGCAGTCAATTTGGAGTAAAGGACCCTTCCGAATTATATCTTAAGAATGGTAAAGATATTGCTAATCAACAGATACATCAAGCTATTTCTAATGCCATTAAAGTAGATATATATGATGCTAAATCAACAATTCCAACAGTAATTGATGATGCACCAATTCAATTAAGACAACCTGAAGGCTTTAAATATTCTGATGAAGGAATATTCAATTATAAAGATAACATACCGAACTTAATCTGCAGAACACCAATTTTGATTACTAGAAGACTTCAAAGTTTAAAAAGTTATTCAGAAAAAATTGAAATTGCATTTAAAAGAGACAGAAAATGGCATACTGCTATTTTTAACCGTTCCACCATATTTCAATCTAAAAATATAACTGTCTTATCAGATTTAGGATGTACCGTCACTTCCGAAAATGCAAAAAAAGTTGTTGCATTCTTATCAGCACTTGAAGCTTGTAACATGGACATTATTACTAAGTGCTCTACCACTTCTACTTTTGGATGGCAGGACGAAAATCAGTTCTTACCCGGTGCTATGGATAGTGAATATGTTTTGGATGTTGACCCGCAGCTGCAAACTTGGGCTGATGCCTTTGAGCAAAGTGGAACGCTTGAAGAATGGATTGATATGGTTAGTCCATATAGGGATAGATATAAGTTTAGGTTTATCTTAGCTACAGCGTTTGCTACACCACTTTTAAGGCTATTAAAGCAAAGGACTTTCACTGTATATAATTGGGGTAATTCAAAAGGTGGTAAGACGGCAGCACTTAAGTCAGCTTTGTCTGCTTGGGGCAACCCTGAAAGGCTGATGGTGAATTTCAACATCACCCAAGTTGCGCTGGAACATATGGCCGAATTTTTCTGTGACTTGCCTCTTGGCATTGATGAACGACAGCTTGCCGGCAACAACAATCAAAATTTGCTAGAGAAATTTATTTACATGCTTAGTTCAGAAATTGGCAAAGGTAGAGGTAGCAAGACCGGTGGGCTTCAACAAGTCAGCAAATGGAAGACGATAGCAATGATGACCGGTGAAGAACCAATTTCTCTGGACACTACTCAAAGTGGTGTATCAACAAGAACAGTTGAAATTTATGGTGGTCCATTTGAGAACGAAATTGAAGCTTCAAAAATGCACAAAGATACTGCTGAATATCACGGCGTTGCAGGACCTTATTTCATGCAAAGACTTGTTAAATTAGATTTAAAGGAACTAAAAAACAAGTTTAATTACATGCAAGAAGAATTAAGTGAATTTGATAGCTGCAATGGTGCTCATTTATCAGACATAGCATTGATAGCTATTGCTGACTATCTAATTGATTCTTGGATATTTAATAAATCTGATGAATTGTTGGAAGACTCATTCGTTAAAGCTTATGAAATGGCTTATAACATAATGAATGAACAGATGACATCAGGTTCTGTTGATGTTAATGAAGCAGCTAAGCAGTTTATTATCGACTGGATTATATCTAATAGAGACTGTTTTGGAACGAATGTTATAGGTACTTGCCTTGGCAAGATTGACAATGGCATCTGTTACATACTGCCGTCTATGTTTAATCAAGCACTTACGAAAGCAGGATATTCACCACGAAAAACATTAAGATACTTAGCTGATGAAGAACTTATCAATGTTACAAGAGAGAAAAATGGCAAGATAACTTATTCTCGGACTTCTTGGTTTGAGAACAGAAGTGTTAGATTTGTTGAGTTTTATATCAATAAAGTATCGAACGAATTGGACCCACTAACAGATGAAGAAGAAATTGCTGAACAAATAAGTTCAGAACAACAACCATTTAATTAAAATCAGGAGTGTATAAAAATGAAAGCAAGAGTATCGGTTCTAAGTAAGAACCAGCAGAAGAGAGCTTTAGCCGAAATTGATAAAATGACGGATGAAGTTATTGAGAAGAAAATGGCTCAAGTCACAAGAAGACTGCTAAAGTTGGTGTGTCATGTGCTTAATGAACACTTCCAGTTCGGCAAGCACAGACTATCATTAGTAATTAATGAGATTGGTAAGTTATCAACAGAGCATGACGATGACGAGTTATTTTATGAACATCTTGATCGAATTGTAATCGACTATTTAGGATTACCATTTGAAAGAGAAGAAGAAAACGAATTTTAGAAAGGACTAAGAATTATGAACACAAAAAATAACATTACAAGATTCGAACAATTAATGGCTAAGGTTAATAGACCTGGCGTTGATAAGTTGATGAACTACATCAAGACATCAGACTTCTATACTGCACCTGCAAGTACAAGATTTCATCTGTCAGTTGAAGGCGGTTTACTACAACATAGTCTTAATGTATATGACCGACTTGCTAGTAAGCTTGATGATAAGCTGATTGGCCAAGAACTAGTATCAAGTGGTGTAAGCGAAGAAAGTATCATCATTGTAGCCTTACTTCATGACTTATGTAAGACTAACTTCTATTCTGTAAGCATGAGAAATGTTAAGAATGAAAGTAGTGGTCAGTGGGAGAAAGTTCCTTACTTTACCGTTGATGATAAAATTCCATATGGCCATGGTGAAAAATCTGCCATGATGGTTGAAAGCTACATCAAGCTATCACCACCGGAACGCTATGCTATTCGATGGCATATGGGATATTCAGAGCCTAAGGAATACTACAGCGCTCTCAGTACGGTACTACAAAGGTATCCATTAGCATTAGCACTGTACGAAGCCGATCTTGAGGCTTCAAACTTAATGGAATCAGAAAAAGATAACAAGATTACAGTTAATGCTGATGATGACGGCTTTGAGGAGTGCTGATAATGTCAATATCTGCACAAGGATTTAAGGAATTTAAAACTATAAGCGAATTACACGCATACCTGAAGCATGGTACTCTTAACGAAACTAAGCAGTGGATAAGAGATAATGTACCACTTGAATCCTACTATCAGAAGTCTATACTGACATATCTTAAGCGAAACTATCCCTATGGTTTCGCTTGGAAGGAAAGTCAAGGAACATACACTTCAGCTAATGGATTACCTGATATTTCCTTTGTTTATAAAGGTCAGTTTTTTGGCTTTGAAGTTAAAAGACCGTTTATTGGAAAACTAAGTGGCATCCAAAAAACAACTATTGAAGCTCTTAGACAAGCCGGAGCAGTAGCGGAAGTGGTCACATACATTGATGATGTGAAAGAAATTTTAAATCACTATAAGTAAGAAAAAGGAAGGACTGAAAACATTGAATTCAATAGAAAGAGAAACCAAGCTGAAATCTTATATGAATACAAAGAATAAGCTTGTTAAGAGAATTAAAGAACTTAAGAGAACTAAAAGCATAATTATTGAGTCAATGAACAGTCCTTCCTATGGTGGTTCTGATAATTCCCCGAGAGTGGCCAACTCTAATATTTCTGTTGGTGCTGCAAGTGTTACATACAAGCTGGCGGATATTGACGATAAGATTATGAATTTAGAACAACAAGTATCTGAAGTTAGTAATCTTATATATAAGATAATTAATCACTTGGATGTAACATCTGACGAATATTCAATATTAGAGTTGAAATATATCTATTCGCTCTCTGAATATGACATCAGAGATACTAAAGAAATAAGTAGAAGCAAGTATTATAGTTTACTTGCTACTGCTGTAAGTCAATTATTAGAGATAGAAGAGGTACTTAAAATTGTTGGTATTGAAGGAGTTGAGAGCTGATGAAGCCTAATAATGTTATTGCAAACTTAAATCATAAGGTCAAATACACCGGAACTAGAACTGACATTTCGCCGGATAAAGCTTTTATCTTTTTAGGTGCAACAATCCGAAAAACTAAAAAACAAAGGTCATATGACAAAGAACAAGTGTTTTATCAAGCGGAACTTCAAGGTGAAGACACAGCAAAATCACTTATCATAGTGAATTTAGATGATATAGAGAGGTTGCAAGATGACTAAGAAAGAACTATTAAGGCATTGTGAACATAAGCCTCACTCTCTTCCCTGCTGCCGAGGATGTAACGGTTTAGAATGCAAAGATAATCCTTGTGATTGTATAGATTTTTATATAGCGAATTTTTATGAGATTAATAGGTTAAGAAAAGCGGAGGTATATAGTAATGATTCCTACAACAGACGACATCATTAAATTGATAGAATCTCACCAATTTCCTTGTGATAATCTGACCTTACTTTCCGATGTTTTTCATATTTCTGCAATAAGTATAAGTAACAAAATTAATTATAGCGCAGAAAGAGAAAAAGAATATATGAACATCATTAAAAAGTATGATGAAAATTCAAGAAAGGTTATTGTTGAGATATTTTCAATGTTGTTTCTTATTCTATCAAATCAAATAGACCCAGCTATAGGATTTAACGACCATCTTGGAGAGCTATATATGAAGTCTAACACTTCAAGCAAGAAAGCTGGTCAATTCTTCACACCTTATCATATTTCGCGAATGGTAGCAGACACGGATTTGTCAAAAGAAATTGTTGAGAATAACGACATCATAACAGTATCTGAGCCTTCATGCGGTTCAGGTGGAATGATTATAGCTACAGCAGATTTGCTGTGGAATAAATACAAGATCAATTATACAGAACATTTGATGGTTGAATGTTCTGACATTGACAGCAGGTGCGTACATATGGCATTTGTTCAATTTAGTTTAGCTGGTATTCCGGCCATTATCTATCATCAGAATGCATTGAGAGGTAATTAAAATGGACATAAAAGACATAACAGCGGACTCCAAATTTTGTGATTACTTTAGAGTTTGTATAGAAGTTTATAAAGAAGGTGCAATCAGAGAAGCTACAATGTCAAAATATCGTATGACATTGAAATGGATTGAAAAACTTATACCTGACGTAACCATTAAGCAACTAACAAGACCAGTTTATCAAAAGTTGTTAAACGATTATGCGAAAGAACACGAAAGACAAACTACTATTGACTTTCATCATCAGGTTAAAGGTGCCATTCTTGATGCAGTTGATGACGGATTTATTGAGCGTGACCCAACACGAAAAGCAGTTATAAAGGGTAAAGCACCAAGACCTAAGAAGATTAAATACTTAAGCCAGTTTGAACTTCATTCATTGCTTGATGATTTAGACCTTGGAGAACAGCCAAATTGGGATTGGTTTATTTTGTTGGTTGCAAAGACAGGTATGAGATTTTCCGAGGCTCTTGCAATAACACCGGCTGATTTTGACTTTTCCAGACAAACCCTTTCAATCAGCAAGACTTGGGATTATAAAGGTGATGGTGGTTTCTTGCCAACCAAAAACAAATCATCTGTAAGAAAAATTCAAATTGACTGGCAGATTATTGTTAAATTCTCTGAATTAGTAAAAGGACTACCGGAGGACAAGCCTATTTTTGTTGGTCCGGATAAAATTTACAATTCCACAGTTAATGATGTACTTACAAGACATTGTAAGGCTTGTGGAATTTCAGTAATCTCTATACATGGCCTTCGCCATACACATGCTTCTTTGTTGCTTTTTGCAGGTGTTTCAATAGCAAGTGTGGCAAGAAGATTAGGCCATGCAAGTATGACTACAACCCAAAAAACATATTTACATATTATTCAAGAACTTGAAAATAAGGATGTAGATTTGGTTATGAGAACTTTGTCAGGATTATAATTATGGGAAATCGCAAATGGACTGAAAAAGAAATCGAATATCTATCTTCAAAATGGGGAAATATGCCTATTGAGAAAATTGCAAAAAATCTTAATAGAAGTGTTACTGCTGTATTTGTCAAGAAAAATAAGTTAGGATTACTTCGTTATACCGATTCTAATGATTGCTATATTCCTAAGAATACTCTTTTTGAAATAGTATTTAGAAAAGGAGCATCTTATAAAGAAATTAGTGCAATTAAAAACAGAGGTTTAAAAATCCATAAAGTAAAGCGAAGCAAGAAATTTACTTATGAAGGAATAGATATTAATGAATTTTTTGATTGGGCTTATGAAAATAGATATTTCTTAGATTTTTCAAATTTTGAAAAATATGGTCTAGGACCTGAGCCTGAGTGGGTAGATGTTAAAAGACGGCAGGACATCAGAAGAAATCAAAAAATTACAATGAAGCCTTGGACTACTAAAGACGATGATGAGCTTAGAATATTATTAAAAAGAAAAAAGTACACTATTGTAGAGTTGGCCAAGGCTTTACACAGAACAGAAGGAGCAGTCAAAAGAAGAATTCTAGAGCTGAATTTAAAAGAAAGGCCAATATCCTTAAACAATCATATTCAATGGACTGATGAAGAATATATGCTTTTAGGTCAGATGATTAAAGATTGTAAAAACTATGAGGAAATGCAGGAACAGTTTAGTGATAAGTCAGTTAAAGCTATTAGAGGAAGAGTATATAGAAATTATCTAACCGAAAACTTAGATAAAGTGCGGAAAATGATTGGAGAAGGTGATTTTTTTGATAATATGCCGGTGAAACAATTAAAACATAAGAATTGCTTTACCATTGAAGAAAAAGACAAAGTTAGAAGTTTATTATCGAGTATGCTTATGACTTTAAATTCTTACATAGAAGAAAATAAACCACATTATGACGAATTTGAACAGTATTTTCAAAAAGATATGTGTTATTACTGGTCTGATCTTAAAGGCTGCACAATAGGAAAGTCTAATTGTGATGAATGTACATCATTCAAAAGAATTAAAGTTCAGTATTGTAAGCGCTGTGGTTGCAGTTTCTATGAACGAATTGAAAACAATTTTTGCAAAGATTGTAGAATAGCAAGAAAGAAACAAGGATACAAAAAATATCTTCGCATGAGAGGTAAATTATGAATTTAGTTGAATGTAGTAAATGCAAAAAGTTTGTTGATGATGAAAGATGTACAAAAATTGCAGTTTTAGAAAATTGCAAATACAAACATTATAAATTATGCGAAAATTGTAGAAAACAATTTGATACATGGATGCTCAATAACAGATCATTAGAACAATGTGGCAAGAAAGGTAGATTATCAATTTTAAGAAAGCATAAAAATGGCTTAATGGAATGTTCAAGATGTGGCTATACCACTTCAGTAGCTAGTCTATTTTGTAAGAATTGTGGTGCAAGGATAGCAAATAAATAATTAATGTTAATGAGGTTGAAATATGATAATAGAGTTTATTTGGCTGCTAGTTTTAGAAATATTGAAAGCAAATAATGTTCAAATTCCATTGAGCGTTCAATTAATGACATATGCGTATATAATAGCTGAAATTATATGGGCATTAAAAGAAATAAATAAAGGAGGAAAATAAGAAGAATGAAAATTGACTGTAGCATTACAAGTAACTATCTGAAGAAGAAAAAAGAAATGTGTCTATCATTTAATAAGCACTGCCGTAGCTGTCCGTTTGCAAAAGAACAGACATGGTCAAAAGGATTTTGTGAAAGCGTAGAAATGAGCAATCCGGGCGCAGCTATTGAAATTGTGCAGAAATGGTCAGACAAAGATTCAAGGTATAAATGGGCAATCAATTCAGATGGTTACTATCCGTACTGCTCAAACTGTGGTTTTGAACCGGAAAAAATAAGTCTGTATTGCCCGAATTGTGGAAAGAAAATGATTAATTTCAGGAATTGGAGGAAAGAATGAATAACATTAAGTCAAAATTTATTGCAACTATCGTTACTATTACACTAGTTATTATGGTGCTATTCTTCGTTGGTTGCGATAATACAAATAATTCAGTTAAAGCTAGTGATGATGTGTTTGTAACGGTTTCAGAAAGTCTTAATTATGCTATTGTATATGACCGAGGAACAAAGATTATGTATACAATGTCAAAGGACAATTATAATTTTACAGTATTAGTTAATCCTGATGGTACACCAAAACTATACGAAGGAGAGTAAATTAAATATGTAGCGAAGAAAATATAAAGGAGTGAACTAAATCTATGATTGACAAGTATTATGATGAATACATAGGCTACTGCGACATATGTGGAACAGAAACAGAACCTTGCAAGACTTGGAATGAATGTAAAGCATTAATTTCAAGAGAAGGTTGGAAAATCAAGTTAGACAGAAAGTCAAGAAATTTTGTGTATGTATGCCCGGAATGTGTAACATTGGAAGAAGAATAGTGAACTAAAACAAGCCAACATCTGATTCAGGTGTTGGCTTTTATTATGCTTGATTTTAGTGTGTAATAAGGGGTGAAATAGAATTTAATTTTATAATATTTTTTATAATTTTTTAAAACA
>ERZ773224.2320-NODE-2320-length-20386-cov-6.142197_pt1 | contig 20386 bp, 15 predicted proteins | sample MGYA00580526_ERZ773224 | MGnify/ENA primary metagenome ERZ773224 (study PRJEB29015, sample SAMEA2737743) | human gut metagenome | biome: human gut; feature: human-associated habitat; material: faeces | place: China | collected 2012 ... | reverse complement strand
ATTTGTAGAGATAAATTTCAAATTTTGTGAAATGTTCATTAACACACTGTAGTTATGCAAATAAAAGTATAAGTGATAGTTTATAGAGCACTATGTGTATAAGAGATATACATATAGTGCTCTTTTATTGTGCGTATAATTAGTCAGATATGAAGCGGAGCGGCATGTATAATAATCATCATGCATGAAGTAACATAATAAATGTCTTCAAGAGAAGGAAGGCAACAAAAAATACTTTTAGCCGGCTAGAAAAAAAATCGTAAGTTAACATACGAAATTTGAAAGGACAAGAATAAAATGAATAATAACAAAGGAATTGGAGTAGAAGCAGTTAATACTATGGAGGGAATTACTATGAATAAAGAGCAGGAAAAATACGAGATCGTTGCAACAGGTAGTGGGGAAGTTACAGAGAAAAAGGCAGACACACTGGAAAGCGAGGCGGTCACCATGCAAAAGGATACGAAAGATAATGATAATATGGAGAACGTGAGTTTGGAAGGACAGGAGATGGGTGAAATGAATGATACATTTGAAGAGGTGCATGGAAAAGTGACCACTGATGCACAAAAGAAAGTCAAATACATGAACAAACTTGAAGCAGAACAGGAACTTCCACCTGTCACAGGGGAAGAGAAGAAGATTGCATTGCTCAAGTGTGAGAAAAATGGAAATAAGTACATCTTGTACGCAACTATTATCATGAATGATATTACAAAGGTGGTGAAATCGATAGACACTTTCCTGTATGACTGTGCGAAGAAGGAACCATTGATTGGTGATGATAACGTAAGTTTTACCAAAAAGACGCTTTTAAACGAGAATGCAAATTATAAGTGTCTGAATCCTTTGAAAAACTACAATGTTGATATCAGTGTGGATCAGTTGAGTTTAGCATTTGAACGGCTGATGATGTATATCGACAAAGGGAAAAGTATTTCGTCCGGGGATAATTATTCTATATTGGAAGTCTATAAAGAAATCATGAAACAAAAAGATTTTATTGTGAAAAACTATGAGGGTTGTGAAAAAAGCAGTTATCAAGGAAAGAAAGTTCTAAAAATTACATCAGAGGCATTCCAAAAGATATTAAATGAGTATGGATATAGAGTTATTAGCTTTATGAAAGGGTTAGCAAAGCATGAGGCAATAGAAGATAAAAAATACTACTACGCAACAGGGAACAGATATGCACTTACTGAAAAAAACAATACGCGCAGATATTGTCTGGTAATCCCTGAAGAAAATACAACAACGTTAGATAATAATTGTGCAGCATAAAAAATACATTTGTGGGGGGCTATCCCCCACAGGAAAGGAGCAGAATATGGGACTTTTAAAGGGATACATTGGCGCAATCGAACCAGTTGCAGGAAAATTGAAATACAAATTAAATCCTGCATGCACAAAGTATATTGAACCATTCATAGGAGGCGGTGGACTTCTGTCCTGTATACCGGCTGGAAGCTATGAGAGGGAAATCATCAACGATAAAAATATTGCATTGGCGAATATGTACGATCTGCTTGCAAACCCTGATACCTGTGAGGAAGCAAGGAGCGTTTTGGAAAGTATTGAAAAGCCAGACAATGAAGAAAAGGCAAGAATGCAGTATAAGGAAGCAATACGATTTACGGGAAAATACATAGAAAAGTATGCGTGCGTATCTGCTAATATAGAGTTTCGTGAAATAGGTGGATTGGAAGAGCGTATGAAATTGTTAAAAACGGCCTATATCAAATATACGCAGAGCTTTAATTGTGGTGGACAGAGCTATAGAAAATTCGGAGATAACGCTAAATATCAATGTGGTGTGAAGAGAAATGTGGATAAGACAATCCAGAGACTACATGGAGTTGAGGTCATGTCAACAGGTTCACAGAACATTATTGAAAATTATATTGATAATGCGCAGGTGCAACTTATGTTAGATCCCCCTTTTGTGGGTATGTATCGCAGATCACAGAAGTTATATGACGTAGAAATGTCAGGTTTGCTTCATCATATAGGGTTAGCACAGTGTATTGCAAAGGCTAAAGCATCCATATTGTTATTAGGATATCGTGCACCGGATGGATTACCGACAATTTATGATGCTATTTTAAGCAGACAATACAACTGGCGGTGTTACTTGGTGGATCAGCGTAGCGGACCCGAAGTGTGCAAGAAGGGTGATAAAAAGTATAAAAATAGTCTTTATGTATGGACAAATACGACTCCTCAGACAATAGATGCGAGGTTTGCATCACAGATTGATTACAAGGACGAATTAAATGAAATTGATTTCTGGAATCTCATAGCAAAACACATTCTGCAAGGCGATATAAAAAATATGGCATTGCTGGATTATATGGATGCTTTTGATAGTCTCAAAAAGAAAGATAAAGAACTTTTATCGGGAACATTGATGGAAACTAAAGTTATGCGTGAGGCTGAATTTTGTTATAAAAGATACGCGTTGAAAAGAAAGAGGGAGGAGAGATGCACAAGTTAATGTTAACAACACAGGAAATAATGAACCTTACACATTGCAGTCGGGCAAAGGTTGAAAAGGCTGGCAGAGAAGCAAAGGCAGAGGTCGTGGTTGGTGCTTACAGACGCTGGAACTGGGACAGGCTGGTGGAATATTATGGGGGAACATCTATGGAGAGCAGAGAAATTATGTTATCAACGCAGGAACTGATGCAGGTTCTTGGGTGTGGGCGAAGGAATGCAGAGAAGATCGGAAAGCTTGCAAATGCACAGTTTGTATGTGGCAGTTACAAACGCTGGAGCATGGATAAAATCAGACAATTCGTTTACAGAGAAGCAAATTGACACGGAATAAATGACGAATGGACTTGACAAAAGGGGAGAGGGCTGGTACCCTCCCCCATCAAAAAAGAAAGGTGGATTCATTATGAAAAAAAGAAAAAGTGCTGAATTGAGCTAAGATAGATATATCTCCTTTAGGTGGATTGGTTGATAGTTTCCCGCAACTCTATTTTACCATAAACCTTGAGGAGATATTTTATTTTAACAACAAAAAAATGCCGTATTTATGCGGTTTGTGGCGTTTCGCAAACGCCTAACAGATCAATAGAATAGCAAAGGAGAATAGCATGAAAAAAGTATTATACGAAGAGTTGCTTCCAGAAGAATTTGTCCAGAGAATGCTGGAAATGCCGGTTGCATATCTGCCTCTTGGTACATTAGAATGGCATGGTCCGCATATGCCTCTTGAAGCCGATGGAATCCAGTCAAAAGAACTGTTTCAGGACTATCTGCGCAGTATTTTTGCCCAGCTTTCCAGAGCGGGGGTGCGTATTGTCGTCGGACATGGACATGGACCGTCAATCAATGCATTTCGGGAACTAACAGAAGAAGCAGAAGAGAAATATGGTCTGCGCATTTTTACGGCATGGACATATGCGGAAGATGAGAGTAATCTGATTGGAATCGCAGGACGGCACCCTGTCAGAGATTCTTCTGCAGCATTCGGTAACGAAATCCTGGAGTATACAATGAAAACATTAATTTCTGGCATTGAGAAAGAGTACAAAGAAATAAAAGACAGACCGAACTAAAAAAATCTCCATTGGCTGACAAAACCAATGGAGATTTTTTATTTTTTAAAGCAATACCTGAGAATTGGTTCCGTAAAAGATATCATCATGAAAAGCCAGTTTCTTCAAAATGGACTCCATATATTCCCAATTATCATCTACATCAAATTCATAGCTGTGTCCCCAGATATATAACAACTGTGGTTCATCCGTATCCATATTTAAAAAGCGGTCAATCCCACTCATAATATCTGCATCTGCATGATGGAAGCTAGGCTTAAACCTCAACAGGTCGGATTGTAAAGCAAAACCATGTGTATCTCCCGAAGTTCTTGCATACTGTATTCCGCATTCCTTTAATATTCTGAATACCGATTCATCATAAGTGCCAAAGGGGAACACGAATCCTGCTATTTTCTGTTCATAGAAAGCTTCAAGATTCCTGATATCTGTTGAAATTTCATTGTATACAGTTTCCTCGTCAAGACCCTTCAGATTGGCATGGGTCAAGGTATGCGATGCGATTTCATGCCCTTTGTAAAGCTCCCTCATATCTTTCTGATTCATCCTGTGGACCACGATATTTCCCTGGGTAAATGTATCGGCTCTTGTCTGGATTCCACTATTCTGGTTAAATGTTGCTTTCATTCCATATTTGTTAAACAATGCGATCAACCGTCTATCCTGTTCTACTCCGTCATCATAGCTGAAAGTGACCGCTTTCTTCTTACCATTCCACATAATAATTACCTACCTTTCCATAACCTGCAAACTTTTCTGTTTCATTGAAAAATCATCTGCGCAAAATCCGCAAAGCAATGTCTCCACACATTCCAGTCATGCTCTCCGGGATAAATCCTTCTGATTTCATGAACACCCTTTTCCCGGATAATTTCATCCTCTGCCAGAAACCTGGGAAGGAAGCTGTCCTTATCCCCTATACAGCGCAAAAATGTATGGAAATAGCTGTTGAACGCCGGATTATCCATTGCCTTTAAATGAGTCTGCTCATAAGGCTTTCTGTCAACTACATCCCTATCCGGGTTTCCTTCAATAAAATCCCTTAAAAAACCGGAGAAGATTCCGACTTCGCTAAACAGATCTGGGTGATCGCATACAGTTCTTGTTGTCTGTACAGAACCCATGGACAATCCTGCCATGCCACGTTTTTCCTTGCATCCACCAAACTGATACTTTTTTTCTACCATCGGAATAATCTCTTCTACCAGCATCCGTTCCAGCAGAACATGGTTTAATCTCTCTTCTAAACCAAACTTTTCTTTTACCATGCCATCGCACATGACAAGGGCAAATGGTTTTATTTTTCCCATTTCAATCAAATTATCAAGTATGATATTTGCTTTCCCTGTTGTTGTCCAGGAAATCTCACTCTCACCGAATCCATGCTGCAGATACAGGACAGGAAGCCCCGCAGACGGTACACATGGCGGAAGATAAACAATAAACCGTTCCCAGTTATTGGAAATACCTGACATATAAAATTCGTGTACCAGTGTTCCATGTGGAATATCCCGTATTTCCGTCAGCTCATTTCCATCCGGCAGTTCAATATAATTATATAAATGGCAGTATCCATGCCCGATGGGCAGTTCAGGAAGCAGAACCTCCTGTCGGTCCACGCAGATCTGTACATAATTCACTGCTGTGGAGAACGGAAGCTCCAGAATCCATTTTTTCCCATCTTTTGTAAATGGATATGTTTTCTCCCCCAGTTTCATAGAAAGCTCTTTTGCATTTTCACAGTCCAGCTGTAAATAATTTTTTCCGTCTTTTTGGAAAAGCATGCTGCTTTGTTCCATAAATACCCTCCTTGCTGCAAGTAATAAAACCATCTCTATATGGTAATATTCTCAGAATTTCATCTGTCTGCATGTTCTGACACCATTGACATAAATGTCATTTGCCAGTTCTGTAACAAGCCGCATATCCTGCCAGGTTTCACACTTATTCCCCATAAAAGTAATGTTATCAAAATGGACATCATGGACACGTACTTCTTCTGTCGGTGTCTGATACCCCCGGATCATGGAGACCGGGATATCTCCGTTCAGCACCTGGATATTATCAAAATAAATATCATTGATTTCTCCTTTGGCAAGCTGTTCCGTATATCTGCAAAGCAGAACCTTAATATCGAACAGTTTCTGTTCTGCCTGCTCTACTCTGATATTTTTATAATGTATATCATGAACATGGCCGCCATCTGCCTGATGGATGGAAATCGCCGCACCACCCATGTTTCCTTCATACTGGCAGTGTATAATATCACAATCCTCAAATACCAGGTCGTGGATTTCGCTCTGGAGGGCATAACCAAGCTCTATGGCATTACCGGGTTCTGCATTCCAGATCACGTTATTGTGAACACGCACTTTTGTTACGTCACGTACCGTTGACGGATCTTCAAACAATCTTTGGGATTTGATGCAGATACTGTCGTCTGTGGAACGGATAAAGCAATTTTTTACCTCTACGTCCTGGCTGCTCGTAATATCAATACCGTCTCCCGTTACAATCCTCGACATAATATTCATATCATCAATCACAACATGGTCACACGCCGCAGGAACTACATGCCAGGAAGGACCGTCTACAGCAGTAAAGCCTTTTAAGAGTACATTATTACACCACTTGGCATAGATAAAGAAACGGTGTGCATTACTGTCCGGCAGATGCCAGCAGGCTCCGTTGATAATTCCGTTTCCTACAATGGAAATATTGTCACAATGGTCTGCGTATACACACCCTGATACAACAGCACCTTCCTCTATGTAAACCGTATCATTGGACTTTAAGGTAAGAACTCCTACATTATATACCTTGCCCTTTTCAAAGCAGATGGTGGTATCTGCCGGCTTCTCAATCCTGTGCGAGCAAAGCACAAACAATGCATCATGAAGACCACCATCTGTCTCTACAGTAAACTTTCTCGGTTCATCAAGATGGATATGGACTGTTTCTCCTTTTACAGAAGGAACTATGCCAAAGCTGGACGGACGGATTTCAAGTTTTTCATATGGTGTATGGATTGAAATCTCCAGATCATACGCTTCGTTATCTACTACTACAACATAGTCAAACGAATCTGTATGGTATACCACACGCTCTGTTCCATTGCAGGTAACACTGTATTTTGTTGATTTTTCCAATTCATCTATGGAATTTAAAATAAATCTCGGTTCCTTGACCGGGTCCGGATTAGGATAATAAATCAAATCATTTTCAAAATCCTTCATGTCTCTTTTCTCCTATGCTTGTATAATGTTCTCAGAAACAAGGTGGTCACTGCTGTTTCCAATACTGATACGCAGTTTCATTCCGCTGCTGACGGTTTCCATGTTTTTGCCATAATATGAGAATTCTTCCTGGTCAATAAAGAAATCTACATCCTTCTTCTCCCCCGGTTTCAGGAAAACCTTCTGAAAACGGACAAGCTCTTTCTTGGGACGTACTACAGATGCATATAATGTTTCATAATAACACTGGACTACTTCTGCCCCCGCAACATTCCCTGTATTGCATACATTGCAATGTACATGTACTTTTTTATCCTGTCCTATCTGCACATCAACGTCCGAAATATCAAACTCTGTATAGGACAATCCATAACCGAATGGATATAACGGCGTATTCGGGATATCCATATATCTGCTGGTGAAACGGTTTTCTGAATTATCTTCTGTAAGTATATGTCCGGTTTTTACATCCCAGTAGCTTATGGGCACCTGTCCCACACACCATGGAATACTCACAGATAATTTGCCGGAAGGGTTTATTCTGCCATACACAATATCTATGATTGCTTCAGCTCCCATAGTTCCTGGTCTCCATGCCATAATGACAGCCTTGGATTTTTCTGATATTCTCCGCAGATCCAATGGTCTTCCTGCAATTACCACAGTCACGATATTACTTGTACGTTCTGCTATTTTTTCAAATAACACCTGCTGCTCTTCCGGCAAAGTCAGGAATGCCCTGCTGGCAGCCTCTCCTGACTGGGATTCATGTTCACCCAGTACACATACGACCGTATCTTCATGGGTTATCGTTTCCAGCCACTGCTCATCCCTTGGCTTGCCAGACAATTCCTGTTCCACCTGCCATACCTTACACTCTGCATCAGAAAGAATATTGCATCCTGTGATACATTCTGCTTCTATCTGCTTTTTTTGTAAAACATCTTCTATTGTTTCAACTGCCTCATGTTCTCCAAAAATTGACCAGCGGCTTAATAATTCTCTTGACGCTGTATAAGGACCTGCCCATATAACTTTCTTCTTCATGCTTAATGGCAGTATCTTATCATTTTTCAAAAGGACACAGCTTTCGCCTGCCAGCTGATATGCCTTTTCCCGGTTATGCAGAGTCAGTTTTCCACTCTTTCCAAGACCGGCAAACGGATTTTCAAAAAGCCCCAGCTGATTTTTCATCATCAGGACCCTGAATGCACTTTCATCAACAAATGCTTCCGGAATTTTGCCGCTTTCCACCAGTTTTTCAAGACACAGCATATAAGCAGGACTCATCATATCAATGTCTACACCGGCTTCTGAAGCCTGGATTGCTGCTTCTTCCATATCAGCTGCCACTCCCTGTTCTTCCAGCTGGCCTATGGAGCCCCAATCTGAAATTACAGTTCCCTCGAATCCTTCCTTATCCCGCAGAAGCCCTTTAAGAAGTTCCTTATTTCCGCTTATCGGTTTACGGTCAATAGCATTAAAAGCTGTCATGACCATAGCAGGCTTTGCTTTTAATGCCATACGGAAAGGTTTTACATACTGCTCCAGAAATGTCCGCTGGGATATTTCAACATCATTATATTCCCTTCCCGCATTCACAGCCCCATAACCTGCAAAATGCTTCAGGCATGCCGCTATTCCGGTATCAGCTTTCTGCTGATAGCCATCTACCATTGCTTTTCCCATGATCCCGTTTACATAGGGGTCTTCTCCAAAGGATTCCATCATCCTTCCCCATCTGGGATCTCTTGAAACATCAATCATAGGAGAAAATGTTGCCCTTAGCCCTTCTGAAGATGCCTCCGAGGCAGCTATAGAAGCCGCCTCAGACACCAGTTCCGGATGAAATGAACACGCCTGCCCCAACGGAATCGGATAAATTGTCCGGCATCCATGGATAACATCTGCCATAAAGAGAAGCGGAATATGATGGGGATGCTGTTCCATATATCTGCTCTGGATATCATAAATTTTATCTTTACCGATCACTCCAAGCACTGAACCGGCATATTGAATGATCCATTCCGGTGGTAACTGTTCGCCAACAACACCTGTGAGCACTGCCTCTTTATCGAAGTATGCGCCAGTGAGCTGCACCATCTGTCCTATTTTTTCCTGTAATGACATTTCTGACAGCAATTGCTGTAATTCATGTATTTCCATAAATACTCCTTATGTTCAATCCGTTTACTTCTAATGTTCATTTCTCCATAGATCAGCCCGAAGCATATAAGAGCATATTTTACTCAAAGTAGATTGTCTTGCCACTTTCTGCGGACTGGTAGATTGCTTCCAGAATACGTGTGACAACTGCAGCCTGTGCAGGCTTCACAACCTGTTCTGCCCCATCAACAACGATGTGGTAAAACAATTCCTGTTCATAGTCTGCTGCTGACTTTTCTTTTCCTGAGAAAAATGCTACTCCACTGCTTGATAATTCCGGTTTCTCTACTACCTGTGTATTATGGTGGATGTAATTGATCCTAAGGCCATCTTTCATATCAGCTCCGGCTTTGGTACCACACAGGCTTGTTTTTGCCTCATCAACCTCCAGTGTGTTCAATGCCCAGGCTGATTCCAGTTCGATCACTGCCCCATTTTTCATACGGATAAATCCAAAAGCAGAATCTTCTACACAGAACTTTTCCGGATCCCAGTTACCAAATGCATTTCCCTGGTCTGTCTGATCAGACAGCTTGTGGAAGGAAGCTCCCGTAACAGACTGCACTTCATAATTATCCATCATCCATAATGTCAGATCCAGTGCATGTGTACCAATATCAATCAGAGGACCGCCGCCCTGTTCTTCTTCATTCAGGAACACACCCCAGGTCGGAACAGCTCTTCTTCTGAGTGCATGTGCTTTGGCAAAATAGATTTCTCCCAATTCATCACTTTTGCACATTTCCTTCAGATACAATGAATCTGTACGATAACGGTTCTGATATGCTATGTTGAGAACTCTGTGTGTTCTTTCAGCAGTTTCGACCATCTTCTGTGCTTCTGCATAATTTTTTGCCATTGGCTTCTCACACATGACATCTCTTCCTGCCTCCATTGCTGCTATAGAAATTTCTGCATGGGAACGGTTTGGGGTAGTTACATATACAACATCCAGATCTTCTTTTAGAAGTTCACGGTAATCTTCAAATACCTTTGCATCTTCTGTGCCAAATTTTTCTTTTGTCTCCTGTGCACGCTCTATGATGATGTCACAAAAAGCCACAACCTCATAGAGACCACTTTTCTGCATAGCCGGGAGATGTTTTCCGTTAGCAATTCCTCCACAGCCTACGATTCCTGCTCTTAATTTTCTCATGGTATTTCCTCCTTATTTGCACTTTTCTGTGTTATATAACATATTTCTCCAGATATCTTTTACTGAGAATTAAAGACTTTTCCACCTTTTCCTTGGAATCCTCAAATGCTTTATCTTCTATTTCGATACATGTACAGCCATCATATCCTATATCAGTAAGTGCTGACACGTATTTTCCCCAGTCCACATCGCCAAGTCCCGGAATCTTAGGTGACATATATTCCAGCGGATAAGCCATGATACCACAGGACTCTAATTTATCCCTGTATATCTTGATATCCTTGTAATGAACATGGAATATTTTATCCTTAAATTCATAAAGAGGGCGGATATAGTCGATCATCTGCCAGATAAAGTGGGATGGATCGTAATTAATGCCAAGATTATCACTGTCCAGGATCTTGAAGACCTCTCTCCAGATTGACGGAGTTGTCATCAGATTCTGTCCTCCGGGCCACTGTTCCTCACCAAAAAGCATCGGGCAGTTTTCAATTGCTATTTTTACGTCACATACCTCTGCCAATTTTATGATTGGCGGCCATATTTCTTTTACAAGTTCAAGATTTTCCCGTACATTTTTGGTCTGATCCCTTCCGATAAATGTTGTGACCATGCCAACACCTAACTTTTTACTTGCACGTATGACATTCTTCAGATGTTCAATAGCAGCATTTCTTTTCTCTTTATCTGCCGTCATTACGTTGGGATAATATGCCAGTGCGGAGATTTCTACTCCCGCTTTTTCTGCATATGCCATAATATGGGCTGCATATTCATCATCCTGGTTTACCCGTTCTGCATCTATATGGCTTACACCCGCATATCTTCTTTCTGCTTTTTCTTCTGGCCAGCATGCCACTTCCACACATTCAAATCCCTGCCCTGAAGCAAAATCCATCATTTGTTCATAAGTCCATCCGTCAAGGATTGATGTAATAAACCCAAGTTTCATAGAAAAATCCTCCTGTATCTGTTTTCCCTATTTTGCCCATGGAGTTGGTGTAAATTCTCCACCCCTGCACCATTTCAGATAATTCAGTGCATGAAGCTGTCCGGTCATCTCCAGTTCTCCGGAATATACAGGATCATGGTATCCCTCAATGCAGATATCGTCCTCATATCCGTTACTTCTTAAAATAGAAATGATATCTCTCCAGTTCGTGTCACCAAAGCCCGGCATACGATGCCATACAAATGGGACTGCGCCTGATATGCCACTATGTCTTACAGCATCCCAGTCTATTGTTGCATCTTTCCCATGTATATGTACTATTTTTTTGCACCATTTTCTCAGCTCTGTTACCGGATCGATAAGCTGTACCATCTGATGTGTCGGCTCCCATTCCAGTCCGAAGTTATCATTCTTTACTTCCTCAAACATCACTTCCCATGCTTTAGGGTTAAAACCGATATTACATGTCGCATGTTCCCATGTTCCATCCATAAGGCAATTCTCAATTCCCAGCTTCACTCCCTTTTCTTCTGCAAGATCAGCCAGTTCCCGGAATACCTTGCCAAACTCTTCATATGCGGATTCTACCGGCTTTCCTTCCCACGCTCCTGCAAAAGTACTCACATGTGTAGCTCCGAATTTTCCGGCAGTGCAGATTACATTTTCCAGTGTTTTCCTATGCTCTGCATACTGGATAGGATTGCAATAGTATCCAACTGTCGTGATTTTGGAATCCGTACCTGCCAACAGTTTTTCCGTGCTCAATGCCAGCTTATCAAGGTCAGTCCCTTCCAGTGACATATGGAAATTAAGAGAAAATGTCTCAAATCCTTTTCCAATAAATCCCTTTAACCATTCTTCTGCCTTAGCTCCAGGAACACATGTTCCTATTTTTATCTGTTTCATACTTATTTTCTCCTGTTCTTTCATAAATACTTATGATTCATACTGTCTATAATCAATCACCTGGTTTGTTTCTGCTGATTTGAAAATAGCTTCCATTAGTTTCATTACACGCATCACCTGGAAGAGCTTAATCTCCGGCTCTGCCCCATCTCTTATAACTGCTGCTACATTTCTATGGAAATCCGCAATATCTCCGGACACATGTGGCAGCTCTTCTTTCACGATTGTATCTTCCCGTCTCGGAGCCATGGTTTTGGTCAGACCTGCTGCTGTCTTTACCGGCACTACTTTCTCTTCGGTTATGCCTGTTTTCCGTATGATCTCACCATTTAACTGCCAGTCCCTGATTACCGCAGTACCATCTTCACCCAGTACATACCATCTTGGCAGGGAAATATAATTATTGGTACCTACTTCAACTAAGACTTCCGTTCCGCCTTCAAATGTCAGGATTGTGGTGAACCCATCATCCACTTCCTGATTGGTAATATGGGTAAGTGATGCATATACAGTTTCAATTTTTCTATCTCCGTAAAGATACAGAATCTGATCCAGCAAATGTACACCCCAGTCAAGAACCATTCCGCCACCATGTATTTTTTCTTTTCTCCAGTCGCCCGGAATACCCCTTGAACCATGCACACGGCTTTCTATCCGGAAGACATGCCCCAGCTTCTGCTCCTCTACAAGCTTTCGTATGATCAGGAAATCATCATCCCAGCGCCTGTTCTGGTGTACTGTCAGGAACTTTCCTGTTTCTTTGGCAACATTTACCATCTCCTGAAGATCAGAAGATGACAGAGTCACCGGTTTCTCTGATATCACGTTTTTCCCCGCATGCATAGCACGGATTGCAATCGGCTTATGGCAGTCATTTGGAGTGGCAATCAGCACGACATCAATATCCGGGTCTGATAACATTTCCTCTTCCGAGCCATACACAGAAAAACCTTTTTCTTTTGCTTCTATTCTCTTTTCTTCCTTGATATCATAGATACCACCAATTTCAATTTCCGGTACATTTGACAGGATTTCCGTATGCCATCTGCCCATTCCACCATATCCTATCAGTCCGTAGATTACTTTGTTTTCCCGCATTTTATACCTCCAATTAAGGAACAGCGGCTAATGAACACCATCAGCCGCCATCTCTTTTACTTACTTAATTCATCGTTAATTTCTTTGAGAATCTGGTCACCGCCCTGATTCTTCCAGTTTTCAACGAAAGTATCGAATTCGCTGATATCTGCTTTTCCCATAATAATCTTTGCAAATGTTTCTTCTTCCATTTTTTTCAGGTTTGCCCATTTGGTCTCCATGGTTTCTGTCTGACCACTATATGCATTGTAAACCGGTATATATTTATCATTTACATAGGAAGCTCCTCCAACCAGAAGTGATACAAGTCTCGGGAGATTACTTTTTGCGAGGTCACTGTCCAGATTCCATTTATCCAGGCTGAAATCATCATAAGGTTCTTTTTTCAGTTCAAAAACTGCTTCCATATCACTCTTTAACAATTTATGCTTTGAGAAATCGACATCATCCATTGTAATCTCTCCTGCAAGATATTTTTCCAGAGTCTCAGTGGATACTTCAATCTCATCTGCATTATCGTAGCCATTATACAAAGGATAAAAATCTGCAGTACCCATTTCTGTGGAGGAAATGCCATCTGCTACCCACTGCTGCTCATTAGCAATCAGATAGTTAATAATCTTAAATGCAGCCTCCGGATTCTTACAGCTTTTGCTTGCCACTACATATTTACTTGTAGGATTTGGCATATGGGTATAATAGTTTCCATCCTCGGCCAATGGTGTAAAGTATGCTCTCCAGTCTGCTTCTCCTGCCAGTGTAGCATCTGCCACTGTATAACCACTCCACCATGGTCCAAAGAAAATTCCCACCTTTCCAGCCAGAAGAGGCTCCTTACTGTCATTTCTGACAAGCATTTCCGGATCAATCAGTTTATCTTTATACAATTTCTGGATTTTTTCCAGGGCTGTTCTGGTCTCCGGCTGAATTGAACCATACTTTACAGTTCCATCCTCATCCTGCAGCCAGTACTGTGGATAAGACTGGAAGCTGCTGAACAATGGATCCAGTCCATACTGGTTATTTCCAATTGCATTCATGTGATCTGAATTACCTGGTCCAAGAATTCCAATGGTATCAGCTTCTCCGTTACCATCCGGATCCTGGGTCACGAATGCTTCTGCCACTGCTGCCATTTCATCCCAGGTTCTTGGAACCTCCAGCCCAAGATTATCCAGCCAATCCTGACGAATCCACATTTCGTTTATTTCTCCTACCATCATACTCGGAGCCGGGATTGCCATCATCTCTCCCTTATCATTAGTAATACATTTTTGCAGTTCATCCCCACCGGATTCTACATATCCTTTCAACGTATCTGAAGCATAGTCTTCAAAATACTGATCAAGCGGCTGGATCATATCATATTTCAGAAGTGCCCTATACTGTGCAGCATTGACATTCATCAAATCAGGAATCGCACCACTTCCGATACACAGGTTCATTTTCTCATCAAAGTCAGATGAGGATGCAACCCAGTCGTATACGACCTCGATATTAAAGTCTTCCTTCAAAAGTCTTGTATAGGAATTATCCTCATAGCTCATTCCGTCAGGAATCTTCGCATTTGGATTCATTGAACCGCCCAGATGGACAGTTACTGTCTCTGCATATTTTGAAAATGGGAGATCTTCTTTGGCTGTTCCTTCTGCCTCTTTTACTGCTGTTGTCTGTGGGTTTTCTTCTGATGTTTTGCCGCAGCCTGCCAGCGCAGTTGCAGCCAGTGCCGTTGCACTTACAAGTGCGATAATCTGTTTCTGTTTCATACTTTTCCTCCTTTTTTATCCTTTTACTGATCCAAGTGTAATACCATCTACAAAATATCTTTGCAGGAATGGATATACAATCAGTACCGGTATCATAGCTATAAATATCTTTGCTGAATCCAATGAGAGATTATTTAATTTCATCGCCTGTGCAATCTGTTCTACGTTCATTGTAGAATAATCCAGTGTTACAACCATCTGCTGGATATAGGTCTGCAGTGGATAACTGCTTTGTCTTGTACTCAGGACCATTCCCTGGAAGAATTCATTCCAGTACATAACCATGGTAAAAAGTGCAATGGTTGCCACCATCGGTTTTGCCAGCGGTATGTATATGGATATCAGATTCCTCCACGGTCCGCCGCCATCAATAAAACATGCTTCTTCCAGCTCTGATGGAAGATTTTTAAAAAAGTTCACTGCAAGGATTACATTAAACACCTGTAGTCCTGTTCCCAGCACCAGTCCCCAGATACTGTCCATCAGATGGTAGTTTCTCATAGTGATATACCATGGAACAGTACCACCGTTGAATAACATACAAAATACAAGAATCCACATGAAGATTCCTTTATGGGGGAACTGCTTTTTCGTTCTTGACAACGGGAACGCTGCCATAAGAACACATACCATGCTGACAGCAGTACCCAGTACTACTCTTTTTATAGATATCAGGAACGAACCAAAAAATTCACCTTCTCCCAAAATCTTCTGGTAGGAGAGCAGATTGAAGCCAACCGGCCAGAAAGCAACTTTTCCTGCATTAACGGCTTCCCTGCTGCTCAAGGATACACAGAGGACATACCATACAGGCATAATACAGATCAACATAACTATAACAAGGAACACCACATTCAAAACATCGAAAATCTTGGATCCGAGGCTTTTATTCTCAATCATAGATATCACCTCCTAAAACAGTTTATAACCGGTAAATTTATCTGCAAGCCGGTAACCCAGGGCAATCAATATGACACTAATCACAGACTTGAATAATCCGACTGCTGTTGCCAGAGAATACTGCAGATTCTGTAAACCAGCCCTGTATACCCATGTATCAATAACATCTCCTGTTGAATATACCAATGGGTTATACAGATTATATATCTGGTCAAATCCTGCATTTAATATATTGCCAAGAGACAGGATAGCCAGAAGTGCTACTGTCGTCCTTATACCCGGCAGCGTCACATGCCATATCCTCTTAAACCTGCCGGCACCATCTGCTGCTGCCGCTTCATACAATGATTTATCAACACCCAGAATAGCAGCAAGATAAACTACTGTATTATAACCGAACCCTTTCCAGATGTCCGTACCAATCACCAGCGGCTGGAACAGCTTTGCTTCCCCGAAGAAATTAATCGGGTCACCACCAAACAGCTGTATCAGCTGATTTATCGGTCCTGTATAACCGAAAATGTTCAGCACGATCTTTGCAAGAATAACCCAGGACAGAAAATACGGTAAGTATACGATTGTCTGAATCGGACGCTTCAGTCTTTTCAATGCCAGTTCATTTAATAATAATGCAAAGATCAGTGGGAAAATAATATTTCCAATGATCTTACCCACAGCAATAGTGACTGTATTACGCAAAACCTGTGCAATGTCACTCATCTGAAACATATACTCAAAATTAGCCAGACCAACAAATTTGGAATGCAGGATGCCCTGTCCCGGATTATAATCCTGAAAAGCCATCACGATTCCAAACATAGGCACGATACTGAAAAAGAGTAGCCACAGGAAAGCCGGTACCAGCATTATGTAATAATGTTTCACAAACCTTTTAATGTACATGAGTAAACCTCCTTTCTTTTATAGACAGTTTATCTTGTAATCATATTTTTCACTAGACGATATTGTTTCTGATTTTACAGTCTTTTTTTTAAATTTAAAAAAATGTCCGAATCAAATCGAACATTTTTTAACCCTGTTTGCATATTCTGTTGGTGTGCATCCATATTCTTTTGTAAACACTTTTGTAAAATAATAATAATTGTCATATCCCAGATCTGATGCAATCTGTGTGATATTTTCAGTTCCTTTTTCCATTTTACATGCTGCCGCATTCATTTTTCTGCTGATCACATAGTTATGAAATGTATCACCGGTCATTTCTTTAAATCTCGTGCTGAAATAGCTTCTGCTCATTCCAATCTCCGCCGCAGCATCTTCCGACTTCAGGTTTTCTTCTACATGTTCTTCTATGTATAGGATGATCCTTGCAAAGCTATAGATATCATTTGCTTTTTCTGTCTGCAGGCACGTCCGGTACAGCTCATCCTTCCATTTTTTTACCCATGCCAGCATATCATTTACGGAGGATAGCGCCGGAAATTCATACTCTTCCCCTGTGATCTCCTGAATGCGGTGGAGGCTCTTTACAAAAATCCTTTCGGCAGTGCGAAGCTCCACTTCCCCTGTCATTTCACACAACCTGCCAAACTCGTTATCGTCATATATCCATCTGGTGTTCATCCATGCATTTTCCAGCTTTTTGCGTAATCCGTGATCCTCCTGCCTTTTTTCCTTTTTTAACAGATTATCCTTATATTTTCTATCCACCCGCTCCAGTATCTGGTCACAGTCATCCCCATCAAAGCTTATCTTAGATATGTAATCCAGTGCTCCCAGCCTCATGGCTTTCTGTGCATAACGGAAATCTTCATGTACTGAAAAAATCACAAATTTCACATCCGGATATTCTGTTCTGCATCTTTCCATCAGCTCAATCCCATCTATCTCCGGCATATCTATGTCCGTGAACACAACATCTACCATGTTATCCTTCAGAAATTCCAGTGCTTTACTCCCATTCTGGACATCGCCCACAACTTCAAATCCATATTTTTCCCAGTTCATTATGGATATCAGACCTTTCCTAGCCAGTTTATCATCATCAACAACTAATACTCTCATTCCCTCATACCCTCTTATTCTATACCGGTATCTGTCACTTTAGCTTTATCCCGTAACTCTTCCTGAACCGGGATCAGAATTGTAATCTTGGTTCCATGTCCTTTTTTGCAATTTACAAACAGATTCGTCTGTCCTTCATAGAATGAATCCAGCATTGCCTTTACATACCGCAGACCAATCCCTCTGTTCCCATTCTGCATTTTCTGCAGATTATAATCAAAAGGTGCATTAATCTGATTAATCTCCTCTATGGTCAGTCCGTTACCGCTGTCTGCTATGGTGATTGCTGCTAATCCCCGTCTATTATCTTCAAAGATCCGCATTGTTATTTTCTCATCCTTTCCAAGTCCATACTGTATCGCATTTTCCACTAGCGGCTGAAGCAGCATCCGCACCGTTGGCTGTTCCAGATAACTGCCTTCCTCCACATTCATTTCTATCACAAAATCATATCGCATCTGCTGGAGTGCGATATATTCTTTCACAATATCAATCTCTGTCCGAAGTGTTGTCTGCATCCCCTCTTTTCCCAGATTGTACGACAGCAACTTCTTTAATCTCTGCACAAATTCCGTAATGTTATCCTGATGGCTCATCCTTGCCATCCACTGGATAGAGTTTAAAGTATTGAGCAGAAAATGTGGATTAATCTGGAACAGGAGCTTCTCATATTCTATCCGCTGGATATTTTTTTCTTTTTCCACAACGTTATCAATAAGATTCCTGATCTGGTCCTTCATCTTCTCCACTTCATGCATCAGGTCATCGAATTCCTTGATACCATACTCCTGCTTTACCATCTGTAGGGAGCCTCCTCCAATCTGAAGCAGCTGTTCCTGAAACTGATTGAGCGGCTTACATATTAACCGGTAGAGGTAAATGACAGAGCCGGAGAAAACACAGAACGACACAAGGATGATAACCAGCAGCTTCAGTCTCCACATATTCATTTCTTTCTGATATGTATTCTCCTGCAGCGCAATGGCATTCGCATATCCTATCTCACTGCGGTATACCATGACCTTATATCCTTCCTGGCTTGTCACCGCATACTCTTCTTTTTCCGGCAATTTGGACAGGAGCTGCTGCCCCCGGATAATCGCAGGGTTATTACTGTACTGCACAATACCATTCTCATCCAGTTCCATATAAGTATATTTCCAGTTTTCTTTGTTTAGCCTTTCCGCAACACTCATATCCGGCTCTATCTCTGCATAAATATCCAATTTCTGCCTGTTGCTGAAGGAAACCCTCCGCTTTACCGATATCACCGGTCTTTCCCTGATTCCTAGGCAGGATAAATGCATAGCCTGGATTGTATTTCCAATATTTTCAGTTACATTAGGGATAGTCTGATATACTTGATCCAGATTCCTGACATTGATATTTCTGATCAGTTCACTTTGCTCTTCCAGGTCATAATAAGTAACACCGAGCAGCTTTGTATTCACATATCCTAGCTTTACCAGTTCTTCTCTGAGTGATTTCTGTCCCGTATACTTGTCAAAATTATCCTCAGCACTTAAATAAGACTCTACCACGTTTCCTATAAGTCCGCTAGGACTCATCTGGTTGACAATACTGATCATGTCATAATAAGCACTATCCGTCTCCCGCGTTATCTGTTCCAGATATATCTGCATACTTTCCTGAATACTGTCATTCCGTATCATTCGGATTGTCATATATGACACAATCACCACTGCAAGGATACTTGACATCGCACTGATCAGCATAACAACCATCATCTTTTTCCTAAGTGTCTGTTTCCCTCTCTTTTCTCTTCCCATACCGGCTTCCCCACTCATATCTTGCACTATTTGTTATTTTAAAGCATACATACTTTTTATCGAATGTCAACTGTTTATGAAGTGTCTTTTTTACTAAAAAGTCAGGGAGATTTCTGTAAAATATAAAACGGTCAACCTGATTGCAATCATCCACATATATGCACAGGTCTTAGGAATCATTAACAGACCGACCTTTGGTTTTGTTTTGCTGAATAAAGTTACCGGAATATAACAGCCAAAGGATATAAGGATAACCACAGCCATCCTTGCCATATGATATCCATATAATTGCTTCAATCGCTGCCGGCATTTTGATTTCGGGGAATGTGGACTGCCAGATATACATCAGAATAATGTAAAATACTGTCATTGTAATAGACGATATTTTTATTCCCATATATTTTCAAAATAACAAAGCATCCGGCATGAAGAGTATGTCTGCTTTCCTGCGCAAGCTGATCTTATATGGATATGTGTATGATGTCGATTACAGTTACCTACGAAATTATAACACGGAACTGGGACATATCAGCTCCAATTTAAACCAGATCGCAAAGAGGGTAAACAGCACCGGAAACTGGAGTGAAATTGTCTTTTCAAGGTGCTTACATTCCAGTTAGAACGTATTGCTTCCTTCTCATAAAAATCTCTTTCGTCCTTAACCTCTATACGCATAAGTATCTGATAATGTGTCCAGCTCAGCTTAAATGGTATTTTTTGTATGCCGTTTCTAATTGTCCAATTCCTGATTGGACAATTCCAAAAATATCAAAAATTTGCCAAAATAAAAAAAGCAGGTAGCCAGCCATTGCAACTGACTACCCA
>ERZ773224.2310-NODE-2310-length-20454-cov-7.414824_pt1 | contig 20454 bp, 17 predicted proteins | sample MGYA00580526_ERZ773224 | MGnify/ENA primary metagenome ERZ773224 (study PRJEB29015, sample SAMEA2737743) | human gut metagenome | biome: human gut; feature: human-associated habitat; material: faeces | place: China | collected 2012 ... | reverse complement strand
GAAAGACCAGGTCTAGTCAATCCTTTAGAATATTACCTTAATAGTTTGTAATTAAACTATATAAATGTAGTGCCGTATACGAGAACCGTACGTACGGTGCAACGGGAGGGACAATAGCTTTTGCTATTTCTCTACCCTATTATCATTAACTATGTATGTAAGAATTTATATTTTCTACTTTTTTAATTTTTAAGTTTTTGACTTCTATCAAACTCTCCTTTTTACATTTTGGACAGAATAGAAGAAAGTTTTTAAGTTCTGTATCTTCTCTTACTTTAATGCGAGTTTTATTATTACATATTGGGCATAATAACCATTGTGTATCTTTCATCTCTCCTCCAATTTTATTTTCTAATTCTAAACATTTTTATTTATCCACTCTGTTGATTTAATAATCATAAATAAAGATATAATAATTATAATGATACTAATTCCACCACCTGTTGCCATAATCATTATTTCATTAAATTCTATTTCATCTGCTCCAAAAGTCGATAACATAGTAACCTCTAGTGATAACATTGATATTAAACTGGTTATGACATTAACAACTTTAGCAGAAGATATTAGTGGACTTTTATATTTTCTATATTTTATTAAATTTATTATGCTGCTTATCATTAAATAAAAAGTATAAACTGCTATTGCTATCGCAATGACTATATCGTAAGTAATCATTATTTTTTGATTTACTATAACAAGTATTATAATTGTCAAAAATATATTCATAAATAACAGATTGATTCCAGTTTTTCGATATTTTAAGTATTCATCTTTTAATGTAGTATTTTTACTCATTTCTTCTTTTGCAATTCTTGCTCTCATAATAACCAAAATTAAATAGTAGATTGCGAACGATATAAACCATAATGATTTATAACAAATGCCGGAAATAAGTTTAAATACTACATATATAACATTTAATAATAATGAGCAAAACAATGAAATTCTATTCCTTAATTTAGGATCGCCTACATACTTCTTCAAATATTTATTATTCTCCACTATTTTATAAAAAATATTATTCAGTAATTTAAAGATTTTTACACAAATAGTAATGAGAGCATAACTCATAACGAGATATAAGACATAAGAAATTGGTGTATTAAATTTATCAAAAACTATCAGATATGTTAAAGATAAAATAATGAAAATTAAATTACAAAATACAATGAAATTATTAGGACAAAATATCTTATACCATTTTTTCATCTTCTACCTCCAACATATAAATATGGGAACTGCTATGTGTGTTCCCATTACTTTATTTATTTCCTTTAATATAAGAGTATATCGGATAATTAAGAACACATACTACTAATCCAATAATACCTGTTACAATTCCAATTATCATATCTGTTTTACTTGCAGTTTCCACTAAAACTTTGCTCATTCCAAATCCCATAACTAAAGCACCAACAACTCCAATTACCCAAGTTGCAACGATACCCCAATTTATAGGATTATGTTGTTTTTTAGGATGGTTACTTCTATAAACTGGAATAATACAAAGTAATATTACGAATCCTACTATCGCTACAATTACACCAACCGTAAACATATTCCATTCTGGAAGTAAACACATACACATTCCTATTGCAAATACTAACCCACCAATTGTTCCTAAAATAATTTCTAATAAAGTTTCTTTTTTCATTCTAAACTATCTCCTTTTTTATCTTTTAGAATTATTGATTCTTGCTTCTACTTTTGCTTTTCTTTTTGCTTCTACTTGTTGTCTTTGTTCTTCTCTTTCTTCTTGTTCTTTTTTTAGTCTAATTTTTGCGTCTTCTACACTTTCGCCATCTTTTGTTAAATACTTATCTACAAATTTATCTTCTATTTTTGTATAGCCTTTAACAACAGAATCAGACATTTTCTTAAACCCAGATGTTACCCCATTTTCGATTGTTTTATACCCCTTTGTAACCCCATCTGCTATTTTTTCATTAGTTTCAACTATTTTTGATTTTGCCATAAAAATTTCCTCCTTTCATAATAAGACACTTGTCTTGTTAATACATTTATAGTATAATACAAACGAATAGTTAAATACAATCAACAATTTAAGCAAAATGTCGGAATAATGGAGGTTAATTATGAATGTACCAAATAATCAAAGAAAAAAAAAATCTCAAGAAAAAATAGAAAAAGTATTTATTAAACTTTTGCAGACAAAGGAAATAGAAAAAATAAGTGTTATAGATATAGTAAAACTTGCTAAAGTAAATAGATCAACTTTCTATGCTAATTATATTGATATTTATGATTTAAGAGATAAAGTAGCCGAGAAAATGTATCAAGAATTTATACTTCTTTATCCAAAAGAAGTACAAGAAAAAAAGCATTCTTATAATTTTCTTCCTATGTTTCAAAACATAAAAGAAAATCAAATATTTTATACAACACTATTTAAGTTAGAGTTTGACTTTTCCATTTTCTTTATGACCGATTTAGAAATGGAAGAAATGAAAAGGTATTATGGTTCTTCCGATTATATGGAATATCATATAGAATTTTTTAAGGCTGGGATTTTCGCTATCATAAGAAAGTGGTTACAAAGCGGTTGTAAAGAAAGTCCAGAAGAAATGGCAGAAATTCTAAAAAGTGAATACATAGGAAAAAATCTTGAAAGTTAATCAAGATTTTTTCTTTAAAGTAAAGAAAAAAGGCAAGAAATTCTTGCACTTTAATCTTCATCATTCATTTTATTATAAGCCTCACAAAGAACTGCTATTGTTCTCTCAATTCCTAGAAGTGAGGTATTTAAGATACAAGCATAATTTGATGGATCACGCCAGTTTAATCCTGTATGGAACTTGTAATATTCTAATCTACTTTTATCATTTTTCTTAATATCTGATATAACCTCATCTTTAGATTTTTTATCAAGTTCCATTTTTCTTTTAATGCGATCTTCTAGTTTTGCTGAAATAAAGATATTAACTACTCTTGCATTTGTATTTTTAGAAAGAAATTCTCCTGCACATCTTCCAACAATAACACAGTCACCTTTTGTTACTTCTTTTTCTATAATTTGTCGCTCAAATTCAAATAGAATTTCATTTGCTGACATACCATAGTATTTTTCATTATTTCCCTTATATAAGGAAGTATATAATAATTTATTCTTTAATTTTTCATCAGCACGCTCTAATATTTCTTTACTAATTCCTAGTTCTTTTTCGGCATTATCAATAAATGATTTATCTACAAATTTTATACCAAGTTCTTCAGCAACTCGTTTGCCAATTTCGTGTCCACCAGAGCCATATTCACGATTGATACATATAACTCTCCTTTTACTTAAAGAACTATTTTCGATTTTTTCTGTTTCTTCTAATATTTGTTCTTTTTCATTTTTCTTTAAGAATTTTAGTCCTAAAGATAACTTTGGTAATAATTTATCAAATAGAAGTAAAATGGCAGGTAAGAAAGTAATTGATACTACAAATGCAACTACTGTTCCTTTTCCAAGCATTAACCCTAGAAGTCTTACTAATCCCTCGCTAGAAGATAAACCAAGTGCAAATCCTGCAATAGCAAGTGTTGCTGCTGATACTAAAATTGATTTTATACTAGACATAAGAGTTTCTTTCATTGCATTTTTTGCGTGAAGTCTTTTTCTTGCCTTAATATAATTATCAGTAATTAGTATTGAATAATCTATGGTTGCTCCCATCATAACTGTACTAACAACCAAATATCCAATATAGCAAATTGCTTCTCCAGTTATAGCACTCATACCCATTGTAATCCATATTGAGCCTTTTACAGATAATATTAGAAGTAATGGGATAATTAGTGACTTAAATTCGATTAGTAAAATTATAAATATAGCAATAACTGTAATTAAACTAACTGTTTTGTTATCATTTTCAACAGTTGTTTTCATATCGTACATATTAACAGTATTTCCACACATATATATATCATCTTCATCATAATATTCATATACGATATTTTTAACTTCATCAACTGCCTTAAATGCTTCTTCTCCCTCTGATTCAAGAGTGGTATTTATAATAATTCTAGCATATTTATCTGAATAAAAGTTTTCCTTTGTTCCTTTTGGTAAATATTCTTCTGGAACTTCAAAACCTATTGTGCTTGCATAACTCATTACATTATCTACATAATCTAACTTTTCAAGTCTTTCTACAATATTTGCCTCAGCATTTTTGTTTCCAACAGGAACAAGTATTGCCATAATATTATTCTTTCCAAAAACACTTTCTATTTTTGTATTATCTTTTGCAAGTCTGCTCTCTGGATTTGGCTCTCCAGAGCCATAAATATAAGTATTATTATCTTGTATCATAAATGCCCCAACCATAACACAAACAATTATAATCAAAGCAGGTATTCTTAATTTAACTAAAATATTTGATAGCCCTTTAAACTCTGGCAAAAATGGTTTATGTTTACATTTATCATTTAATTTATAAGTACATAATATCAAAGCCGGCAATAGTGTTAAAACTGCTATAAAACTTAATAAAACACCAACTACTAAACTGATACCCATATCTGGACCAATTTTAAAGTCCATAAATAGTAGTGCAATAAAGCCAAATAATGTTGTCAAGCAACTTGCTGATATAGATTTTAAAGAATCTTTCATTGCTTTTTTCATAGCCTCTTTTGGCTCAAATTTTTGCTTTCTATATTTATCAAAACTATGTGATAAGAATACTGCATAATCGAGTGATACGGCAAGTTGTAAAAGTGGTGCTACTGCAAGTGTAACATAAGATATTTCGCCACGAACTATATTCATACCAAGACCAATAAGTGCAGCCGTTCCTATGGTAGTTAAGTATAAGAATGGCTCTATCCAACTTGTTGTCGATAAAATTAAGATAATAATAATTAGTGGTGCTAACATCATAATAGCATTGATAGACTGTTCTAATGCCATATTTTGATTTACTGCTTGTTCTACTGCTGACCCATTCATTGCAGAATCTTCACCGATTAAATCATAAATTGCATTTACTGTATCTTGTTCTGCACCATTTTTAACTGTTACTTGAAATAAAGCATTTTTATCTTTATAGTAACTTTCTAGTGTCGTTTTAATGTTTTCATCTAACATTTCTGTTGCCAAAGTACCATCTGACAAAGTCATTTGTGAAAGAGTATTCAAGTCTATGGCTTTATCTAGCCATCCAACATCTTCTACACCCTCTATGTTTGATAGTTTGTCCTTATATTCCAACGCTTCCATTACAGTAACATTTGGAATTAAAACATTAGCATTTGAAATCGAATCACTAAAGTTTTTGCTCATAATTTCTATTGCTTTTGTAGAGTTAGCATTTTCTGGTAAATAATCCTGCATATTATAATTTATCTTAACTTTCAAAAAGCAACATACCATTATAATAGTTAGTATTGTAAAAAATCCAATAATCCAACCTCTAAACTTAATAACTTTATCTGCTATAAAATTCATTTTTTATTCCTCCTTAAATAAGATAGTATCTTGCTGATACAATTAAATTATATTCTTATCAAAATTAAAAAACAATCAACAATTTTCATCAAGTGTCGGAATAATGATTTATGTATTAAGGTTATTTCTTAAAATTGGAAATAACCCTTTTAATTTGTGTGCCAGCCATGGCATTAATCTTACTGGTGAAAGTCCAGTCACGAGTATTTACCGCTAAGTGTAGTGAACCACAAGTCGAAAACAGTAATGTTGGGATGAAGGAAGTGGTGTAGCAAAGTTCTTGAGCCTACGAACAGAAACTTGATAACAAAGGCTATGAGGTGGATAAGGTTGCATATCAAATCAAAGTCCAAAAGGTAAACGTATAACCAAAATAGTAAATCAAGAGGTTGTGGAATGAAAGATTAATGTCTTACCCTGGGAGACCCTAACGCATTGAAATATGTGCGACAAAAAGCGAATAGTTAGGGAGTCAGCTGAGGTCGTAGTAGGTATTAGAAATAATACTAAAGGACTTAATGTTTATATAGTGCAAATCACTATAAGCAATGTTCAAGTAGTCCGAAATGAGGGATAATCAATGTAATTAGAAATCGTAATTCTAATTTGATGAAGAGTAATGGGATAATCTTGAATAAATTTACAAATAGAGAGAGGAGCGACAAACAAAATGAAATTAATTGAAGAGATTTTAAGTGAAGATAATTTAAAAGAGGCAATAAAAAGAGTCAAAGCAAACAAAGGAGTAGCAGGAGTAGATAAAATGACAATTGACCAAATAGATACCTATTTTGAAGAGAATAAAGAAGAAATAATAAATAGCATAATGAATAAGAAGTATAAACCTCAATTAGTCAAAAGAGTATATATACCAAAATCTAATGGAAAATTAAGACCATTAGGAATACCAGTTGTTGTTGATAGAGTTATACAACAAGCAGTAGCGCAAAGAATAATTCCAATATATGAAAATATATTTAGTGATAACTCATATGGCTTTAGACCAAATAGAGATTGCCATTTAGCAATTGATAAGGTTTTAACACACCTCAATGATGGATATGAATGGATAATTGATTTAGACATTGAGAAATATTTTGACACTGTAAATCATGATAAATTAATTTCAATATTAAGGGAAAATGTTAATGATAGTCATACATTACATTTAATACGCTCATTCTTGAGAGCAGGAATAATGGATAATGGATTAGTATCAACATCTATAATTGGAATGCCACAAGGAGGACCACTTTCGCCAATATTATCAAATATATATCTAGATAAATTTGATAAAGAATTGGAGCAAAGAGGATTGAGATTTGTAAGATATGCAGATGATGCTAATATATTTGTTAAAAGTGAAATGGCTGCGGATAGAGTAATGAAATCAGTAACATCATGGCTTGAAAGAAAGTTATTTCTAAAAGTATCTGCCAGTAAAACAAAAGTGGTAAGACCAACAAAAAGTAAATTTTTAGGTTTTACATTTTGGAAAAATGGAGATAAATGGAAATGTAAGCCAACAAATGACAGAAAAGCGAATTTATATAAGAAAACTAAGAAAATTTTATTAAGAAAGAAAGCAATAGCAAAACCAATAGGAAAAACATTCAAAGAATTGAATCAATTGATAGTCGGTTGGATAAACTACTTCAAAATCGGGAATATGAAAATATTCATGGAAGAATATGGAAGTTGGTTAAGGCATAAAGTGAGGGTAATTATACTTAAACAATGGAAAAAGCCAAAGACGATATATACGAATCTTAATAAGATAAATATTAAATTTCAAAATGGATTTAATGAAGAAGATATATATAAAGTTGCAAACTCTAGACTAGGTTGGTACAAAAGATGTGGTATGAATGTAGTTAACTTTATATTAAACCCAAAAGTTTTAAATATAAAAACAAAGGAAAGACCAGGTCTAGTCAATCCTTTAGAATATTACCTTAATAGTTTGTAATTAAGATATATAAATGTAGCGCCGTATACGAGAACCGTACGTACGGTGCAACGGGAGGGACAATAGCAATTTGCTATTTCTCTACCCTATTTATATAAAAACTGCGTACATTTTTTACTTTTTTGTTTGTCTAAAAATTTTTTTAAAATTTCTCATATTCATTGCCTCATAATCGGTTCTAAAGCCGAATTTATCATGCAATGCATCTGTTAAATCCGTTCTAATATAATTTGGAATATAATTATCATGGCCTTCTAATTTTACCTCCATATTTCTCAATGTTTCTATAATATCTGGAGCAGTATATGCTTCTTCTAAATTTTTTTCTAAATATCTGTAAAGCACTAGTGCTAAATAACAAGTCGTGAAGTGGGCCTTTATCATTTCATCTCTTGTATGATATACTGGTCTTGATTTAAAATCCGTTTTCATAATTCTAAAACTTTCTTCAATTTCCCATCTTCTATGATTTACTTTTATGATATCTTCAACTGAATCTTCAAGATTCGTACAAACGGCATAAAGCCCATCATATCTTGCTTCTTCATCTATTACACTTTGATTTATTTCATAAATACTTTTATCTGCTAATTCTCCATCATTTGTTATATTGGTTGTCTTTATAAAACGTTTTGGATCATTTTGTTTTGCTTTTTTTAATTTTTCTGGATTGCTTTCTATTATTTTCATTGCTCTACTAATTTGATTATTTCTTATACTTTTTTGATATTCTTGATATTTTACAGAATATGTAACAATTAATCTTTGTTCTAGTCCATCTTCTTTAATCCATCTTTCTTTATAAAACACTTTATCTTTATATTTTTTCATAAGTTCTTCATTTGTTCTCAAATTAGAAATATTATATGTCTTTGCATCGTTTGCTAAATGCCATCCTTTGGTTAAATCAAGAACTTCTTCTTTTAAATGTGATTTTAATTTTTTTATTGATTGAGTGGTTATAAATTTTCTATTATTTTTATCGTTAAATTTTCTATTTGCCTTTGAAGCAAGTCCTGCATCTGTACATACAACAAACTCTGAAAATTCAAAATCTTTTATTATTTTATTTTCTAATGGTTGCAATGTTACTTGTTCATTTGTGTTTCCTGAAGTGATATCAAATGCTAATGGAATGCCGTTTCCATCCATAAATAATCCCATTTGTACAATTGGATTTGGTCGATTTTCTTTTGATTTCCCATATTGTTTTAATCCATTTTCTTCTTCAATTTCAAAATAATAATTTGTACAATCATAATATAAGACTTTATTATTTCTTTCCATATATTTGTTGCTATTTTTATATAATTCTGATTGAATAAAATCCATGTTTTCACATATTACCGGCAATGCTCGTTCTATATGTTGATATTCAAAATTTGGTTGTTCCAAGAATCTTTTTGATAATTCTAATGTTTTTAATTTTGATGCTGGATAAATTATTCTTGAATATACTAATTTTGATACAATGTCATTTAAATCAAATTTGAATTGATATTTATGTGTTATTGAATCGCATATATCATTTATTTTTAATTTATAATAAATATCTTGTAAAAATAAATACCCAACATTAAATGAATTTTGTACATTTTTTTCAATTATTTTATTTGGATTTTTTCTTATAATTACAGGCAATGATTCTTCTTTATGTTTTTTGTTTAATTCTGATACATAATTTTTTAACCATTCTAACGGATCCTCTTCACCTGATCTTTGTCTAATTTTATCAATTGTTCCAAGATTTTCATAAATGCAAGTTGTTCTTTTATTATTTTTATAGATGTCTTTTATTATTGCGTATTGAATTGTGTTTTTTGTTTTAATTATTCTAATTCTCATTTGTGTATTACCTCCAAAAATTATATCGATATTATAACATATACGAAAAATGTACGCAATACATTTGTGAAAAATTTGACAAAAAATAAAGCATTATCAATGCTTATAAGATTTTGAACTATTCAAAAGTGTTTAAGACCCGGACTTATACGAGTCAGAACTACATAAAAAAACTCCGTACAAAGAACTTAGGAAAAAAATAAAAAAAGAAATTGCAGATATTATAATAATACCAACATAGAACAAATCTGAAAATTTTCTGTGCAATGTAATTTTATATATTAGGAAAGTTGCATAACTTTCCCAATATATAAATAATAAATAAAAAATTTCCCTAACCCCTTTTATTTTTATAAAAAGTATAATATAATAGGTATATCAAAAGCAATTACAGGGAGGTAAAAAAAGATGCCAAGAAGTAATAATAAAAAGGAAGCAAGACATAGCAAACCAGAAGAAAAAACAACCAAAATAAAAACACAAAAAGGCAAAATACCAAAAAATAAAAAAAGGAAACAACATCCAAAATTAAAACTATTCCTAAAAATACTACTAATAATATTTTTACTATTATGTGTAGCAGGAGCAGGGGTAGTCTCAGCAATGATGTTTGGACTATTTGGCAACGACTTTGAAATAACAAAAGAGGAACTAATAGTAGGAAATTCTAACACAATAGTATTAGACAAAGACGGAAATGAAATAGCAAACTTAAACACAGACGAAAATAGAAAAACAATATCACTAAGTGAAATGTCACCATACTTGCCAAAAGCATATATAGCAATAGAAGACAAAAGATTCTATTCACATAGTGGTGTAGACATAAAAAGAACCGCTGGAGCAATACTTGGAGCAGTTACAGGGAACTCATCATATGGAGGAAGTTCAATAACACAACAATTAGTAAAAAACATAACAAAAGACAAAGCAAGATCAGGACTAGCAGGTGTAGTAAGAAAAATGAAAGAATGGTCAAAAGCAGTACAAGTAGAAAGAATGATATCAAAAGACCAAATACTAGAACTATATTTAAACATAATATTTGTAGGGGGTAACGAACTACACGGAGTAGAACTAGGCTCACAATATTACTTTAACAAAAGTGCAAAAGACTTAAGTTTAGCACAATGTGCATTTTTAGCAGGAATAAACAACTCACCAAATTCATATAGCCCATATGACACATCATTAGACCAAGAAAAAGCAGGAAATCTAAGAAAAGAAAGAACACTAACAGTTTTAAAAGAAATGAAAACACAAGGCATGATAGAAAACGAAGACGAATATAATGCAGCAGTTAAAGAAGTAGAAGATGGACTAAAATTTGAAAAAGGATATTCAGGAACATCAAGTTACTCATACCATACAGCAGAAACAGTAAAACAAGTAATAAAACAAGTAATGGAAGAAAAAAATATATCTGAAGATTTAGCAAAAAACTATGTATATGGAAGCGGATTAACAATATACTCAACAGAAGACCCAAAAGTGCAAGCAAGAGTAGAAGAAGAATTTGCAAAAACAAAATACCAAATAAAAGGTAGAGAAAAAAATAAAAATGGTGAACTAAAAAATGACCATACACAAGCCGGAATGGTAATAATAGACAATCAAACAAACCAAGTAGTAGCAGTAGGAGGAAGCCTTGGAGAGCAAAAAACAACAGGATGGAACAGAGGAACACAATTAACAAGACAAACAGGTTCATCAATGAAACCACTAGCAGACATAGTACCGGGATTACAAGAAAGAGTAATAACTGCAGCAACAATATATGATGATGCAATAACAGACTTTGGAGGAGGATATAAGCCAAAAGACTACAACAATCCAAAGGGATATATCAATATAAGAAGTTGTATACGTACATCACAAAACATACCAATGGTAAAAGTAATGATGGAATTAACACCTAAAAAATCAATAGAATACCTAAAGAAAATGGGAATAACAACACTAGATGATACAAAAGATGCAAACCCAGCATTATCAATAGGTGGACTAAGTAAAGGAATAAGCCCATTAGAAATGGCAGGAGCATATGCATCAATAGCAAATGATGGTGTATACACAGCACCAATATTCTTCACAAAAGTAGTAGACAGTAGTGGAAACACAGTATTAACTGCAAACCAAGAAAAAACAAGAGTAATATCAGAACAAAATGCATACTTAACAAGATCAATTGTATCAGAACCAACAAAAAGTGGAGGAACAGCAACATATTGTGCAATACCAGGAATGGAAACATGTGCAAAAACAGGTTCAACAGATGACTATGTAGACAGATGGTTATGCGGATTTACACCATACTATACTGCAGCATGTTGGTTTGGATATGACAACGACCAAGAACCATTAAAAGTTGGAAAAACAGTATATAGTGTAGATGGAAGAAACCCAGCAGGACAATTATGGTCATCAATAATGAAAGATATCCATAAAGGATTAGCAAACAAAAACTTCAACAAACCATCAACAGGATTAGTACAAAAAACAATATGCAAAGACACAGGAGGAGTTGCAACATCTTCATGTACAAACACATACACAGAAACATTTACAACAGACAATGTGCCAGAAAATTGCCAAGGACACGGAACACAAAAAATATGTACAGAATCAGGAAAAGTTGCAAACGAATACTGCCCAGCAGATAAGGTAAAAACAGTATCTTATGGAGGAGTTATTCCAAAAGAACAACTAAAATTATGGAATACAATAAACAAATCAAAATCATCAAGCGAAAAAATAGACGAAGTATGTACAATACATACAAAGAAAATCGAAGAAAAAACATCAAACGAAAATAAAACACCAACAAATACAGTAGAAAAAGAACAAAATAAAATAGGAAATACAGTAGAAAAACCAACAACAAAACCAGAAGAAAATAAAGTGCCTGATGAAACAGGAAAAGACGAAACCGCTAAAGACGAAACAACAGACTAAAAAAACAGAATTAAGATTTTGTATGCAATACAAACTGCTACAAAATCTAATTTCTGCTATAAAATAATATAAAATATTGAGCACTTTGGAAAGGAGAAAAATGGACATATATTTTTACAACACATTAACAAGAAAAAAAGACAAATTTGAACCACTAGACCCAAAGGAGATAAGAATATATTCATGTGGACCAACAGTATACAAAGATGCCACAATAGGAAATATGAGAACAAACATATTTCAAGACGTATTAAGAAGAACATTACGCTATAATGGATATAAAATAAAACACGCAATGAACATCACAGACGTAGGGCACTTAGTATCAGACGGTGACGAAGGCGAAGACAAAATGTTAAAATCAGCAAGAGAAGAACACAAAACGCCACTACAAATAGCAGAGCACTACACAAAGTTATTTTTTGACGACTTAAAATCCTTAAACATAGAAACACCAGAAATAGTATGTAAAGCAACAGACCATATAAAAGAAATGCTAGAATATGTAGAAAAACTAATGGAAAATGGATATGCATACGAAACATCAACAGCAATATATTTTGATATATCAAAATTAGACAAATACCCAATACTTTCCAATCTAGACATAGAAAATCAAAAAGCAGGAGCAAGAGTAGAAGTAGACCCAGAAAAAAGAAATCCACATGACTTTGCATTATGGATAAAAGCACCAGAAAATCACTTAATGAAATGGAATAGTCCATGGGGCCCAAGTTACCCAGGATGGCACATAGAATGTTCTGCAATGGGAAGAAAATATTTAGGAGAGCAATTTGACATACATACAGGTGGAATCGACTTAATACCAACACACCATGAAAACGAAATTGCTCAAAGCAAAGGAAGATGCGGAAAAATACCAGCAAAATACTGGCTACACGGAGAATACCTATTAATAAATGGAGGAAAAATGTCAAAATCACTAGGAAATGTATACCTAGTAAAAGACATAAAAGAAAAAGGATATGACCCAATAGTATACAAACTATTCAGTTACTCATGTCATTACAGAAACAAACTAAACTTTACATGGGAAGGAATAGACTCTGCATCAAAATCATTAGAAAGACTGCGTAACAGTTACCAACTAAACTTAAATGGAACAGACGAATTAACAGTTGAGGACAAAGAAAAATTAGCACAAATAGAAGAAAATTTCCACAAAGCAATAAATGATGACTTAAACATGCCACTTGCAATGAGTTTTGTGTGGGAAGCAGCAAGATTTGAAAAGAAAAATCCGGAAGTTGCTAGATTACTTGCAAAATTTGACACAGTTCTTGGAATTAAAATAGATGAAGCAAATACAGAAAAAGAGGAAATTCCACAAGACATTTTGGATTTAGTTGAACAAAGAAAAATAGCAAGAGAAAACAAAGACTGGGCAAAATCAGATGAATTAAGAGATTTAATAAATCAAAAAGGATATTTAGTAAAAGATACTAAAAATGGAGTAGAAATAAACAAAATAATAAATTAAGAAAAAAGCAAAATATCCAGAAATTTGGTTATTAATAAAAATAAAAAAACAAAAAGGAGAACAACCTTTTTAAAACAAATTAGGAGGAATCAAAATGGCAATATTATTACCAGGAGGAGCAGGATTTATAGGAAGTCACACTGCAGTAGAGTTATTAAATAAAGGAAGAGAAATAATTATAATAGACAACTTCTCAAACAGTACACCAAAATCATTAGAGTCTATTAAGAAAATAACAGGAAAAGACTTTAAATTTTATGAAATGGACTACATGGACAAAGAAAAACTAGAAAAAGTATTTGAAGAAAACAACATAGAAGCAGTAATGAACTTTGCAGGATACAAAGCAGTTGGAGAATCTGTACAAAAACCAATAGAATACTACACAAACAATATATCAGGAGCATTAGTAGTATTAGACACGATGAGAAAATATGGATGCAAAAAATTCATATTTAGTTCATCTGCAACAGTATATGGTGAACCAGAAAAAATGCCTATAACAGAAGATACACCAACAGGTGGAACAACCAATCCATATGGAACAACAAAATTATTTATAGAACAAATACTAAAAGACATTTACAAATCTGACAACACATGGGACATCTGCATACTAAGATATTTCAATCCAGTAGGAGCACATGAAAGCGGACTAATTGGTGAAGAACCAAAAGGAATACCAAACAACTTAATGCCATATGTAGCAAGAGTTGCAGCCGGAACATTAAAAGAATTATCAGTATTTGGAAATGATTACAACACACCAGATGGAACAGGTGTAAGAGATTATATCCATGTTGTTGACTTAGCAAAAGGACATATAAAAGCATTGGAAAAATTAGAAAAAGAAAATGAAGGTTTATATATCTATAACTTAGGTACAGGACATGGTTATAGTGTTTTAGATATGGTTAAAGGTTTTGAAAAAGCAACAGGTAAAAAGGTTGCGTATAAAATAGCACCTCGTAGACCTGGGGATATTGCTACATGTTATGCTGACCCTACTAAGGCAAAAGAAGAATTAGGTTGGACAGCAGAAAAAAATATCGATGATATGTGCAAAGATAGTTGGCACTACATTGAAGAGAGCCAAAAATAATTTAATGGACTGCGAATTGTAATATTGTTTTTAATAAAAAATAAAAAAATATAAAAAATGGTTGATTTTTACAAATAAGTATGGTATTATAATGCCATACTTATTTTAGTATTTTTTTAATCTAAAGAATTTTTTATTCATATTTTTATATCTAATATTTTTTAATTCAGACTCCTTCAGAGTACAAAAATTTATATTCTGCCTAATTTGAAAATTAATTCAAAAGGCATAAAGGAAAGGAGGGATACATGTGAGCAGTGAATTTGAAAAAGTTGTGTTGCAAAAATTTGACGAAATAAGTGGTAAATTAGAACATTTAGATAATAAAATTGATGCAGTAAATAACAATCTAAATGCAAAAATTGATGCAGTAGAAGAAAACTTAAACAATAAAATTGATGCAGTAGAAGAAAACTTAAATAAAAAAATCGGCGCAGTAGAAGAAAACTTAAACAATAAAATTGATACAGTAGACAACAACTTAAATAAAAAAATAGACTATGTAGACGCTAAACAAACAAAAAGATCAGATAGTATTATGGATAAATTAGATTACATGAGTAATAACATAGCACAAATACTTGAAGAACAAATAAAAATGCGTAAAGAAATGAAAGAATACAATGAAAAAAATGAAAAAGAACATAGAATGTTTGAATATGAAATAAGCAACTTAAAAAGATATGTAGTATAATAATAAAAAAATACCTTCTGATTAACTAAAACAGAGGGTATTTTTTATAAAAAATTTTAACCAGAAAGAATTAACCCTGCAAAAAGTGGCAAACTTTTAAAAAAGAACCCTGCAAAAAGTGGCAATTGTAAAATAATGTAAAAAACAAAAAATAATTGCATAAAAAAAACATCTATGGTATAATTTGAAAAGTACAATGGAAAAAAGGTGAAAAAAATGAAAACAATATTAGTAGTAATATATATATTAGTATTTTTAATATTTGCACTATGCCTATACGCAGTAACGCAAATAAAACTATTAGGAATAAAAATAAAAGACTTTTGGAGTTTTATAGAAGCAAACCAAATGCTAGACAAACTAGAAAAATTAGCAAAACAATACGAAAACATGTCACCACAAGAACAAGTAATATACCTAGCAGAAGCGGAAAAAATCTTCACAGCATTTGACAAAGTACCAGAAGCACTCTGGGACGAAGAATACGAAAAATACAAAAAAGTACTAAAAAAATATAATGATATAAAAATGTTCAGATGGGCATCAAACTAAAAATATAAAGAAAACAGGATATACAAAATAATAATAAGAAAAGTAAATTCTTATAACATAGAAAGCTCTATATAAACTTATAGGGCTTTTTTATAACAAAATTCAAGGAGAAACAAAATGAATTTAAACATAAAAAGAACAATATTTGCAATTTTAACAATAGCAACATGCATAATAATATTTATATTTTCAAATCAAAACGGAGAAAAATCAGGACTAACAAGTAGAGGATTCGTAAGAAAAATAGTTGAAATAACAGGAATTACAAATAATTTAAACGAAACAGAAAAAGAAGAATTAATAGAAAATTGCCAATTTGTTGTAAGAAAATTAGCACATTTTTCAATATACACAATATTAGGGATAAATGCTTTAGGATTTATTAACACATACACAAAAATAAGTTTTAAAAAACAAATAGGAATAACAATGCTTTTTGGATGCTTATATGCAACATCAGATGAATTCCATCAAATGTTTTCAAATGGAAGAACTGCATCCCCAAAAGATGTGTGCATAGATACTTTAGGAGTATTGTTTGGGATAGGAATTTATATGCTGGTTAAAAAAATAATAATAACAATAAAAGAATACAAATTAGAAGATGGAAAACAGACAATATAAATGAAACGCGAATATTAGAACACAAAATAACACTAAAAGTTATACGAAAATAATCTAAACTATTGACAAAAAAGTGCAAATTTCTTATACTATACTTAGTATAAAAAATAAAAGTAAAAGGGATGAAAAATAAAATGTATGAAAACATTGAAATACTACACACACACACACACACACACACACACAGGTAATCTAAAGGAATATAAAATTACATATATATAATTTGATAAGGCAGGAATATTATATTTTGCACTAAGTAATACTAATAGTGCGTATAATATTGTTGCCTAAATCCGGTGGAAAAAACAAGAAAAAAGCAAAAAACAACGAAAATAATTGATTTTTTAAATAAAGTATTATATAATTTAAAATAGAGTTGACTGATGACAAAAAAACGTTAATAGGGGGATTTAAAGTGGATATGAATGGAATAAAAAATTGCAACATTGCATTAGAAAATGAAGTTGTAAAAAATGAAATACCAGTTAGTATCACAATAGAAAAAAGTAAAAATAAAATAAAGAAAAAATTAGAGGATGTTATAAAAAGAATAATTGATATTTGTGGAGGTCTAGTAGGAACAATAGCACTAATACCATTAACAATTATAATATACGTAGCTAGAATTGCGATGCATGAAAATGATGGCCCAATATTTTATGACCAATTGCGAATAGGCAAAAATGGTAAAGTATTTAAAATGTATAAATACAGATCAATGGTTATTGGTGCAGATGAAAAATTACATAAATATTTAGAAGAAAACGAAGAGGCTAGAAAAGAATATAAAAAATATAAAAAATTAAAAAAAGACCCAAGAATTACAAAGGTAGGAAATTTTATAAGAAGAACAAGCCTTGATGAATTTCCACAATTTATAAATGTCTTAAAAGGTGATATGAGTTTGGTTGGACCTAGACCGTATCTTCCAAGAGAAAAAGAGGATATGGGCGAATATTATGATTGCATTATTAAGACTAGACCTGGAGTTACAGGATATTGGCAAATTGCTGGTAGAAATGATGTTACTTTTGAGGATAGATTGAGGATGGATTATGAGTATAATAAAAAGAAAAGCTTGAAGGTAGACTGTAAATTACTTGTAAAGACATTTTTAAAAGTAGTAAAAAAAGAGGGAGCAATATAAACAATAATAGGGGGATTATATGAAAATTGCAATGATTCGGGCATAAAAGAATTCCAAGTAGAGAAGGAGGAGTAGAAATTGTTGTAGAAGAACTTTCTACAAGACTCGTAAAACTTGGCAATAAGGTAGATGTATATAATAGAAAAGGAAAAAATGTTCAAGATAAAAATGCAGACAAAGAAAATAAAAAAATAAAAGAATATAAAGGTGTAAAAATAATAACAATACCAACAATAAATAAAAAAGGAATAGATGCATTTTTATACAGTTTTTGTGCAAGCATAAGAGCATTGTTTGGACATTATGATGTACTTCATTATCATGCAGAGGGCTCATGTGCAATGTTATGGATACCGCACTTATTTCATAAAAAAATTATTGTTACAATACATGGCCTAGATTGGCAACGCAGTAAATGGGGAGGATTTGCAACAAAGTACATAAAATATGGAGAAAAATGTGCTGTAAAATATGCGGATCAAATAATCGTATTATCTGAAAACGTAAAAAAGTATTTTAAAGATACTTATAATAGAGAAACCGTATTTGTTCCAAATGGAATAGAAAAGCCAACAATGAAAAAGGCAAATATAATAAAGAATAAATATGACTTAAATAAAGATGATTATATATTATTTTTAGCAAGAATAGTTCCAGAAAAAGGATTAGATGACTTAATAGATGCATATGAGAAAATCAAGACTGATAAAAAATTGGTAATTGCAGGAGGAGCAAGTCATACAAATGATTATCTAGAACATATAAAAGAAAAAACAAAAAATAATAAAAATATAATTATGACAGGTTTTGTACAAGGTGATGAATTAGACGAATTATATAGTAATGCGTATTTGTACTGCTTACCAAGTCATATAGAAGGAATGCCAATATCTTTATTAGAAGCATTAAGTTATGGGCGCAATGTATTAATAAGTGATATTGATGAAAATATTCAGGTTGCAGAAAAATATGCAACGACATTTAAAATGGGAGATGTTTCAGATTTAACAAATAAATTGGAAGCATGCATTGAAGGAAAAAATAGATATAATGACAATGAAATTCAAGAATATGTTTTAAATAAATATTCTTGGGATGATGTTGTAGAAAAAACATTGAAAATATATAAGGAAATAGAAAAATGAGGATTTTACTAGTAAATAAATTCCATTACCTAAATGGTGGAAGTGAAAAATATTATTTTGAATTAGGAAAATTATTAAAAAAACATGGAAACGAAGTAGCATATTTTTCAATGAAAGATGACAGAAATATAAAAACTGGAGAAAAAGAGTATTTTGTTGAAAAAATAGACCTAAATACAGGTAGCAAATTAAAAGCATTAGATGTTATATATTCAAAAGAGAATTATAAAAAAATGCAAGAAGCAATAGATGATTTTAAGCCAGATGTAGTGCACTTAAATAATTTTCAAAGACAATTATCAGAATCAATTGTAGAATGTTGTAGAGATAATAATATACCTATGGTATTTACCGCACATGATGTACAAGCCATATGTCCAGCAATAAGTATGTTGGATTCGGAAAAAAATATATGTGAAAAATGTATTAACGGAAAATATATGAATTGTTTCAAGAAAAAATGTGTAAAAAACTCTACCCTAAAAAGTTTGTTAAGTGCTTATGAAGGAAACTACTATAGAAGAAAGAAAGTTTATACAAAAAAAATAAAAAATATAATAACGCCATCAATATTTTATAAAAACAAATTAATAGAAGATGGAATACAAGAGGATAAAATAAAAGCAATACATAATTTTATTAACTTAGAAGAATATAATTTGAAAGTAGAAGATGAAGGATATGCATTATACTCCGGAAGGCTTGCAAAGGAAAAAGGAATTCTTAATTTAGTCGAAGCATTTTCAAACTTAATAATAAATAATAAAAACAATGATAAATTAAAGAATATAAAACTTTACATTGCAGGAAATGGACCAGAAAAAGAAAATATAGAGAAAACAATAAAAGAAAACAAGTTAGAAGACAAAATAATCCTGCTAGGATATTTAAATCAAAAAGATTTAAAAGAGTATACAAGAAAATGTGGTTTTTTAGTAATACCATCAATTTGGTATGAAAATGGACCATATTCAGTAATAGAAACACAATCTATTGGCAAAGCAATAATAGGAGCCAATATAGGTGGAATTCCAGAAATGGTAATAAATAATGAAAACGGACTTACATATAAATATAATGATGTTAAAGAACTTGAAGAAAAAATGAAAAGACTATTTAGTGATATTGAACTAAGAGAAAAATTTGGAAATAATGCAAAAGAATTTGCTAATAAAGAATATAGTCCAGAAAACTATTATAAAAAACTAGAAAAAATTTATAAGAATTTAATAGGAGTGAAATAATATGGCTGAAAAAAAATTAAATGGTACAGTTATTGTTACATATAGATGTAACGCAAGATGCACAATGTGCAATAGGTATAAAGCACCATCAAGACCAGATGAAGAAATAAGCATTGAAACAATAAAAAAATTACCTAAAATGTATTTTACAAATATAACAGGTGGAGAACCTTTTATAAGAGAGGATTTGCCTGAAATAGTAAGAGAATTATATAAAA
>ERZ773224.2282-NODE-2282-length-20666-cov-10.805929_pt1 | contig 20666 bp, 20 predicted proteins | sample MGYA00580526_ERZ773224 | MGnify/ENA primary metagenome ERZ773224 (study PRJEB29015, sample SAMEA2737743) | human gut metagenome | biome: human gut; feature: human-associated habitat; material: faeces | place: China | collected 2012 ... | reverse complement strand
CCCTCTCCGTCTGCTCCCGTTGGTCGCAGCCACCTCTCCCAAAGGGAGAGGCAAGAAACGCTCCCTCCACGGTCTTGGCTCCCCCTTTGGGGGAGCTGTCACCGAAGGTGACTGAGAGGGCGTAGAGGTCCCTCACAGCCCCGTCGGCGGGGCGCTTTCGCCGGGAAGGCCGACGGGCTGGTTTGCCGTGCCCGCCGCCTGCTGGCGCAGGGCCGAGCGGGTGACCTCGGCCCAGGAATACTGGGTCATGTACTCGCCCCGGTAGGTGTTGGCGGACGAGCGGTCGCCCCGCAGGTAGTTGTAGTAATCGCAGTCCACCTTGCCGGTGTCGATGGCCAGCATGCTGCGGCCGCGCACCAGCAGGCCGGTGACGCCCGCGCCCTCCAGCGTGTGGTTGAGATCAAAGATCAGGTTGCGCAGGTGGCTGTGCAGCGAGGCGGTGTCGGGCCGGTCCTCCCACAAAACGGCCAGCATCTCGCCGTTGGTGCAGGCAGCACCGTTGCGGTCCACCAGATAGGCCAGCAGCTCCTTGCTCTTGCTGCGCTTGAACGAGAGCGGACGCCCGCCCACGAACACTTCAAAGTTGCCAAAGCACTGCACCTTGACGCCCGCAGGCACATCCTCGGCCGGATACCGCAGATTTTCCAGCACATTGCGCACATCAGCCTCGTTAGCCGGTTTGAGCAGGAAGCCGCTGACAAAGATCTGCAGGGCTTCCAGCGCATACTCAGGGTGTTCCGTCACCACGATCAGATTGCAGCGCGGCTGGATCTTCTGGATCATGCGAGCCAGGGCGAGGCCGTTCATCCCCGGCATCTCCAGATTCAAAAAAGCTGCATCCATCGGACCCTGACGCAGCCAGGTCAACGCATCGTCTGTGGTCATCGCACTGATATAATCGCAATCCGGTGCCACTCTGCACAAGATACGGATCAGAGAATTGATCGCAAGCTGTCCGTCGTCTACGACCAGAATTTTCATCCATATCACCTCCTGACGTATGTAAGCAAATTCCCCTTCTCCTTATAATTTTATCACGCAGACGTTCTTTAAGCAAGTTCTTTCGGGCAAAAAAAGCCAAAAAGCCATTCCCGTCGGAAACTCTCGTCGTGCTTTTGGCACTTTGATGAGAAATCCGACCCGAAAATGGCAATTCTGACTATTTTATTGGGTTAGCAGCAAGGCATTGTTTCTGCCAGTCAGCGCATCCGCATCCGGCTGTCCCAGCATGCCGCACAGCCGCTCATAGGCCGCCTGCATCCGGGTGGCCCGGGTCGTGCAGTTATGTGCGTCCGAGGAGATCGCGTCCACAAGGCCGTCCTTCAGCCAGCGGTCCAGCTTCCGGCGCTGAAAGAATCCGCCCTCCAGCACCGTGGCCGCATTGACCTGACAGCGGATGCCGTACTGTTCCTTCAGGCGGGACAGCGCACCGCTGCGGGCAAGGCGGGGGTAGCGCTCAATGTGCGCCAGCAGCACCCGGTAGCCGCTGCCGGTGATCTGCCGCAGGGCCGTTTCCACTTCCGCCGCCGCCACATCGGGCACGAACTCCAGCAGCACCCAGTCGGTGCCGCCCAGCGTGACCAGGCTGTGCTCCGCCGCCGCATAGGCCGCAGCCGGGGTATACAGCAGCTCCGAGCCGCTTTCCAGCATCAGGTCGTAGCCCTTTTCGGCGCAGTAAGCCCGTGCAAAATCAAGATGCCGCTGATACACGTCCAGCGGAAAGGGCTCCATGCCCGGCGTGCTGTGAGAGGTGGCAAACAGACGGGTGACCCCATCCGCCGCCGCCGCATCCAGCATGGCAAACATCTCTTCCCGCGTGCGGGCACCGTCGTCCACACCATAGACGAAATGCGCGTGATAATCCGTAAAGCCGCTCATTTCTTTTCAGCCGTGTGCTTGTGCTTATAGTACCGGTTGTAGTAGCCATATTTGCCGTAGGTACGGTAGTAATACTTGCGGCTCAGGTAGCTGTCGTAATCCACCTGGTTCAGCACAGTGCCCAGGATGGGGCAGCCGCTCTGCTCGATCTGCTGCTTCACGTCCAGCAGCTCCTGGCGGCGCACATCGTTGTACTGCACAGCGATCAGGGTGCCGTCGCAGGATTTTGCGATCTCGGCAGCATCAATGACCACACCCACAGGGGCGGCGTCCACCAGCACATAATCCACCCTCTGGGCCAGGGTGTCCAGCAGGTCCTTGAAGTGATGGTTGCTCAGCAGAGCCAGAGGGTTGGGCACATCCCGGCCCACCGGAACCATCAGGGCACCGGGGATATCGGTCTGGTAGATGACCTCCTCCATGCCCACCATGCCGGCCAAAAAGTGGGAAAGGCCCTTGTCGTCGTTGCGGCCGTTCTCAAACTGCAGGCCGTACTGGGCGTTTATCATGCTGCGGCGCAGGTCGGCGTCCACCAAGGCCACCTTCATGCCACGCTGGGCCAGGGTCCGCATCAGGTTCATGGACAGATAGCTCTTGCCCTCCGAAGCGTGGCAGCTGGTGATCATGATCTTTTTTACAGTTTCACCTGCAAAGGACAGGTTGGTGCTCAGGGTGTTGAAGGCCTCGCTGCCTGCATAGTCCAGTTCCGGAAATTTTGTGATCTTCAGCTGTTTCATGCGTTCCTCCCGGCCTTTCCGCCCACACGGCGGCAAATATCTTTGCTCAGGCGCTTCATGCGGCGCTGGAAGTTGCTGCCCTTTTTGGGCTCGGTGCCACCCACCAGGGGCACAGAGGCCAGCACCACCATGCCGGTGTACTTGCGGATCTCCTCAGCGGATTTATAGGTATCGTCCAGCAGCACCCGCAGCACCACAACACCGCAAGCCAGCACAAAGCCTGCCAGGAAGCCCAGCAGGATGTTCTTGGTCTTGCTGGGGCTGAAGGGGTTGGCCGGTACCCGGGCCGAGGACATGATGGTGGGCTCGTCGGTCTTCATCTTCTCCGCAATGTAGCTTGCGCCCACCTCAGCATACTCATTGGCAATGGCTGCAGCCTCTTCGGGGTCTGCATCGGTCACCGTAATGTCCAGCATACGGGTGTCGTTGGCATTGGTCACGCTGAGCATGTTGTCCATCTGGGTATAGGTATAGTCCAGATCCAGTGCACTGATGACCTTTTCGTGCACCTCCCACATCTCAAACACCTTGATGTAGTCGCTGGTCAGGGCGCTGCCGATCTGAATATCCGACAGGTTCAGCACCGAGTCGTTGCGGCTGACCACATAGATGGTAGAGGTGGCCTTGTAGAGGGGGGTCACCAGCAAAAAGGTATAGAGTGCTGCCAGCACCATTCCTGCTGCGGCGGCTGCCGCAATAAACTTCCAGTGGTCCAGCAGGCCCATGCAAAGTTCCAGAAGATCAATGGTATCTTCTTCCTGCTGCGGCCGCACCTCGGAACGATAAGGTTCCTGCGTTAAAGTATCTCGCTGCACTTCGTTGCTCCTTTAAAATCCCTTGGCTTTCTCCGTGAAAAATGCGGCGTCCTCTTTTTCGGAAGAGAGCGCCGCAGGACAAAGTCGTTCTGTTTTTACTTCCGGGTCACAGCTGCAATGTAGGCCTTGCCTGCCTGCAGGTTGATCATGGTGGTGGCATCCAGCTCCAGCTGGACCTTACGGACCTTACGGGCCACACCGTTCACCACAACGGTCTCCTCCACGACCACACCGGCCAGAGGCAGGTTGACGATCTTGCCGTTGGGGGTCTTAACACGGATGATCACGGCAACGGTGGTGCCGCTCTCCGGCAGAGCTGCCATGGGGACCTTGACGGTGATCTTGTCCATGCCGGTCTTGTAGCCGGAGACCTTGATCTCCTTGATCTCGCTGACGGTCACGGCGTCCTTCTCACTGCCCAGGATCTTCGCAGCTGCATCCACAGCCTCTGCAGTCAGGTACTTCTCCACGCCCTCGCCCTTCAGCTGGGTCTCTTCCTTACTGGAGTCCTCCGTGGTCTTGACCTCCACCTGCAGGCCCTCGCTGCTGACAGAACCGGAAGTAGAGACCTCAGTCTTGCCTGCATCGGCATCGGTGCCAGTCTTGCTGGGCACAGACTCCACCGCAAAAGCGGTAGCGGCAGCCATGCTCACCAGCAGAGCTGCGGAAACCATGGCGCAAACGATCTTTTTCATTTTCATAAGAATATACCCCTTTCAGACCAGTTCTCTCGGCTTTGAGAGCGTCTTTATCCTAAACGTGTCTTGGGCACGCTTATTCAACTTTTTCGTAAAACAATTGCAGCACCGCCTGCTGCAACGCATCGGCATCCGGATAAAACTCCATAAAGCCATCCTCCCCGACCTGATAGGTGCCATCCGGTTTGATGGTGTCCAGCCGGGTGTAGTCCTTTGCCGCCCAGGCCTCGTTCACCAGCTGACCTTTGGCCATGCTGGTGGTCAGGTAGGGCTGCAGGGCGTCGTAGGCGTCCACGGCAAAGTTCTGATCCTTCTGCAGTTTTTCATCCAGCTGCACCGACAGCTGTCGGATGTAGCTTTCCTGCCGCGCCATGCGGGCCTCGTTGGTGCCTACACCGACACTGCGGCGGGAGCGGACATAGGTCTCGGCCTGCTCGCCCTGCAGCGTGAGGGTCGTGCCCTTGGTCATGGCCGGGTCGATGGCGGAGAAATCATCCTCCAGCGTCACGGTCACACCGCCTGCCAGATCGTTCAGGGTGGAAATGCCGTCCAGCCCCATGGCCAGATACTGGTCGATGGTCTGTCCGCCCAGCAGGTTTCCCACTGCTTCCACGGTCACCTCGCAGCTGGTCTCGCGGCCATCGCCAAAGGCATAACCCAGACAGATCTGCTCGGTCACCGGCTCGTAGCGGTCACCCAGCAGGCCCAGCACCGTCACGGGGGTCATGGTGTCGCGGTCGATCTGCAGCTGCTGCACCGTCTTGTCCGCGTCATCCAGTACCACCAGCCGCAGAAAGTCGGCCTGGCCGGCCTTGCGGTACTCGTAGCTGTCCTGCGTGTCGTGGTCCACGCCCATGACCAGGATCGTGGTCAGGCGGCTTTTTTTGCGGTAGGTCACGCCGTCCACTTCCACAGTCTCCTGGTCGGCCTGGGGCAGCTGGGTGCGGGTCTCCGGCTTTTCTGCCCGTTTCTCCAGCCAACGACCCCCGCCGTACAGTACCAGCACGACCGCCAGAACGGCCAGCAATGCTGCTGCAGCATGAAAAACCGTCTTGTTTTTTTGTTCTTGTTTCTTCAACGGGATCGCTGCTCCTTGCTTTGGTCCGAAACGCTCTGGGATTCCAGAGCATCTCATTCATTTATTATGCGTCACAACTCCGCAACTGTCAATAGATTTTATTTCATCTTTCCTGTTTTTTTCATGTTTTTCTGTCACATAAACGCAACCGGCCCCGGCTATGGAAAACTACCTTCCACAGCCGGGGCTGGTTCGTCTGTTTTATTTCAGGTCCAGTTCCGGCGGTACGTCGATCTGATCTGAAACATATTTCCCGTTCTTCTTGCGCTGGCGCACACACTCGGTGAGCAGATATTCGATCTGTCCGTTCACCGAGCGGAAATCATCCTCTGCCCAGGCAGCAAGGGCATCGTAGAGTTTGGCGTTCAGGCGCAGGGGCACCTGCTTTTTGGGCTCTGCCATCAGTACAGGCTGCCGCTGTTCACGATGGGCTGGGCGTCGCGGTTGCCGCACAGCACCACCAGCAGGTTGGACACCATGGCTGCCTTGCGCTCGTCATCCAGCTCTACCACCTTGTTTTCGTTCAGACGGTCCAGTGCCATTTCCACCATGCCCACAGCACCGTCCACAATCATCTTGCGGGCGTCGATGATGGCACTGGCCTGCTGGCGCTGCAGCATGACCGCTGCGATCTCCGGCGCGTAGGCCAGATAGGTGATGCGGGCTTCCACCACCTCGATGCCGGCCTCGGCCACGTTCTTCTGGATCTCGTCCCGGATGCGGGCAGCCACTACCTCGGAGGAGCCGCGCAGGCTGCCCTCGTCGGCTACGCCGTCGCCGGTGGTATCCACGTTGGGAGAAACATCATAGGGGTACACCCGCACCACGTTGCGCAGGGCACTGTCGCACTGCAGGGAGAGATATTCCTTGTAGTTGTCCACGTTGAACACAGCCTTGGCGGTATCGGTCACGCGCCAGATGACTGCAATACCGATCTCCACCGGGTTGCCCAGACAATCGTTGATCTTCTGGCGGGAGTTGTTCAGGGTCATCATCTTGAGCGAGATCTTTTTGCTCATGGACTCGACGCTCATCTGAGCATTCTGACCGTTACCGCCAAACAGCGCAGCCACGTTTGTTTCCTTGCTGTTCACATCTCCGCTCTGGCTCAGGCGGGTGCCGGCGGCGGGGTTGACGGCGGTACAGAAGGGGTTTACCCAGTAGAAGCCCTGTCCCTTCAGGGTGCCGATGTAATCGCCAAACAGGGTGAGCACCAGCGCCTCCTGCGGCTTTAGCACTTTAAGGCCGCAGAACAGGAAAATACCTGTGATCCAATACGCAATGGACAAAATCAGCAGCGGCACGCCCAGAAGCATCCGGTCTGCATCCAGCAGGGTGATGCTGCAAATGAACAGAGCAATGGATGCTACATAGCCCAGCAGAGTCAGCAGCAGCATGGTCATGCCGTTCTTCTTGGTCTGTAAGATCTTCTCTTCCATAAAATGTCCCTCCTTTACAGGGTTTGGAAGTTTCTTTCTGATATCAAAATCATATCACATTGTATTTTGATTGTCAAGTACAGATCAGTCTTGCAGGCGTGGCATTATTATGGTACAATAAAGCCACAGAAAGGAGCTGATATCATGCCGCGCATTATTCCGATCCGCGACCTCAAAAACACTGCCGCTGTCTCCCAGATGTGCAGTGAATCCAAAGAACCTGTCTATATCACCAAAAATGGCTATGGCGATATGGTCATTATGAGCATGGAAGCCTATGAAGAAAAGATGCAGCTTCTGGACGCTTACGCCAAGCTGGATGCTGCCGAGCAGCAGGTGGAAGCCGGACAGACACAGGATGCCCGCAGCGCCTTGCAGGAATTGAGAGCACGTTATGGCATATAAGTTGGTTGAAACAGCCCTTGCACAGGCAGACCTGGATGCGATCCTGTCCTACCTTGCCTTATCGCTGGAAAATCCCGCCGCTGCCACAGCCTTTGCTAATGAAGTTGAAAAGTGCTACGCGGCATTGGAACAGCTGCCCTATCTTTACGAGCAGTGCCGCGACCCTCGGCTTTCTTCCAAAGGCTACCGTAAAGCTGTCATCAAGCATTATCTGCTGATCTACCGTGTGGATGAAGCGCAAAAGACTGTTTATCTGCTTCGGTTCTTCTATGGCCGTCAGAATTACGAAACATTGTTATAACACAAAACCTCCCACTCGAATGAGCGGGAGGTTTTATGATACACAGTTATAATTACCAGAACCAATACCGTTTCTTGACGGCGATATACACGATCAGGCAGACTACGGTCAGCGCACCGGCGGCGATGAAGAAGGTCCAGTTGATATTGGTGAAGCGCAGATTCTGGTTGGTCAGCAGGTAGCTGCCAGCCGTATCGGCGGTGATGGTGCCATCCTTGTAGCTGTTCAGGAACTGCCACTTTTCACTGGCAGTGTTGTGCAGATACAGGCGGCTGTAAGCGGCGTTCTCACCGGTCAGGGTGATCTGCACCACGCAGGGCAGCGCACCGCTTTCGCCCAGCTGGAAGCTCAGGCCGTTTTCATCGGGGACAAAGGTCAGGGCGGTGCTGAACCCGCCCTGGGTGCTCTTGATGCTGGTGCCATCGATCCGCAGGGTATAATCCTCGCCCAGCACGATCAGGCTGCGGCCTGTGGTGCGCAGGGCGCTCAGGATCTCGCCGGTGATGGCGGGCACGTCGCTCTGATAGAGGGACACTTCCTCCCCTGCGGCGTTCTGGATGGCGGCCACGGTGGCATCGGTGGTGACGTTGTCCTCGGTGCCCTCACCGCTGGTATCGCTGCTGCTGCCGGAGGTGGATGCGGTGCGGTTGACGATGACCGTGACCGAGGTGGAGGCGGTGCCGTTGGAGACCACCACGGAGGTGGCACCCGTGGCAACGCCGGTGATGACACCGGAACCGCTGACGGTGGCGATGCTCTTGTCCTGGCTCTTGAAGGTCAGGCTCTGGCTGGCGGAGGCCGGCGACACCTTGCCGGTGATGGTCTTGGAGGAGCCCGGCTTGAGCACCACATAGTTGGTGTTCAGGGAGATGGACTGGCTGGAGACGGTGCTGGTGTTGGCCGCAACCACCGTAACGGTGGCCGTGCAGCTCACGTTGCCGTCCGTGGCGGTGATGGTGGCCTTGCCGGGGGCAACACCGGTCACCTTGCCAAAGTTGTTGACGGTGGCCACCTTCTCATTGGAAGAGCTCAGGCTGACGTTGATATAGTTGGCCGCCGAGGTGGGCAGCACTGCCAGCGAAAGGCTGGTGGTCTCGCCCACGGCAATGGTGCTGGATGCAAGGGTGATGTCCATTTCGGTGGCGATCATGCTGGCATCCGGCTGGGGGGTGATGGTATAGGTGCAGCTCACCCCGCCGCAGGTGGCGGTGATGTTGGCCGTGCCCAGGCCCACAGCCTGCGCCACGCCCTCACTGTCCACCGAGACAACATTGGGGTTATCAGAGACATAGGTCACGCCGTTCTTGCTGGCGGCATTGGCGGGGGTGGTCACCGGGGAGAGCTGCTGGGCCGTGCCCGCCAGCGGGGCGGCATCGTAGCTGCCGGTCTCGATGCTCTCGGCGGTAACTTTATCCCAGGGAAAGCTCACCTTGGGCAGCGTGAGGGCCAGCGGCGTGGTAACAGGGCCGGCAGCCGACGCAGGCAGGGCGGCGGCACAGGCCAGCACACCCAGCAGAGCCGCGCTGGCGGCCAGCTGTTTCGGGTTCAGTTTCATTCTTTCGTACCTCTTGGGCGTGGAATCGGCGGGCGCTTAGCGGAACAGCACGCCCAGGGCCTCCATCACATAGTCAAAGTAAGTCAGTTCATCGTACTCCACACGGGCGGTGACGCTCATGCCGTTGGAAAGATCCACCTTGTCGCCGCTGGTGCTCACGACATAGGTGTTATCCGGCTTGATGGTCATCTTGTAGTAAGACCCGCTGGTGTTGGTGGTCACGTCACTGTCGATGGAGGTAACAGTGCCGGTCAGGGTGCCGTAGGAATACTCCGACAGGCCGGTGATGGCGATCTTGCAGGGGTCGCCCACGTTGATCAGCGGCCGGTCGTTGACGGTGACAGCCGCCACGATCTCAAGGTCGCTGTTCTCACTGGCCACGGTGGCCAGAGCGGAGCCTGCGCTGAGCACCATGCCCACCTTGTAGGGGGTGTCCATGTGGATGACACCGGAGGTGGGAGCGTAGATGTAGTAATCGTTTGCGCCGGTGTTCAGGGCATCCAGCTGGGCCTCAATGTTGTCAATGTTGGCCTGCACGCTGGTCAGGTTGGCAGAAATGGACTGCAGGGTGGAGTAGTACAGGCTCTCCACTTCGCTCTGGTTCTGCTCCATCATGGTCTTGATCTGCTCGTCGGTGTAACCGGCGGCCTGATAGGGCGAAGCGTCAAACGCCTTCTGGCTGACCTGGCTCTTGTAGCTCTCGTACTGGTAGTAATAGGGCTGATCGTCGATGTCGGTCTCGCTGAAGTAGTTCTTGTCGTCCTGAATGGACTTGAGCAGCTTTTCGTACTGGCTCTTCTGCTTCTTGTAGATGTCCAGCTGCTTCTGGTAGCTGTCCTGCTGGATGTCCAGATCGGTGCTCTTGATGTGGGCGATGAGGTCGCCCTCGGTGACATAGCTGCCCTCCGAGATGTTCAGCTCAGTGATGGAGCCGGAGTAGCTGGACATGATATAGGTCTTGTTGGCCGCCTGCACTGAGCCAGTGGACTGGCTGACGTAGGTGCGCTTGTTCTGGGTGCTCCAGATCACCAGAAACACCATGAGGAAAGCCACCAGAAGAATGAGCGCGTAGCCAAAGGCCGGCAGCTTCTTCTCCATCATAATGCGGCGGTCCTGCAGGTCGGAAAGATTCTGAATGCGAGTGGTCATATTACTTCGTCTCCATAAAAACGTCCATGACACCGTTTTCGCTGTCCTGATTGACGTAGATGCTGTAGGTGGTGCCGGTCAGCTCGATCTCGTGCTCGTAGGCATAGATGTTCAGCTTCTGGCTGGCAAGGCTGCTGTGATCCATGGGGCCGGTGAAGTGGGCGTACAGGCAGCCCTTCACCCGCAGCACAGCGTCCTGCTCGTAGCCCGGCTCCAGGCGGGGGATGAGCTGGTTGACCTGCATCATAAAATAGATCTGCGGCTCCGGGTTGGGGCCGGAGGTAAACTTGACGCACTGGATCACAGGGCCAACCGGCATGGCGCTGTGGCTCTTGATAAAGTTCTGCATCTGGGTCAGGATCACGCCCAGGTTGCCCAGCTCGCTGGCATCGATCTTGCGTGCCAGAACGTTGGTCAGCTTCAGGGTCTTGTTTTCTGCAACTTGGATCTCTCTCATAATAATGTCCACCTGTTTCTTTTTTGTTTGCAATAAGCAATTGTCTGGGGTCAAAGATTCTTTTTTACCGTTTTGCCAAAGACTCTCCTCAAAGCGGCCTCACCCTCTCAGTCAAAGCCTAACGGCTTTGCCAGCTCCCCCAAAGTGGGAGCTCTTGACAAAAAGGGTCACAGCTGCTTTTATATCCGAATTTGTACTTCCCTATCAATGGTCTCGCATACAGCATCAAAATGATTGTTAACATCCCGATTAGAGAACCGTAAAACTTTCAAGCCATAGCCATGCAGGATAGCACTTCGTTCCTCATCGTAAGCTTTCCCCTGTTCAGTATAATGCTGTGAGCCGTCAAGTTCAATAACCAATCTTGCATCCGCGCAATAAAAATCCACAATAAACGATTCAATGATCCGCTGTTTGTAGAATTTTACCGGATATTTCCGCAAGAAAACATACCAAAGCCGTTGCTCCTGTGGTGTCATTTCCCTCCGAAGTCTTCGGGCTACATCCAGCATGTCGTTATTCTTGACAACTATCGTCTTTTTCATCAGCTTATACCTCTACCGGGCTCACCCTCTCCGTCAGCGCACACGCGCTGCCACCTCCCCCAAAGTGGGAGGTTTTGACAGAATGATTCACTCCCTGCACTGTGGGCAAGTCTGCGTTCACACTACGCAAAGGGAAACCCACCGTACACTGCGCTATGCCAAGGGCTCTCCCTTCGGGAGAGCTGGCGCAAAGCGCCTGAGAGGGTGAGGATGCTCACGGTAAGCCACTCACACAGCGATAAAGTGTCACTATAGCTTATACCTCTACCGGGCTCACCCTCTCCGTCAGCGCACACGCGCTGCCACCTCCCCCAAAGTGGGAGGTTTTGACAGAATGATTCACTCCCTGCACTGTGGGCAAGTCTGCGTTCACACTACGCAAAGGGAAACCCACCGTACACTGCGCTATGCCAAGGGCTCTCCCTTCGGGAGAGCTGGCGCAAAGCGCCTGAGAGGGTGAGGATGCTCACGGTAAGCCACTCACACAGCGATAAAGTGTCACTATGTAAAGAGCATTCCTGTAAGGATAAACATAATCTTCTACCACACACAATTGCCTACCGCAACGCGATAAGCAACATAAAAATAAGGTGTGCCAGGAGGCACACGCCTCCTGGCACACCATAACGAGGCATTGTTATCTGCCCCGCGCTAACAAGTAGGGCGGTGCAGTTTCCTCAACGCTTCATATTAGCTAAGACTAATTACCAAATGGAGCCAACGACGTTGCCGTCAGCATCCTTAAAGGTGTACTTAGCAGAGGGCTCGCTCTTGAACAGCTTCACATCGCCAGCGGTGTTCTTGACCTCGGTGCGGCCCAGGTTGTAGATAGCAGCAGCGGAGCCCAGGATCTGAGCGATGCCGTCGCCGATCTGACCAGCCTTGAACTTGTCAGCGCCGACAACCTTGCCGAAAGAGGTGCCCAGGCCAGCCTTGGTAGCGTTGCCGCTGAAGACGTAGCCCAGAGTGTTGTGGATGGTATCGCCGATGAAAGCGTTGCCGATCAGGGTAACAACGTTGGTGGAGAAAGCCTTAACGTTGGTCAGGTCCCAGATAGGAGCGGTAACAGCGCCGATAGCGTCGATAAAGCTAGCGCCACCGTTGACGTAGGTCATTTCGTTCTCTGCGATAACAGAGTAGTTTGCAGGCATCATCATAATGAATTACTCCCTTCAAATGAATGAAAAACTTATTTTGGCGATCTTTTTCCGGCTGCGCATCCATCCAAAGATCATTTATGTAACCGAGTGCGCACTCGGCTGCAACTTAATAGGTCATTGCCTCGCCATCGTCGTCTTCTTCAACGACTGCCGCGGGGGCAACGGGTGCAGGCTCTTCCTTCTTGCGGCGGAAGATGCCCTGCTGCAGGTTCCAGAGCTCGTAATACTTGCCCTGCTTTGCCAACAGCTCGTCATGGGTGCCGCGTTCCACGATCTGGCCGTGATCCATGACCAGGATCAGGTCGCAGTCACGGATGGTGGAAAGGCGGTGTGCCACGATCAGCATCGAACGGTCAGCCAGCTGGTTATAGATCATATCAAAGATGGTATTCTCTGTACCAAAGTCCAGGCTGGAGGTCGATTCATCAAAGATGTAAAGGCTCGAATCCTTCAGGAACGCACGGGCCAGTGCAATGCGCTGCTTCTCACCACCGGACAGGCCGTTGCCGGCTTCCTCCAGATAGGTGTTGTACTGCAGCGGCAGCCTGCGGATGAACTCGTGTGCGTCGGCCTTCTTGGCCGCCTCCCGTACCTGATCAAGGGTAGCCTCGGGGCGGGAGATGCGGATATTCTCGAAGATCGTCTTGCTGAACAGCTCAACGTTCTGCGGGACATAGGAAATGCAGCGGCGGACGGATGCATTGCTGTACTCGTCCAGATCAACGCCATCCACACTGATGGTGCCGCTCTCTGGCTCGTAATACTTGAGCAGGAGCTTGGTGATGGTGGACTTGCCGGAACCCGAGGAACCAACCAGCGCCACCTTCTTGCCCTGCGGGATGGTGAAGGAGATGTGATCCAGTGCCGGGGTGCGGTTGCCATACCGGAAGGTGACATCCTTGAACTCAATGTCGCCCTCCATGCTCTCCATCTCGGTGTACTCTCTGGTATCGTCCTGCTCGGATTCATAATCCATGATCTCCGTCAGGCGCTTCATGGAGATGGAAGCCTCCTGAATGGACATCTGCATACCAATGAGTTCACTCACCGGAGAAGTAAAGTAGCCCGAAAGAGTGCTGAACGCCATGTAGCCGCCCAGCGTCAGCTGACCATTCAGCACCTGCGTGATGCCCACATAGGTGGTGACCATGTTCAGCACGGTCATGATCACGCTGGAGATCAGGCTCTGGCCGGTGCTGATCTTGCTGGAACGCAGGCTGATCTTCAGGCTCTTGATGTATTCACGCTCAAGGGCTTCCAGCTCGCGATCCTCGCAGGCGTTGCACTTGATGGTCTCGATGCCGCGCAGGCTCTCGATCATCTGGCTGTTCAAAACGGCCGACTGCACCATCGTCTCTTCATTGATCCGCTTGTAGGGCTGCTTGAAGATGATGACGAGCAGCAGGCTCAGAATGGTGGTAAACAGGGTAATGGAGAACAGCGAGGAGTTCATCCGGAACAGGACAAAGCCTGTACCCACGGCCATCACAATGTCCATGACCACGCTCATTGCAATGCTGGTCAGCACCGATTTGATGGTGCCTGCATCGGAATAGCGGGTGGTGATCTCGCCGGTCTTACGGGATGCAAAGAACTTCATCGGCAGTTTGTACACATGCTCGAAGTAGCCCAGCATCAACGGGATATCGATTTTAATGGAAAGGAAGATCAGGATCCACTGTCTCACGGTCGAAAGCAGCGTGCTGGTCAGGTTGACCACGCTGAACACGACAATGAGCGATACGAGCAGGCTCTTCAACCCGTAGGGCAGCACCTCGTCCATGATCGCCTTGTTGAAAACGGTGGACACGATGCCGATCACTGTCAGGATCACTGAACTGAGAATGGCGTAAGCAAACAGCTTTTTCTGGGGAAGCAGCAGATCCATGTACCGCTTCAACATGTTGTTGCGGGCTGCCTTGGCTTCCTCTTTACCCTCCACCTTATGCTTGCCGGTGCCGCCCTTGAACTCCGCTGTGGGGTTCAGCAGCAGCAGCACGCCGGTGAAGTTTTTATAGAACTCATCCAGGCTGATTTTTTTCAGTTCATTTGCAGGGTCGCCGATGACGACGTAATCCTTGCATTTGTACTTTTTGCTTGCATCAGCCTTGCGTTCTTCTTCCTGCGCCACATGCTTGTGGCGGGCATCGTCCTCCTTAATGGTCGTCTTTTTAAAGATGACCACAAAGTGGGTCATGCCCTGGTCGGTAATGACCTGCGCAATTGCGGGCAGTGTGAAATCGCTTAAAAAGTTTTCGCGGTCAACACGGACAGCCGCCGTGCTGAAGCCCAGCTCATTGGCTGCTTTCTGCAGGCCAACGAGGTTCGTGCCTTTCATGTCGGTTCCCATCATATCCCGCAGGCGGGTGATGGTGATTTCCTTTTTGTAATGGAGGCACACCATTGCGAGCGAAGCGGCCGCGCAGTCCGTAGAATCGTGCTGCCGCACATAGGTATAACGCATACGATGTTTCCTTTACAAGAGACCGACAACCAAAAGCAAACGATCTCTTTTTCAATGTACTGTGTCTATTTCAAAACTACGGCTTTTATTCTAGCACACCCGGTCTGTTTGCACAAGCCCCAGTTTGCTGTTGTTTTGGCCGTAGGTCTGACAAATGAAAAAGGTTTTCTTTTTGCACTCCGGTTTAACAGCGCATAGCCTTCTGCTTTGCCCTGCCCTGCGGAGAACCAGGGCAAAGCAGAAGTCCGCTGCTATCAAAAGAAGGGAGCGCCTACCCTTTGATCTGAGTCAATCACCACGGAACGTTTAAAAACTGTTCCAAGGTTTGGGTGTAGTATACCACAATCTGACAGCATCTTCAAGAGGACATTTTTTAAGAAATCATTAATTTTGAAGATTTTGTGAAAAAAGTCTCAGATTGGTTACAACACCCGGTTAAAAAACAAGCGGCGAAGTTGCCCTCGCCGCCTAATGGCGCCTCTTGCCTGACTCGAACAGGCGACACCCTGATTAACAGTCAGGTGCTCTAACCGACTGAGCTAAAGAGGCACATCTTTCAAAATGCAATTGCGCAGCGCACAATTGACTGCGAAAGGTATTATAACTCTTCTCGCTCCCTTTTGCAAGCCTTTTTTGGAAATTTGTGAAAAAAGTTTTTCAAAGGGGCAGAACCCTCTCAGTCAAAGCCTTGCGGCTTTGCCAGCTCCCCCGAGGGGGGAGCCTTTGGCAGGACCACCGCAAGCAGCTGCTAAAGGCCGGGGCAGTCTTGGCTCCCCCTTTGGGGGAGCTGGCGCGTTAGCGCCTGAGAGGGCGAGCCCGTGTTCCGACACCCTTTTTCTTACGCTTCTGTTACCCTGTCAATACCAGAAAGAAGGTGCCGCCCATCAAGACTGTGATCTACCTCGATGTCCTGCTGCTGACGAATTTTGCGCTCACGCTGCTGTTCCTGCTGGCGGCGGGGCTGCTGGCCGGGGTGGAGTGCCGGGCCGGGCGGCTGCTGTTGGGCGGGGCGGCGGGGGCGGCTTCCTCGTTGGCCCTGCTGGCCCCGGAAGCGCCGGACGCTGCCGCGCTCTTATATAAAGTGTCAACCGCCGCCCTCACGGTGGCCGCTGCCTACGGCTGGCCCGGGGTCAGATGCTTTGCCCGGCTTGTGGGGTGGTTCTGGGCGGGGAATCTGCTGTTGGCGGGGGCGCTGCTCCTGCCCGGGGCCCAGACCAACAACGGCTGCATCTACCTGCCCCTCTCGCCGGGGGCACTGCTGGCGGGCGCGGGCGGGGTGGTGCTGGCCGTACAGGGAGTGCTCCGCTTTCTGGGCCGGGGCGGCGGGCAGGTATTTCCCGCCCGGCTCACTGTGGCAGACACAGCGCTGGATGTCCGGGCCTTCTGCGACACCGGCTTTTCGGTGCAGGAGCCGCTTTCGGGCCGGGCGGTGGTGCTGGTGCGGTTCGGTGCCGTGCAGAGCCGCCTGCCGCCCGCCCTGGGTACTTATCTGGAGCAGCACTTTGCCGGGGCCGCTCCCCTGCCCGTCCCGGCGCTGGGGGTGCGCCTTGTTCCCTGCACCACCGTGGCCGGGCACTGTATCCTGCCGGCCGTCCCGGCCAGCCTGTGCTGCACCGGCTCCCCCGCCGGGCAGGGCAGGGCCGAGCACCTCTATGCCGCCTTCGCCGACCTCCCCCCGCCGCCTGATGGGTGGGAAGTGCTGGTGGGGGTGGAAGCGGGGGAAATGATTCACCCCCTCCGTCACCGCCAAGCGTGACCGAGGACTTCACAAAGGAGGAACCGCCCTTGCATCATCTGCTTTCACTTCTTTGCCGTCTTTATTGCTTTCTGCTGGCCCCTTCCGCCGCCCACTACATCAACGGCGGGCCCAGCCTGCCGCCGCCGCTGACACCGGAGCAGGAAAAGGCCCTGCTGACCCGGATGATGGCGGGGGATGCCGCCGCGCGCGATGACCTCATCACCCACAACCTGCGGCTGGTGGTCTATCTTGCCAAAAAGTACGAGAACAGCGGCGTGCCGCAGGAGGACATGATCTCCATTGGCACCATCGGGCTGATCAAGGCGGTGAACACCTTTACGCCCGCGCGGAACATCAAGCTGGCCACCTACGCCAGCCGGTGCATCGGCAACGAGATCCTGATGTACCTGCGCAAAAGCTCCAACCGGCGGCAGGAGGCCAGCATCGACGAGCCCCTGAACACCGACGGCGACGGCAACGAGCTGCTGCTCTCGGACGTGCTGGGCAGCGACGAGAACCTTGTGGGCCTGCAATTGGAGCAGGCCGCCGAGCGTGCCACTCTCCGGCGCTCCGTGGAGCAGCTGGCCCCCCGGGAGCGGCAGATCATGGAGCTGCGCTTCGGCCTTGTGGACGGCGTGGAGCACACCCAGAAGGAAGCCGCCGATGCCCTTGGCATCAGCCAGAGCTACATCTCCCGGCTGGAAAAGCGGATCATCCGTCAGCTGAAAGAGGTGCTGGAGCGGGAGTAGCTGCTAACAATTCCCATGTATCTTCCCTGCCCTCTTACCCCATACTTCCGGTATCAACGTAACCGGAGGTTCGGGGGATGTACAACAAAGTGGAATTATGCGGGGTGGACACGGCCCAGCTGCCGGTGCTTTCCGAAGCGGAAAAGCGGCAGCTGCTCACCCGGGCGCGGGCAGGCGATGCCGCCGCCCGGCAGGCCATGATCGAAGGCAACCTGCGGCTTGTCCTGAGCGTGGTGCAGCGGTTCGCGCAGCGGGGGGAGAATCTGGACGACCTGTTTCAGGTGGGGTGCATCGGGCTCATCAAGGCCATCGACAACTTTGACCCGGCCCAGCCGGTGCGGTTTTCCACCTACGGCGTGCCCATGATCATCGGGGAGATCCGGCGCTTCCTGCGGGACAACAACGCCCTGCGGGTCAGCCGCAGCCTGCGCGATGCCGCCTACAAGGCCATGCAGGCCCGGGAGACGCTGGAAAAGCAGCTGGGCCGGGAGCCCACCGTGGACGAGGTGGCCCGGCAGGCAGGACTTTCCCGCCGGGAGGTGAATGCGGCGCTGGAATCGGTGGTGGAGCCCATCAGTCTGGAAGAGCCCCTTTACACCGATGGCGGCGATGCCATGTATGTCATCGATCAGGTGCGCGACCCGGACAGCGAGGACAGCTGGATCAGCGGGTTGGAGTTCCGGCAGACCGTGGCCGGGCTGACCCCGCGCGAAAAGCGGATCATGGAGCTGCGCTACCTCAAGGGCGAGACCCAGATGGAGGTGGCGCGGGAGATCGGCATCAGCCAGGCGCAGGTCTCCCGGCTGGAAAAGGCCGCGCTGGAGCAGTTCCGGCACAAATAAACAGGAGAGCGGCACAGGTCTCCCTGCACCGCTCTCCTACTTTTTGTATTTGCGCCTGGTCGCCGCCCCGCCCCGCAGATGGCGCTCGGCCTTGTTGCGGGCCAGCACAGCCTGCACCCTGGCAAACAGGGCCGCATCCACGGCCCGCAGGCGGGTGGATACATCCTTGTGCACTGTTGATTTGCTGCACCCGAACGCCCGGGCGGCTGCCCGCACCGTGGCACTGTGCTCTGCAATGTACTCTCCCAGCAGCGCCGCCCGCTGCTCCGGCTCCACGTTCATCCGGTCACGCCTCCCCTGTTTGCGGTCTCCCTAAAAAATATGAGCCATCGGCCGCCAATATGCCCGCCGGGGCTTGACATTTGGACGCTGGCCGCTATACTGGGAGCTGGACATAAAAACAGGGGCGCTGAAAAGCTGAGATCCGCACCTGAGCGGAGTACCCTCGAACCTGATCCGGGTAATGCCGGCGTAGGTAGTTTGCGGAAAGGTCCACCCTCTTCACAAACGAAGCCCATGCGCCTGCCTTTTTGTGCGGGTGCATTTGTTTTTGTGTACTATTATCTGAGAAGAGGAATCTCTCATGTCAAAAACCTATTCCAAGACCCGCATTCTTGTGGAGTGCGCCCTGATGATCGCCATTGGCACCGTGCTGAGCAACATCAAGTTCTTCACCCTGCCCAACGGCGGCAGCGTTACCCTTCTGAGCATGCTGCCCTTTGTGCTGGTCTCCTTCCGCCACGGCGTGAAGTGGGGCCTGTTCACCGGCTTTGTCAACGGCTGCCTGCAGATGCTGCTGGGCTTCTGGGCACCCCCGACCCCGACCTTCCTGTATTTCCTGGGTGAAGTCCTGCTGGACTACCTGGTGGCCTTTATGGCGCTGGGCACTGCCGAGTTCTTTGCCCGTCCCTTCAAGAACCGGATGGTCGGCGTGGCCGTGGGTACCTTTATGGCAGGCTTCCTGCGTTTCATGTGCAGCTTCCTGTCCGGTGTGCTGGTCTGGGGTAACCTGAACGAAGGTCTGTCTGCCTGGACTTACAGCCTGGTGTACAACGGCAGCTACATGCTGCCCGAGACCCTGCTGACCATGGTGGCCGCTGTTCTGCTCTGCCGTGTGGCTCCGCAGATCTTTGACCGCCAGCACGCAAAGGCCTGACCCATCCTCACTTTGTTCCGCGCCCTGCCCGGCTCCGTGCCCGGCAGGGCTTTTTTGTTTTTGCAAACTTTTTCAAATTGGGTGTTGACAACCGCCCGCCCGGCTGGTATAATAATTCACGTCGCAGGACACCAACCGAATATGTGGGGGATTAGCTCAGCTGGGAGAGCGCTTGCATGGCATGCAAGAGGTCAGCGGTTCGATCCCGCTATTCTCCACCAAAAAAGCACTGTACTTCGTTTGAAGTACGGTGCTTTTCTTTTTGCTTTCTTGGAGGTCGCACTGAAAATCATCCAAATGCCTGATTTTGCAGGCACATGGACGGCAACCCCCAATTCTTGCTGTTTCGTTGTTTCTGAAAATGCTTGTTCGATGCCCGACTGTTTTGCAGGCGGACGTATCACTCCCCCTCAATGTAAGGAGTGAGATCGAAGTTAAACGAGATGTTGATCTGATAGCCACGATAAACGTCTACCCTGCGGATCAGCTGGTTGACAACCATCTTCTTCGCTTCAAAGTTGGCACTGTCGTACAGGTCAGCATAGGAAATCAGCTCATCATAGAGCCTCGACACTTTATCCATCAGCTCTGCTGTTCTCTCCAGTTCCTCACTGGCAGATTCACAAAGGTCTTCCAGTTCCTTGAGTTTCTCTTCTTGCTCTGTAATCATTTCGGCAAGGGTTTCTCTCGGCAACACACTTTCGCCTTTGATGCAGGCTAAAATTTCGGCTTTCAGAGAAAGCAGGTCTTTCTCGGCCTTGTCTCGCTGCGTTTGCAGGTCTTGCAGATGGTTTTTGCGCTCCGTAGTTTCTTTTTCGTAGCGTTTTGTAACGATCTGCTCTTTCGGGATACCCCTCATTTTGGAAAAAATCTGGCGCACCGCCTTATCAATGATCTCATCCAGAATGTGGACGGTATATCCCGTCTGCCCGGTGCAGTTGGTCTGCTTGCGGAGCTTTCCGTAACAGGTATAGCGAATACGCAGCGTATCGTCTAACGAACCATCTGCCATTTTTCGCCATTTACGGCTGCTGGTCAGTTCCAGCTTTGCACCGCAGTGTCCGCAGTAAGCGTTGCCGGCAAGCAGCGACTTCCCATGGATGTTCAAAGGAAGGCGATTTTCGGCTTCCGCAGTTGAGCGTACAGAACGTTCATTCCGAATGCGCTGTGCGTTTTCAAACTGTTCCTGCGGGACAATCTGCAAATCCGGCATCAATTCTGACCGTGCATCCCCACAACGGAGAACGCCGGTGTAGGTCAGGTTTTGTACCATCCCCCGAATACTTGACGGGTGCCAGCATTTACCAGACCTTGCACGATAGCCAGAATTGTTCAGATAGGTGGCGATGTGCTGCGGACCATAGCCCTCATACACATACTTGTCAAAGACGATCCGCACTACGGCAGCTTCCTGTTCGTTGATGTGCAGTTCGTAGAGTTCGTGTTTGCGCTTGTTGATACGCCCACTCCGTACAAGGTCATAGCCATAAGGCGCATTTC